>Ga0209417_1004396_pt1 | contig 16907 bp, 15 predicted proteins | sample RifGroF2_FD_184002 | JGI IMG/M metagenome (GOLD analysis project Ga0209417, IMG submission 184002) | Groundwater microbial communities from Rifle, Colorado, USA - Groundwater F2 (SPAdes) (version 2) | ecosystem: Environmental > Aquatic > Deep subsurface > Groundwater | place: Rifle, Colorado... | reverse complement strand
GAAAATATGTCGCGTAGCCTTATTTATGAAGAAGTCTACCCGGATCTCCGAAAAAATCACCGTGATTAAACAGACCTCAATCTTTCCGGGTTTTGAAACTGAAATAAAAATCCAGGAAAATATTTAATTGGGTTAATTTAATAATAGTAATCTAAAATCTTCATTAATTATTTAATTATATGATAAAAATCATATAATTATCGTGATAATATTTTTAAAAATTATGATTATTTATGAGCATATAAATATGTGACAACATTTTCAAAATTGCCTGTTACTTTAACATAAACATTATTAGTGCCAGTTAAAATTGAACCTCCGGTGCAATTAACAATTTGATATGTTCCTGTTCCAGTTAATTTTGATAAAGTAGCTTCATCAGTAATAGCAATATCATTGGCATAAACTGTAACGGTTGTTGATGCATTTGAATTTGTACTTACTGCATTTTGATGAAAAACAACATCACTAGGAAACCATATATCAGAAGATGTGTAATATGAACTAGCAGCAAGTGCTCCTGTAGCTCCGGAAGCACCTGTACTTCCAGAAATTCCAGAAGTGAAATCTGCATAATATACCATTAATGACGATGAAGTGCCATCTGCACCAGTTGCTCCTGTAATTCCATTTGATCCAGTTGCGCCAGTTACTCCAACTGAACCTGCAACTCCTGTATCACCTTTATCTCCTTTTGGACCTGTTGTTTGACTAGTCGATCTTGATATTCTGCTAAGAACAGATGATGAAACTAATGTTGTATCTCTAACTCCTGTAAATTTCTTACTCATTTTTACAATGGATTTAATTTTTAAAACCAATGTTTTTTTTTACAACTTCCATCGGGTTCCACAAACTGGACAAATTAATGTTTGCGTTTCTGCTTCATCTCCAGATCTAAGTTGTTCACTTATAACATATATAGTGTCCGAACCACATTTTTTATTTAGACATTTATATTGACCTGTTACCAAAATACCACTTCCTGCAGATGCTGTCATTTCCATTCTTATATACATTGGATTCAGATACATTTGTTTATCTTCAAGATTTATTGTTTGGTAATCATATGAAATACTGGAACGAATTTTTAATTTTTCTAATACTTTCTCTAAACCATGTTCGTTAATTTCATATATTATTTCATAAAATTCAACAATATCATTACAATATTTTAAAATAATATCGTGAAAATCGTCTGGAATATTATTTAAACTTAATATTTGTTTTGGATTTAATTGTTCTTGTGTTTCAGATCCTATTGGAATAATATTATTAGGCGTCTCTTCATTCTCAAATCCAATATCTTCTAAAATTTTTTCTTCTGTATCAAATGATAGATCCATTTTTTTTATGAAGTTATTTTGATAAAATTGGTTTTATCAAAATAATTTTAATTGATTAAATGGATAGTAATACAATTGTAGTATCTAACCGAATCAATGGTCCTACTGGAATTTTAAATTTAATAATAAAAAATCATTTAAATGCATCTCGAATACCAATATTAATGTATGAATTTTTAACAGAATTTGGAATAGTTAACAGATTATTTACATATTTTAATACATATTATGATTTTTTTGAATCATATTATAATATTCCTGAAAAAGATAGATGTTTTCACGAGGTAATTCTTGGAAATATTTTTCAAAAAATAAGATTTGACATAGATATACCAGAAGATAAATCCAAAACATATGAAGAAATATGTATATTATCTGATAATATTCTTGAAATATTAATCGATCATATAATAAAAAATTTTAAATTGACTTTTAATATTGACTTAATTTTGGAACGTAATATATGTTTATATGAATCTCATCATGATGGATCACTTGAAAAAATGAAAAGATCATATCATGTAATAATTGATAACTATTGTATGGAATCAAGTGAACAAATAAAACAATTTTGTTTAAATATTATTAATAATTTACCAGTTGATATATCTTCATCTGGAATGATAGATTCAGGTATTTATAAAAATTTACAAAATTTTAGAATTGCATTAAGTCATAAATCCGATAGCATAAGAATAAAAACTCCTATAGATATTTGGTATTATCATGGAAAATTAATTCGTCACTTATATTATGAAGGTAACAAATTAGTATCTATTTTACAAGAAAGTTTTATAACATTTTGTTCTTATTGTAAAATATTACCTTATGGAGATCAAATATTACCAAAACGCTATATAACTATAAATGATCAAGATGTTGAGGGTTTGGAAAAAGTATTTAAAACTTTACAAGAAAAATTTAATAATGATTTTCCATATAAATATTCTGGCATAGTAAATGGATTTCATAATTTTACAAGAACAAAATCTGCCATATGTCCATTATGTAATAGACGGCACGATTGTGAAAATGCTTATATGATCTATACTGGAAATTCGTATATATTTAAATGTAGACGAAATCAAAAAGATGAAATAATAATAGATTTGATTGAAGAAAAATTAGATAAAATAATAGAACACAAGGATAAAAATATTTCCAAAGAAAAAGCTCCTTCTAGATTTGAAATATTAAACAAAATAGGAGATGATAAAATAACGGATGATATATACGTCGATGTAAAAAAAGAACAAATTTTTGACATTATTTTTTCAAAATTAAGAAATAAAAATTTACCAGAATAATAATTTTATATTTCATATGAAATATAAAAATGAGAATTCAATATGCTTCGGATTTACATCCGATACAACGAAGAGAATTTGTTTATCCTAAATGTGAAGCAGATATATTAATATTAGCAGGAGATTGTTTATCTAAATCAGAATTTGATATGTTATATATACAAAAATGTTTAACAATGTTTCATATCTTAATTTATGTTCCAGGAAATCATGATTTTTATACATCAGGCTTAACTCATTATGATATTGATTCTAGATTGTCGGATATGTTTTCAGATGTTCAAAATGCAATATATCTTGATAACAGTTATTGTGAAATAAATGGTGTTCGTTTTTTAGGTTCATGCCTATGGGCTAGTACTCAAGATGTTGAAACAAAATATATTAATGATTTTAAACACATATATGAAACTCCAGGGCATTTAATAACTGAATATGATATAGATAGATTGCACTCAGAATCTTGCGAATTTTTTGATTCAAATATCACAAAAAATAGTATTTGTATAACACATTTTCCTCCAATTAGGGACGGAGCATCTCATCCAGATTATGAAATTCATTGTCATATATTTAAAGATAATTTAAAAAATAAGAAATGCTTGCGTAAAAAGAAAACATTTAATTATTATACAAATGATATTAATTGTACAAGTGTTAAACCTAATTATTGGATTTACGGACATACACATTTCTCTAATTCTCAAATTATTAACGGTTGTGCATATTTAAGTAATCAATTAGGTTACAAAGGAGAATGTACAGGATATAGCAATTGTGCGTTATTTGAAATATAATAAACTAAAAAGTTTTTACTAGAATTAACTTTTACTTAAATGAATCTATGCACAATTCTCTAAGAATTTAAAAAACGTTCCTTAAATTATAATCTTAAATTATAATTTAAATATTAACGGAGTAAATAATTTTAGCATCCATGATCAAATTCTACTTCAATTTCAACATTATTATCTTTATATTTCACAACTTTTATTTTTGAATACAATTCATACCAAGCATCATCTAAAGCATTCTTTACACGGTAAATTCCGATAATAAAATCTTCAATATGAGGCCTATTAAGAATTATTTTAAATGTTTCATTTCTAATAATTCCAGACCGTTCATCTTTGTTTATACCAGAAATATTTTTGATAGTAATTGTACCAATATCTAATATTTTGTTCAAAAAAGTTTTAAAACTTTCTTCATTTTCAAATGGAAGATCCTCACTAATCCAATTTTCTGAATCACAAATACGTTCACTTGATATCGTAAAAGCGTCATCATAATCTATAACAAACTCTTCTGCTGGAATTAGTGAAGAATCAATAATAACCACATCGCAATCATAATTTTTTAAATTACCATCTTTTTCTTCTCTACGAACACCATATTTTTTATACATACACTCTGATACTTCAGCTTCGCACTTGTCAACTTCGCGCTCGTCAACACCACAAGCACCAATTAAAAGACATAATTTCAATTTAGTTTCATCAATAACTGAACTAACAATATCATCAACAATACTCAACTTCTTAAATCCGAACAATCTTGCAAACTTCGTTTCCATGTTCTTTGAAAAAAAAATGATTTCTGAAAAAATTTCATCATTTTTTTTTCAAAGAACATGGAAACGAAGTTTGCAGAAATGTATTTACATGAAATAACTTGGTTTGGAAAAAAATTTGTTATTCCTAACGCTCTTAATGAAAATACAGATATAAATGGTAATTTTATTCTAAATTTTATGGAAATTCCAGAATATGGTAAAATTTCATGGAAAACTACAGTAAATAATGGAAAAATTTATTATTTAGAATTTCATGAAAGAGATGGAATACTTTATAAGAGTTCTTGTGGAATGATTGAAAACGGTAAACCTCATGGAAATTGGATATGGCTGAACAAAAATGAACAAAAAATGAAAGAACGAACGTACGATTATGGAAAAGAAAAAACTATCTGGTTCACCCGAGAAGAATATGATGCAATCTCACGAGATCTTAAAACTGTCAAAGCATAAAGATATGTTGATAATTCAAATCAAAAATTATATCACATGATATAATTTTATATATATTCTTTATTAGTTATCATACCATTTATATATAATTGTTTGTAAACTGATTTGTATTCATCAGATCCAGAATCAAGAGTTTTAAGATAATTTGCAAGTAATTTAGAACTGTTTACTAAATTAATATGATATAAATCAGTTTTTATTACTTTACGATCCTCACGCAATTGCATTCCAGATATTAAATCAGTAACAAAATTTTTATTTGTTCTAAATGATTCAGAAAATATTTCTAATGCATCATCAAACGCAGTATCTGTTTCAATATTTTCTTTGAAATATTCATCTAATTCTGAATCGGAATATGGTCTATTGATATATTTTAAAATATCAAAAAGATTAGTATCTCGCAAATGTACTTGAATTGGTATATTATATTCATCTGCATCACTAATTATAGATTGCGCAAATATAACTGACATATTATTAATAGCACCATTTATATTTTCTATAATTTCTTGTTCTAAATTAACTTCTGTGCTATTCCAATCTGGTGTCAATGATCCTATTATAAGTTTAAACATTATATTTACAATATCAATGGAATTATATTTATATCCATCTTTATTTACTTTTTGACCAAATAATCGCTTTATATATTCGGCCATTCCTTTAGTATCAGCACTTATTATTTTTGTTATATGAATTCTAAATTCTTCTTTTCGTTTTGATGTATTGATCGCATCAATAGTACCATCATCATTAAGAACATTTTTTATATTTCTTATAGCGATATTTCTTACATTTTTTGAATTTATTAAATCTTCAATAGTAGGACCATAATCACTAATATTAGATATCTTCATACCCGTAAGTAAATCAATAAGTAAATAATGTATTTTTTTTGATCCTGTAATCGTATCTTCAAAAAACAATCCAGCCGCGTCAAATGGCTGGTCTGTTAAAATACATGTAGAACATCCTACTAAGTTATTATTTCTGATAAATAATACACCTTCTCCTGAAATTTCATCTGTTGTTATCGTAGATCTTTTCATTTTTCTAAGAAAAATATTATTTTATTCTTCATATTTTGGATTTCTTGATCGTCGGGTTTTTGTCTGATTTTGATTTGCCATTCCTCCGAACATTTTACCAATACCATTAACTGCTGCACCTATATCAAAATTTCCAAACATTTCTCCTAATCCTTGCATCGGATTTCCTCCAGATGTAGCATTTCCAGATGTCATACCATCAACTACAGGCATAACATTTTCATTTACATAATCATTAAGTTTATTAAGAATATTTCCACCTTTTCCAGTTGTTACCATAATAAATGCATTTGTAATTATATTTGAATTTTCCTCTCCAATGATTGGAACAAGATATTTACATAAAACAAATACAACTAAAGATAAAACTGTTATTACAATAAGTGAAATTTCTGGTCTCCAATTGAAGCCACCTAAAAATTGATATTGCTCTCCAAGTTCTAAAAGAAGATCATCATATGCGCTTAAAAGTTTCATTTGATACGCAGTAAATCCTGATGCATTAAGTCCAAATTTATTTGCTACTATTTCAAGCAAAACCCATATAAGAATAAGAGCTAGCTTAAATAAACCTGACATTTGGCCTCCTTTCATTTTAAGTATCAATCTATCATATTGATTTTTAAGATCCTCGATATTCTCAAATGTTATTTTGGGTACTTTTTCTATTTTACCTTTATGGAAAAGAATGATATATTGAGATTTAAGAAGTTCAATCTCATTCTCTATTTCTTTTTTAGTCATATTATCGAACGAAACATATAGTTTCGGTTCTGGTATGTCAGTTCCAAGTCCAGCTTTTTTCATTTCTTTTTCTTCATCAAATTCAACACGTCTTGTAGTTCTTTTAACAGGTTTAATTCTTGGAATAGGTTTTATAATTGAAACTGGTATTTGATGTTTATCTTTAGATGATGATTGTTTATCTTTTCTATGCCATGATGTATTTTTCGAATCAGACAATTGTTTCTGCTCTTTATCACTTTGAGATCCTTCATCTTCTGAAATTTTAATGTTAAATTTTTGATCTTCATTTGTATGATTATTTTTTAATTTACTTATTTCATCATCAGAAATATATTCCATTTCTGGTGTTTGATTACTCGAATCAATTTCCAAATCATTTGATTTAGCATTATTATCATGAAGATTTGTTAAATCTTCAAATTTTGCATTTATATCATTTGAAATATTAGCAAATTTATGAGAATTTTCTTCAATTGGTTCCATAACAATTTTATCAAGATCAGCAATGATATCTAATTGTTCTTCTAAATCTTCTTTTATATTAATTGTATCTTGATCAAAAACATCATAATCATTAACATCTTTAACTGGTTCCTCATCTATATCATCATGATCGTATACATCTGGTATATGTTTATCTATATTTAAATCATTATTTTCATTATAATTTTCCAATTCATGACTTTCGTTTTTAGATTCAAATTCACTATCTTTTTTATATAATTCACTATCTATTGATTCAAATGAATGTTGTTTTATTGGATTACTATCAATTAATACTGAATCCATATTTTTAAGTCCGTTGATGTTTTAAGTTCAAGATGAGAAAGATGATTTTTTTAAGTTATTATTTATTAATAAAATGGATACATTTCAGGTTGTATCGATTCATAATGTACCGATTATAAATGAATGGAAATTTGAAACTATTTATAGAGAAACTGTCATTGATGGATCTGTACTTATATGGACTATAGGATTCGATGGATCTAATATTATTATGGAATTTGGTCAATTCGGAGGGGCTATTCAAACAACTTTCAGATCAATTGAGTCAAAAGGAGGAAGAACATTAATCGAACAAGCTCATCAAGAAGCTAGAATAAGATATCTTAATAAACTAAGGGAAGGATATATTTCAACAGAAGTAAAAGATATACCAAGATCAAAGGCAATGTTATGCACTCATTATATGCCATTTAAATCTACATTAAAATTTCCAGTAATATGTCAACCAAAGTTAGATGGTATTCGTATGTTAGTATCACAATCAAATGATAAATTATATTGTATGTCAAGAAAAGGATGTGAACGTAAATTTTTTCAACATATAAAGAAAGAATTAAGAAAATTCGTTAATTATTTTAGTACTGATTGTATACTTGATGGAGAATTATATTCTACAAAATTAACATTTTCACAATTAAGTGGAGTTGTAAGAAGTGAATTAGAAAAAGATCCACATGAAATTTATATGGATTATTATATATTTGATATAAATACAAATGATAATAAAACATTTGAAGAAAGATATGAATTATTATATTCAGGATTTAAAGCATATCTTGATGATTTGAAAACTGAAGCTATTGAAAGTGGAGATTATAGTAATTGGGATAATACTTATGGTTCGAAATATTTAAAAATAGTTGGCAATACTTATGTTTATTTACATGAACAAATATTAGAACTTCACAGAAAATATGTTAACGCTGGTTTTGAAGGTACAATTATAAGAAGATTAGGAGGGTCTAGAACACCAATGGAAATACAAAAATCCATGTATAAACCTACTAGAGTTTGTAATTTATTAAAATATAAGGATAAAGAAAGTGAAGAAATGATAATAATAGATTATATGTCATGTGAAGGTAAAGAAAAAGGACTTGTAAAATGGATAGTGAGAGATATTAGAGGAAATATCACTCCTGTAGTCCCTAAAGGAACATTTGAAGAACGAAGAATTTTATATCAACGAGGACGTGAATTTATTGGAAAATTATTAACTGTTGAATTTCAAAAGCTAACAGAATATGGAAAACCTAGAAATCCTGTAGGAATTGCAATAAGAGATTATGAATAAAAATTTAATTAATAAAAATGGATAAAAAATCAAATCTTGTTGAAGGAGTTGAAGCGTGGTGTGTTATTGATAATTCTTTTATTTCAACTAAATTAGGAACTGCTTTGTTGTGGTTTATTGTATCATTCATAGTAGTATTAGTAGTTTTATATATTACAAAGCCAGTTATTGTAATGAAAAAAGATGACAACGGTGAAATTAAAGACGAAGTAGATTTTGTAAAAATATTCATGGGAGGAACAATTGTTGGTATCATAATCGGAATTATTGGTTTTATATTGAAAGGAAAATGTAAATGTTAAATGTAGATTCAAATGTCATATTAGACATTTGAATTTAATTATGAAATTTGAATTTAATTAGACTAAACACGTTTGGGTAAACTTTCATTGAGTCTCTTAATGAAACTAGCTTCACTTAATACATTTTCAACAACAATTTCATATTTAGCGTTGTATTGTTCATCGGTTAAAGATGATGGATCAACTGCAAATGCTGCGCCCACGTAATCAGCAACTGATCTACCATCTCCTGTAGGTTTATTATATTCCACCATGTAATCTCCACGTTTTGATGGAAATCTTGTTAGAAGATTTTTGACAACTGTTTGGAGATTAGTGTTAGCAAATCCACGTTTTGGATATGTAACTCCAGAAACTAAGACATCTGTAATAAAATTATCATATTTATCTCCACGAATAGATTGTTGAAGATTATTAAATTCATCCTGGAAAGCGTTATAGATATAATCATGTTGTTCAATGCTATACTTAGATGATCCAGGCATTACATTAATTGGGAATACTTTAGTGTAAATGACAAAAAGTGGTGTCAACATAGACATACTAATATATCCACTATTCATAAAAAGATTAGCAGATTCAGATTTAAACGACGGTGATTTAGCGAAAGCAGCATTGAGAACATCAGCAATAAACTGAGTAACTTTTACGTTTGCAATTCTTGGCATGGTTAAACCACCTCCAACGAGTCGTCTCTTCCTAGAAGCATTAACAGCACGATGGAATAATCCAAGACGTTTGATTGCCTTGACAATTTCTTTAAGATGACCATAGATATCTCGTTTTGTATATGTAATAAGATTAGCACCTTTACGAATTTCGATAACTCCAGAACTTGGAGCAAGACTAATTTCTCTATTAGGTGTAAGAACAAATAATCTCATCATCTTCGACCAAAGTTTCAAAGCTTCAACAACTTGTTGAACAAATGCATCAAATACAGGATCAACCTTCATTTTAAGTTTCGTTTCACTTACTCTTTCCATTTTATATCATCTCATTCTTTTAAGTTAATCATTTTTTTCTATGTAGGCGCCTTAAATTGTATATTTAAATATTTTTCATATTTAAATATGAAAAATATAAAATTTTTCATATTTCATGAATTCTTTTATTATAATAGAAGAAACTATTTAAATTGTCAAAAAATGATAAAAATTTGACAATTTAAAAACGAATGTTTTCTCATAAAATTGATATGTTTTAACATATTATCGTTATTAAAATGGACATTTTATTTCATATGTTCAAAGAAACATTATCTGATGATCAAAAAATAATGTTACTTTCTGATGTATGTAGTCATTCATATTATGAACAAGAAAAATATTCATGGTCATTAATGTTGATTAAAAATATAGATCGTAGATTGTTAATCGATAAAACGTATGAATTTTTAATATCACATCTAGCACATACATTTAAAAAAGTAATATTGGTTCTAAATCTTCCAAAGATTAAAACTAGAAAGGGTAAAATAAAATGGTCAAATAAAATTTATAATCAAAATATTTATATTATATTTAAAGATCAGTTCAAAATTAAATATAGTTCATTTTATTCGTATGTTATTGATTTAATACAAGGAGTTAATCATGATTTGAATTGCGAATGGAGTTCTCAACTTCAACAAAAATGTATTGATATTTGCATAAATTGGTTTTATGATTTTGAAGATGGTTTTCCGTTATATCTTTGTGATAATAATGAAATCACACTTAAATATACATTAAATGAAATTAATGAAATGTTAGAATTTGATGGTTGTACAATAGAAGATTTAGATTGTGATGATTTGAAGTGTCCATATATGTATCTTAATTATAAAATAAAAACACAAGAAGAAATAGATTCAGTTATAATTCCTAATTTTAGAATATATAAAATTCCATATGAATTTAACATAACTATTGATTTAAAATATGAATTAAATGTCACGACTATATTTCCCATAGAGTGTATATTATTATATCCAAAAGTTAAAAATGCAATTAAAAAAATAAAATATTTATATAAAGAACAAATTATATATGATGAAACTGATCATTTTTATATAAATATAATGCAATTAACATTATTTAATAAAATAATAGATGATAATCTTTATATTCTTCCATTTAATGATAATATATTTAAAAAATCAATCGAATCAAATATTGATACTAGTATCAATAATGTAAAATTAATATTAAAATCTTCAGTTGAAACTGACGTAACTGTTTGCTATATTCAAATAGTAAATTTTAATTTTAAAAATAATGTTTGTAATATAATAGAGATTAAAACTTAGAATCCTGCCCTTTATTTGAAAAAATAAGTAATAAAATTATTAAAACAATTAAAAATATTGCAATTCCTACTATTACCATTACAGTAGTATTACTTTTTATTTTTAAATCATCAATATTTCCTTCGAATAATTTAGTATAAATCGTACCATTTTTATATGCCCATAGTTCTACTTCAGTTATTCCAGCTTCCTTTAATGAAACGATATCTGATTTGTCAAAACCATTAAAATCTGATAAAGTAGGATTTAATTTATTAATTGATGTGTAGATGTATGTAAAATTACTTTCATCTTTTTCATTCATTGACGTCAACGTCGAATTATTATATAAATATATATTTTCAGTTGGAAGTTCAACGGTTTCTCTATACTTTGGAATACTTCCAATTGATATTGGAAGATTATATCTTGCAGGGCCACCACTTACTATAGCAGTATAACCAATTAAATATGCCTTTATTGTCATCGGTAATATTGTTCCTGTAGTTTCATATTCTACAGGATAAATACTTTTAAGCTTTGATTCAATTTGTTCCATATAAGTAGTATTAAAGCATGCTGCTACTATAGATCTAAATTCTGTGAACCTAGAAAATAATGCATTTCCTGATTTTAATGAACTTACCAATGTTGTAGAATAGTCATATAAGTAATCAAGTCTATTTCTTACATCAGCTAAACTAAGTAAAGCTTCAGCGTCACCTTTTACAGGAATCTCGTTCAGGAAATTAAATTTTCTTTTTGTCATTTTATTAATTAAAATTTGATCTAATAGTTTTAAAAACATCGTTCCGAAAATGAGCTCCGAAAATATTTACGATGTTCTTGATGATTTTATAAAATCAAGGAAGCATAGAGAAAATATTGGTACTAGAAGTACCGACAACATCGAAATGATATTAAAAGATTCTTCATCAATATCTAAAGGTATAAAACCTGAATATATTATTGTCAAAGATGGTTATATATGTTCTAAATGTGCTATATTATTTAAAGATTTAAAATCGTTAACAAAACATATAAAAGGACACGGTTAACACATGTTATATTTTTCCATGTGTTATTTATATTTCAAAAAAATATGAGAATAAAAATGGAACAAAAAATAAACGATACTAGATTTGATAACGCAGATACAATTACTTTAAGAATATCAACAGAATATGAAAATAATGGAATACCTAAAAATCATCTAGAAATAATTGACCAAAATGATATCACAAAAGATGAAACGAGTGATAATTTATATAAAATACCAGATCATATAGTTACAAAAGTTGTAACAAATTATTTTGGTAATATATATGTAACTAGCTATTATAAACACATTCAATATCTATTAAGTAAAGAACTTGATCTAGTAAAAACTTTTTCATTTTTAAATATTCCTTTGATGGATTTTATATTAATATCATATCATGTTATTTTAACAGAATTAGGAAGTACTGATGAGATAGAACAAATTACATCTGAAGAATATGAATCGTCATTAAACCAAGCATTTAGTGAGTATTTACAATTAATTTCAGATTACGCACCAAATGATGTAAGCTATCCAAGAAGCAAAATTCAATTAGATTCTAAATATAAAGACATCTATGGGTATGCTCAATATAAAAATTTAATTATAAATGATAAGAAAAAATTATCAGATCTGATAAAATTACATGATAAATTATCTGAAATTGTATTACCTGAATATACAGTTCCAGAAGCTAAAAAATATATAAGACGTTATAATTTTAGGCACAAATTAACTATAAAATATATAGATGATAATGAAGATATTGGTATTGATGTATTTAATGCGTCATTAACGACTAAAAATATTATATTTATAAGGTACAATAGTGGACTTAAAATAGATAAAAAAGACGAGATATTTGAATGTTTTTATAAAATATATAAAAATGTAGATTATGATAAAATATCAATGAAAAATACTACATATACTGATAACAATAGTATATATATTTCTATTTTATATATGTCGAAAATATATACTATGAAATTGGATTTTATCAATATGATAGCTGATATTGAATTAAAAGCAGATGTAAATATTGATAATATATTAAATTTTATATCTATAGCTATACCAATAGAATTATATAATGAAACAAAGATAAAAACTGCTGCATCTTTTAAAATGTTTGGCTACTATTTATATCTTGAACCATTTTTATACGATGTTCTATTAAATAAACTTTTCAATTCAAATATATATATTGATGAATTTGATAATGCTGCACATAATAAATCTAGAATAAATTTTCATATGAGAGAATTTGAAAATATTGAAAGCAAAAAATCTCAACTGACATTTAGTATAACTCAACTAGTTGTAAAACCTGAAGGATTAAAAACTGATAATATCGAGGATATATATGATATTGATGAAATAGTACCACTTAAATTAAAGATAGTAAAAGAAAATGAAATAATAGAAGAAATATATAATTTAAATTCTGGATATCCATATCTTTTGATTAATATAACAAATTCTCCATCAGAAAAAATAACTGATATGTTTATTAATATTATAACTAGATTAATTTATATACATACTATAAATAATCAAAATGACATTGAACAGTTATATAAATATTATGTTACAGATTATAATTCTACTCTCATACAACAAAAAACTGCTGTCAAAGAATATTTTACAAAAACCACTGAAATTGATAAAGATGTATATTCTGGCATAAAAGATCTTAAGAAAAAAGCTCCAGATTTAATTGTAAATGGATATCCGGCTATATGTGATAAAGATAGACAACCAATAATGATAGAGCATGTGCATTTAAATCAATGGTTACAAAATCATCCATACATTAAAGATGAAGTTTCTTACATGAGAAATGTAGTAGCACTTCCAGAAACAAATCCGAAATATTATTTTGTATGTCCGGGTGATGAATTTCCATATGTAGATCTAAAAAAACATGATCTTCCTGGAATCGATAAAGAAATATATCCATTAATTCCATGTTGTTTCAAAACATTAAGTCATCGTAAATGTTGTCAAGAAGAAATAAAAACTACTTATAAAATTAAAACAAATTCAGTATTAGAATCTGGTAGACAAGGATATGTTTCACAAAGCATTTTAGAATTTTTCAAAGTAATATATGGAGATTACCAAGGATTTGACGTTACTAGATTAGGAACACATATAGGAACTGATTCATTACTACATTGTGTTTGTTCTGCTATAGATATAAATTATAATACTTCCATTGATAAAATTGAATATATATATAAAATAAGAAAAATATTAGCATCTATTGCTAATATTAATTTATTGAAACAAGAAATGTTTGATTTTAATGAGTCCGAAATAAAACATATGATAGAAGATCCAGATGAATTTTTAGATTCTAAATATTTCATAAGTCTTGTTGAAAATTATTTCAATATAAATTTATTTATAATATATTATATAAATAGGGACGAAGATATAATAGGTTTTGAAATTCCTAGAACTTCTAATAAATATCCACATATAACAAGTAAAACACCAAATAGGATGAATCTAATACTTTTAAAACATAAAGGATCTAGCAGAAGCGAAAGAAAAATACCTCAGTATGAATTAATAACTGTAACTTTAGGAGATACGATGTATGGAATTTTAGATCATGTTATTTATAGTACATGTGAACAAATATTTAATGACGCATGCAATTCATATATTTTAGAACATAATAAATATTCAAATAATATAGAAATGAGAAAAAATATAAATATAAATATTGATTTATTTAATGTGATAAATTCAAAATTGCAAATAGAATATCAATATATTGATTCTTCTGGAAAATCGAAAATGTTTTTATTATCAAACGGAATAATAGTTGATACTATACCTACATATCCTAGAAATATTCCGTTATTTAACCCAGATAATACCGAATTACAATCTTGGGAATTATGCATAGAAACTTTTGGAAACCCAAGTTTAATTGAAGTTGATCCAAAAGAAGAATATTATGTTGGATTTTGGTTTAATATATATGATATTGTAAATGGCATATATACTCCATTTGAAAAAATTAAAATAAGTTCAATAGATTTTAACGACATAAAAAGATCCAAATGTTATGTTATTGAAACAGAAAATTCATATGTATATAGAATTAAAAAACTTAAAACATTAATTAATAACTTAATGCAAATATATAGATGGTTATTTTTAATATTTCAAATTAATGGAGGGACATTTGATGAATTTACGACAAAATTCAAAGTAGATATACAAAAAGATGTTGATTCATTGGAAATATATTCTCTAGGAAATATTGAAAAATATTTCCCTAGATTACAAAATAATACACTTGAAGAAGCGTTAGAACAACTTTATATTGACACAAAAGGTATCGTAATAAATGAAAATGGAATATATTACATATATATGTATAATAATAAATTGTATGAAAGAGTTTTATATAATTTAAAAAGATTTTATATAGAATATTATGATGTTAATATAAAACTTCCGACAAAAATATCAATTGATCATATTTCAAAAGATGACTTTAGTTCTAAAGCCGATACAGATATAATTATCGGAAAAGACGAATTCTCAAAATGGATCGAATGGAAACTAAATAAACATGAAGATGTAAAAATAGTAAATTCTATAAAAATACCATATTGTATGATTAGACGGCCTTATTTTTTAGTTATAAGTAGAGAAAATAAAACAATATATTCAATATCTTCTTTATATATGATACAAAATGTTCATGGAAATAAAATGTGCGCGATTAATGTAGCCTATAATTGGATCATAAATCATAAAAATTTAGGATATTTTGCTCCTGAATATAAATCAAATAAAGATACAACTACATCAGAAAAAAATATAATTTATTTTCCAAATTATGTTATTTATGGAATATCATTATCATATTATCCAGTAATATTAGAAGATTTTAGTGAAGAAAAAGAAAATTATATTGAAATTCTTTCATATGGAGGTGATAGATATGCTGCAATGATAAGATTATTGTAATTGTTTTTACTTTTTCAAATAATTAATATTTAAACACGATAAAAATTTTGAATTATTTGAGAAGGAAAAAATTCAAAATTTCTACTTAAACCATCATCGAACTTTAAAATGGACAATGTTCAATTCCAATGCAAGATTAGTGATGGTTTTGTAATAAAATTACTCTTATCACTACTTAAAACTGTAAGTATTGAATATAATTTATCAATTACAGATGATAGTATTGCATTTTATCCAACAACAGTTCATGAATCTGCGACAACCGTTGCTCATTTATACAGTAAAGAATTATTTGGTTGGATAAATAATTTTCCAACTTCAGTAAGTTTTAAATTTTCAACAGATGAATTGACAAATAGTATATCAAGAGTTAAACGAGCAGAAACTATTATGCTGATGATATCAGATAATATGTTTTATATAACTATTTTTTCAAAATCTTCATATTCAACCTCAAGAAATGTTAGTTTCGTCAAATGTGAAAAATACTTATATCCATTTATATTTGATGAACTTGAATGCTATCAAAATGTTAAAAGCATCGTTGAGCAATCATCACAAATAATTAATGTTTGCACTTCATTTATTAAAATGAAATGTGATCATATAGATTTTGTTATAGATAAATCATCATTAATGTTTGTTGGTAAAATTCATGGAAAAACAAAATCAGTTTATACATTTGGTTCTGAATCTGACGGATTATATGTTGTTCCAGATTCAGAAAATGA
>Ga0209417_1004393_pt1 | contig 16912 bp, 18 predicted proteins | sample RifGroF2_FD_184002 | JGI IMG/M metagenome (GOLD analysis project Ga0209417, IMG submission 184002) | Groundwater microbial communities from Rifle, Colorado, USA - Groundwater F2 (SPAdes) (version 2) | ecosystem: Environmental > Aquatic > Deep subsurface > Groundwater | place: Rifle, Colorado... | reverse complement strand
CGTCCATAGCAGCAATGCGCTTATGGTGCTTTCGTCTACGCACCTCACGTACGTCGTAGTTCTCTCTTCCACCATATTCATTCACATGACGAGAGACCGAACCTGGATCTCTTCCTAGTGTACGAGCAATCTCACGAATGGAGTATTCAGCTCGTAACAAGCGAGCAATAACTGGCCAATCTTCTGGTCCAATATGTTTGTGTGCCATATGGACGGAGTATGGACCGCAGTATAGGTGTTGCAATTAGCCTGCAAACTTTGTTGCGTTTAGCGTGACAATTCACCACGGAAAAATTGACAGACTGCTTTTATATGTTATAGTATATACAGTTTGTGCTTTGATAATTTGAACAAATAACTTCAATCTCAAAACTTCATAAGGAGAATCCCCATGACTGAATCAGCTATTGTGCTTTGGACTGTCTGTAACAATAAGATTACTGGCCAAATTTTACAAGACGTAAAAGGACGTCAAAAAATTGTCTTTTTAAAAGACTACAGGCCGGAGAGCAGAGGAAGTGAAGATACTCTCACTCTTCCGAAGGATTGTGAAAAATGGGAATGTGAAATTTGCTATGACACAATCCCTGAGAGCGTTTACACTGCGTGGGATGATCGGGCAGAATGTTTCCCCAGCGCCTACGAAAGTGATGTGCATCCAAAGGTGAAAGCGTTCGTTGAAAAATTTCACGCGCACAAAAATCCGGCACGGGCGGGAGCGCTCATTGTCACTTTAAAACCCGGAGGCAATATTACTCTTCGTGAGGAAGAGGAAGCTAGAAGGGAAGAAGAAAGAAGAAAAGCTTTTATTGTGCGACATGCACGAGAGAAAAAGGAAGCAGAGGAAAGGGAGAAGTTGAAATATCAGGGTCATGAAGTAATAAATCACTTCTACCCAGGTCTCGATTTCAGTACTTTCCAGGCTATCCACAAAGCGTGCACCCTAATTGCGAAGAATAAAATTTTCCCTGCTATAAAAGCAGGTATGGAAAACGGAATTGAAGGTTATAGGGAGGCACTCTGTAAGCTGAAGTTTTGGCCTGAAGATTTTACAATATACAAAGCACGTTTATTAAAGAATAGCTTTACAATTCAGGCTAAGGGGTATGTTGGATTCTTTGCCAGTGGACCAGACGAAGATGCAAACAAAATCTTTGCTTTGATTTACAACTGGCTCACCAGAGAAGAAAATACCACCTCTTTTGAGATGCAAAATGACAACACTTACGTATGCGCAGAATGTTCAGGTAAGATTATCAGGAAAAAAGAAGAAGTCCAATCTGCCATGAAGACCGATCAAAGGCTTCTGTGCGAACATTGTGGTCGATCTGGTATCCCACAAAGAGTTCATAAAAAGTGTATGTGTTAGAACTGTAACACCGAGCAAAGTTCCACACCTAAACCGCCCACGACTCACGTCGGGGCGGTTTTTAGATGACTTTATTGGTAGTGTGTACTACATCATGCTACATCATAGCTATTTCCTTACGGATGTCGTAGCTACTCGGTGCGACAGCGTTCTTCACAACTAAATGCATCCGTCGGGTCTTCGATACCAAGACATGTTTCTACACAACTCACACATGTTTCGTAGCGTGGATCTTCCACTTTTTGGCACGTACCGTTTACAACACTACAATCGACATACTGTCGGCAGAAATCACCGATACGATACTCCATGGTGCACATAACTCCTCCTTCGGAGACGTCACCACATGTTACTTCCATACCATGGCAGTTGGTAACGCCACAGCTCGTGCCTTCATTAGGTGAGGAGGGAGGAGGGGAGACAATAGGCTTAACGGGCGGAATGGGCTTACTAGGCTCTTGGTCCTCTTGTGGTACAGGGTCAACAGTATCAATATCATTACTATCAGGTAGTTCGTCTGCACTGTTCGGATCTGAAATGATTGTTATGTCTGGTTGTTCGTTAAGAGTTTGCGGTGATTCCATTCCATACTGCCACCCAAGATAAAAACCAATGAAGGGAAGTAGAATGATAAGTGCAAATGCCAATAACCTGCTTGTCGAAGTAACTGTAGTAAGCTCGGATGGTAATTTGTCCATACGTGTATATTTATAGTAAAAGCATAATCAGTATATCATTTGACACTTTCTAATCCTCTTACAAAAAGTGTATATGTTCAACAAATAAGCTCAGTGATTTTCATCATATATTAACGTAATAAAGATATACTAAATTATGTTAGCTCGGTAAGTTATGTAACGTAAATAATTACTAGATAACTACTAACATTATGGATAGAGAAAATGATTCTAAAATGCAAAAATGTATTGATGACTGTAGTAAATGCTATCAGACCTGCACCATGACATTGCGTCACTGCATTGAAATAGGTGGTAGTCATGCAGAAGCAAAGCACCTCACCCTACTTATGGATTGTGCAAAGATATGTAAAATGGCAGAAGACTTTATGCTTCGCGGTTCAGAGCACCATATTTGCATATGCACTGAATGCGTTCATATATGTGAGCAGTGCGCCGACAGCTGTGAAGATATTGATCCATCAGACCCACACATGAAGGAATGTGCAAGGATGTGCCGTAAGTGCACCGAGTCCTGCAGAGAAATGTCAGAAATGTAATTATTGAAACCGACCATGTAACGACAAGGCCGATAGTCATATGATTATCGGCCTTGTGTGATATGAATATATGAGAGTTCAGGTTATGACATGTCAGTGAGAAATTGATTTATGGTATTATACATTATATGAAACAAACTATACTTATAATAGTGATACTTTTTATTGGCGCACTGACTTATTATTGGCTCTCTACAAAAAATACTAGTAACGAGATTAAAGAGGACACTAGGAGCGAGACCACTATTAGCACTGAACCGATAAACAATCTTACTCAAGAAAATGCAGAATTAGTTGCTTATGGGTTTATCCAGGACTTCATAGCGGTGGCACCGCCAGAGCCTGACCAGCCAGCAATTGAACGTATTATGAAAGTTTTGTCTAAAAACGCTTCTGCTCAGATTCACAAAGAAACTATTTCTTCTGATTTGGCGAGATTTATAGGAGTGCAGGATGTGCCAGATCAAGGGGCAAGTGTTGAAGACCTACAAAGTGTTTCGCCTACGGAAAGTTATCTGGTGGTGGGTTTCAACTACTCGGGTGGTCGCGTTTTGCGCAACGTACATGTGATTGCCGAGGAGGGTCAGTGGAAAGTAGACAGCGTGGATACTCCTCAAACTCAGGCAGAAGAATTTGATAGAATTGGAAACTTGGTACGAAATAATCCAGGAATGAAAACCGATGTTTGGTATTTGGTCTATGAGTCGCAGGGACAGCCAGCCTTAAGTACCGAACTTGAGTTTACGCAAGCGAGTATTTGTGCAGAAGGTTTTGAGAATAACACTTGTGATCCGTCCGTACTTACGCAAGGTAGCAGAGTCCGTATATTGGGAGAAGAGACCGGCCAAGATGCCGTCCGCGTTATCCGATTAGAAATGAAATAAACGTTCAATTATTTTCCTTCAATTGCAAAAGACCGGTGTCTGTAAATCGACACCGGTCTTTTTATCGTCATTAGTGTTTTCCACTGACGATAAGTTTATTTCTTTTGAACCAGGTAAACGGCACTACCGTAATACCTTCTTCAGTCACGGTAAAGCCACGCTTACGGTCAAGATCATGATCAAAACCGATTTCCATGTTCGCCGGAAGAAGAACTCGTTGGTGACTCCGAAGGTACGGGTCACTTACGATAATCGTCTTGTGAAGCGAACAATGATGGTCAATGATAACTTGGGAAGGGATAATTGACATTACAACCTTACATCCTTCTCGCACGGTAACCCGCACCCCGAGTGTGGTGTAGAGTAAGTACGAATCAACAATGATGCACCCACTCGGGACCAATGAGTTAAGTATGGAACTACTGTTTTTGGTACCACTACCAAACTTACTTGGCGCAGCCATGTAGTCACGAGGTGGCAAACGAAAGCCATCGGAATACAGATTTAAAAGAGGATTATCGGAACAAAAGTTCTGATGTTCCTCCCAATACGCCTTAATCGATCCCACGTCACGCCAGTACGGTAACTCTCCATCGATTTTGGTTTCGCTAAAGGGGAACGCATACACCTTTTTCCCATCTGCAATCATTTTCGGCACAATGTCCCTGCCAAAGTCATGACTTGAATCTTGGTCTAGAGCGTCTTGGTCAAGGTATTGCTTGAGAACCTTTTTCTTGAAACAGTACACTCCCATAGAGCAAAACGCTTGTCCCGGATTCCCGTGAACTTCTTTCGGATGTGCGGGTTTCTCTACAAAATCAACGATTTTATTGTCCGCATCAACATCTATCACCCCAAACGCTTTGGCATCTTCGACAGGCACCGTTATCGCCATGACGGAAAGGTCGGCATCATGCTCTTCTGGTAATCGCTCAAAGACACTAAAGTCGGCTTTGTAAATGTGATCACCAGAAACTATCATGACCGTATCGTACCCAGCTGCATGATGGATGTGTTGCCATACGGCGTCAGCAGTGCCGGAAAAAACATGCCGTCCACAGCGACCTTCAGGGCACAGTGTTTGAAGATAGACACCTCCTCCAGGTCGTCGTGGAAACACAGCGGCAATGTGTTCAGTCAATGACACTGCATTTTTCTGAACCAAGACACCAATGTTTCGTAGACCTGAGTAGTACAGAGACCACATGACGAAATCGAAGATGACGTACACCCCCAAAAAGGGAACGGCCGGCTTGGCGTACATGTCTGTGAGTGGCATCAACCGTGTGCCAGAGCCACCAGCAAGTGCAAAAGTCTTTACATTGTTCAGTAGTTTGTCATGCATTAGTTCACCCCTTATGTTGTTGAATTTCCTAAGGAAATCATTAGGTTTCTTTTTGTAAAACGAACGGCACCTTCCTAAGTAGTACCATTTATATTCCAAATGTCAATATTATCGTAATGGTTCAATAGCTTGGACGCACTATACTAGCGTCATATGGCATACACAAAGAATCCCCACATGCCTCGCGTCCGTCGTGATGCAGCTGCAATGGTTGGGAAAAAGTATACCGTCTCCCAAGTAGCAAGACGGTATGGAGTAGGTACCAGTACTATCTCCAAGTGGGTACGTAAGGCGACAAAGATTGGTCTCCATCCTATTCCTACAAAGTCCTCACGACCGAAGCATCATCCTAAACAATTGAACGATGAACTCGTTTGGAAAATCTACCACAAACGACTCATTACTAAACGGTGTGCAGAAGTTATTCATCAAGAATTGATTAATGAGGGGGTGCGTGTATCACTCTCTTCAGTAAAGCGTACTCTCGACCGCATGGGACTCACCAAGAAGCGGAGTCCTTGGAAACGGTACCACCCACATGTAGATCGACCACACGTCGAGAAGCCTGGAGATCTGGTACAGATTGACACTATTCACACCATGCAGAGTGAAAAGAAGCGTATGTATACCTTTGTACTCATTGATGTGTATTCAAGGTGGATATACGCAAAGTCATACCAAAAAATGAATGCGGCAACTACCATACGTTTTGTACGTGAAGCAGAACAGTGTGCATCATTCCGCTTCAGTATGCTCCAGTCAGATCATGGACCTGAGTTTGGAAAATGGTTTGTGTCACAAATACAAAAAGACCATCGGTATACCCGTATTGGCAAACCAAACGATAACGCACATATCGAACGAGTGAACCGTACGATACAGGAGGAGTGTTTAGACAAAGAGTGCCGCACTCCTGAAGCATTCAATCGGGCACTCAAGAAGTACGTGCCGTACTACAACGAGAGACGACTCCATATGGGGATTGGTCTCAAGGCACCAGTGCAATTATTAGACAACTGCGTCCAAGGTATTGATTAGATTACGGGTACCTTGACTCAAGCAGGTTCTCGTGCCCGTTGGGTATACTGGAAGAATTCTACTCGCGAGCAATAATAAGTAAGATCTTAACATAATGAGTGTCAGGTTCTCTTTGAGCGAAATACTTTTTGACAGGATCTCGTTTAAGCATATTGTTAGAAAATGAATAAAACATCATGTTTTCTAATTATTGTAGCAATGCTTTTTGTTACTGGTAATATTGCACATGCAGGTTTATTTTCTGACAATTTCAATGACGGAACGACTGACGGTTGGTGGCTTGGGTATTCGCAACACACACCATGGATTGATGGAAATTGGAGAGTACAAAATGGTGAACTGGTTCAGGACGAGCCAGGCGATAACTTTATAGGTTTAGTCGAAGGTATATTGATTTCGAGCCAAACCATACAAATAGATATTAAGCTCAATGAACCCTCAGGGTATGGTGGAGTGACTATTTGGTTTCAAGGTAGCGACAATTGGGTGAATATTCTTGTTTATCCGGCTGTTGGTGAGACATGGGTTCAGGAGAGGATTAATGGAACTGACCAGCTTTTTAGATATAGCTCTGGTTCCATTCAAAATAATAACTTTTTTACCCTAAAAGCCGACGTTGATAGTGATGATGGAGAAATTGATGTTTTTCTAGATGGAGTGAAAATCTTTACTCACCATGTAGTGAGCACAAATCGAGTAGGTCAGTCTGGTTTACATAACGGCAACGCCGGAGGGCACTTTGATAATTTCCTCATCTCTGATTCAATTCCCAAACCATTAAATAATGTCAATCAATGCAAGCAGGGCGGTTGGCAGAAATTTCAGTTTAAGAATCAGGGTCAATGTATTAAATCCTTAATTCGATAAGTTCATCTTCAAACTACTATTCAATTAACTCTTTAAGCGTTGAATTGATGGTAATCTAGGATTAGCAGTCTCCATTTACAGTAGAAAAAGGGAAGTTATAAAGACCAGTGAGTGTAGCTCAAGGTGCTTTTTGTTCTATTTCTGCATTAGAACTTCCAACCACTTCTTTCCTTTCAATCCAACGATTTTATTTTTTACAATCGTGAACCCTTGGGCCATTTCTTTAATATCATCATCAGAATATAGGTAGAATGTTCGAGTGCCAAACTCATCAGTCTTCGTGCTTTCCATATATTCCTCAGCATATTTCACTGAAAGACGAAAAGCTCCGCCTTTATTGAGTGAAGCTAGTATTGTATGGAAAATTTTTTGTAAACTTTGCTTTGGAATGTGAATAAGTGATGCAAAAGCGAAAACTAAATCAAGTTCAGTTGGTAATGTATACTCTTCAATATCAGCAACCAGAAATTGTCCGTTAGGAACTTTTTGTTTTGCAAGTTCTACCAATTTCTCTGACGCATCCACACCAAGATAATTGTAGGTATGCTTCAAGATTTCTTGAGCATCTCTCCCGTTACCACAACCTATTTCTAGAACCCTCGGGCTATCTTTTTGAATAAGTGCAAAAGTCTCATTGATGTCACTTACTCTTGTGCCTGAACTATCAAACTTATCAGCCCAAGATTGGGCCCGGTCATTATAGGTAGTAATTGTTTGAGTTTTATTATCCATAGCTAGATTATTATTAATGAGGTCCGACCTCATTAATTTTAATGGGGTTGTTTAAGGTCGAGTAAAGTTGCAGGATCAACACCGTCAGGAAAGGTTTTGTAGTTCATTGCCTGCACTAAACTCTTTTCATATGCACTCATCCCACCAAACAAATCGAGCATACTGGTTCGACTTGTCACTGAAGGAAAACCGCGCAGACCAACATAATCAGGAAGGCTACTCCATTTATACTCTTTGAGAAATTGTATTCTCTGGTTTTGATCACTACTCTCTTCACAAAGTGACAGGGGATTAAGGTGAATGTACTGTAATACATATCGAAGCTGGGTATCACTTGCCACATGTACAGCTTTAAATTTTCCTTGAAACAGTGCACCTGATCGCGTGTTCTTATCATTGAAAAACATTGTATAGCCGGTACCTAACTTCTGCATGAATTTTGAAATGCCACCTTCTTCATTTTGTTGAAGAAGTAAATGGAAATGATTAGGCATAAGGGTAAAGGCTAGTATACGAACAAGCTGTACACGCTTCCCAGAAGGAATAGATTCAGAGCTATTCGAAAGACGATACGAAAGGTTTAGCACCTTCTGCTCATCGTTAAACTCATACAAATGATGTATAAACCGATTATGGTCACCGGCATCTTGAAATACGTTTCGTTTCTCGACACCGCGATTGTATACATGGTAAATCTCATCATTCTCAAAACTTGGATTTCGCATAACCCCAGTATACTATTAATGAGGTCCGACCTCATTAATATAGCTTGGGGATTGATGTTTTGGTGAATTATTATTGAGGTCGGACCTCATTAATTTAAAGCCTTAGGTAGAGGAGGGGAAAATACTAGTACTGGTTACGTAATTAGTACTAGTATTTTTGTGTTCTCAACCAGTTAGCAGGTGGGTGGGATTTGGGATATAGTTAGGTAATAATGTCCGACATAAGCTTATCAGAACGTGATATCTGCACAAAATATATAAACCCAGCGGTGATAAATGCAGGATGGGATTTACAAACTCAAATCAGAGAAGAAGTCACATTTACTGCCGGACGCATAAATATACACGGTAAGACTGTTAGCCGAGGAGAAAAAAACGCGCTGACTATATTCTCTATTATAAAAACAATCTTCCTCTTGCAGTTATTGAAGCAAAAGACGCCAATCATTCTGCAAGTGATGGAATGCAACAAGCACTTTCCTACGCTGAATCACTCGACATCCCGTTTGTATATAGTTCAAACGGAGAATCTTTTTTTGAACACGACAACTTCACAGGACAAGAAAGGGAAATTTCCCTTGAAAACTTCCCATCCCCAGAAGCCCTTTTTGGGCGATATACACAAGGAAAAAACTTATCTGATGACGTAAAGGAAACAATTTTACAGGAATACTTTACAGACCCCTCTGGAAAAGAACCTCGCTACTTTCAAAGAGTTGCGATCAACCGGGTCGTTGAAGCTGTAGCAAAAGGTCAACAAAGAATTCTTCTTGTGATGGCAACAGGTACAGGCAAGACGTACACAGCGTTTCAAATTATTTGGCGCCTCTGGAAGTCAAAGAAGAAAAAGCGAATCCTCTTTCTGGTTGACCGTACCGCACTTGCAGATCAAACGCTTGTAGGAGACTTTCGACACTTTGGCAACGCTATTACAAAAATAGAAGGTCCGAATGTTGATCCTGCATATGAAATCTACATTGCTTTATATCAGGGGCTAATAGGGGGCAACGAAGGTGAAAAATTCAAACAGTTTTCTCCAGACTTCTTTGATCTGGTAATTATAGACGAATGTCATCGGGGTGCTGCACGAGAAGATGCACTGTGGCGCTCGATCCTTGAGTATTATTCTAGTGCAACACAAATAGGTCTCACTGCCACCCCAAAGGTTGCGGAAGATGCAGACAATTTTGAATATTTTAGAACCCCTATCTACACCTATTCACTCAAACAGGGCATTGACGATGGATATTTGGCACCATACAAAGTAATACGTTACCGTTTCAACAACGACGAATGGCGACCCCCACAAGGATTTGTCGATATACATGGTGAACCAGTACCGGATGAAATATATACCGAGAGCATGTTTGACCGCTCTATCATTATCGAGGACCGGAACCGTGCGGTTGCAAAATGCATTGCAAATTTTATGCGTGAGACAGACGTATACCAAAAAGTGATTGTCTTTTGTGTTGACATTGCACACGCAGACAGAATGCGCCGTTTCCTTATAGACCAGTTTCCTGATCTGGTACAAGAAAATAGCAGATATGTGGTGAAAATCACTGGAGATGATGTGTACGGCAAGCTGGAGATTGAAAACTTCACAAATCCTGAATCTAAATATCCGGTCATTGCTACAACATCAAAACTTCTCTCAACAGGCGTGGATACACAGACAGTAAAACTTGTCGTGCTAGATGCCCCAATGAATTCTATGACCGAATTCAAGCAGATCATTGGACGTGGCACACGAGTAAACGAGCAGTACGGCAAATACTATTTCACCATAATGGATTTTCGTAATGTGACTCGCCTTTTTGCCGACCCTATCTTTGATGACGATCCTATGAAAACATATGAAGTGGAGGGGAGCGAACCTCTTCCTATAAAAGATATTATTGAACAAGATACAATTCCCGAAGAAGAGCTTGTTTCAAAAAGTCCGCAGGAAGAGATACTTATCGACGGCACAGAGGTAGGTCAAAAACCAAAAAAGATATATATCAAAGAAGGCGTGAGTTTCAATCCGATCCAGAAGATCGTCCAGTACATAGACCAAAGACAGGCAAACTTATCACCGTTTCTCTTGAGGATTTCAGTAAACAAACTATTACAGGACTCTATTCAACTCTCGAAGACTTCCTCAACCGTTGGCAAGCTACAGAAAGAAAGGACATAATTATACGGGAGCTACGAGAGCGAGGTATCATTTTTGAAGAATTGCAGAAAGAGGTGGGGCAAGAAGTTGATGTGTTTGACCTCATTCTCCATATTGCCTACGGCAAAAAACCACTTACACGTAACGAGCGCTTGAAGAATGTAAAACAAAGTAGCTACTTTGATAAGTATGAAGGTAAGGCACGTGAAATTATTAATCACCTTTTGGAAAGATATGCCGAACACGGTATCACTGCCATTGATAACATTGGGGGCTTAAAGTTTACACCGTTTGATCAATATGGCACCCCTGTTCAGATTGTTGATGGAATTTTTGGAGGAAGAGAGTCCTATTTGCAAGCCATTCGAGAAATTGAACGACAATTGTATGAGGTCAATATTTAGCGTATGAGTGAAATTCAGAATGTAATAAAAGACATCCAAAATATCATGCGCAAAGATGCCGGTGTCGATGGCGATGCACAACGACTCTCTCAACTTGTCTGGATGCTTTATCTAAAGATTTTTGACGACCAGGAAAGGGCACTCGAATATGATGATCCAACTTACCGATCTCAATTACCAGAAGAATTCAGGTGGAGAAATTGGGCGGCTAATCCAGAAGGAATAACTGGGGAGGAACTCTCGGAGTTTATTGATACGGAACTCTTTCCTGCACTTAAAAAATTATCCGTACGTGGTCACAAAGAATCGAGTACCATCATCCGCAGTGTATTTGCTGATACCTACAATTACATGAGGAATGGCACATTGATAAGACAGGTCATAAATAAGATTAATGAGATTAACTTCAACAAACAGGCTGATCGGCATGAGTTTGGCGATATGTATGAAAAGCTTTTAAAAGATTTGCAGGGTGCCGGAAACGCAGGAGAGTTTTATACACCTCGCCCACTCACTAAGTTTATTGTAGATGTCGTTGCTCCTCAGCTTGGAGAGTCAGTCCTCGATCCGGCTTGCGGTACAGGTGGGTTCCTTGTAAACACACTTGAGTATGTACGTGAAAATGCTCCGGTAAAAACCCAAGAGGATGAAGGTCTATTACAAAGCTCTATCCGCGGAATTGAGCTAAAACCACTACCCTACATTCTCGCAACTACAAACCTCATTTTACACAACGTTGAGAATCCTTCGATGCTCCGACGTGATGATATGTTGGCATCAAAAGCACTCACTGAGTATGGACCAAAAGACAGGGTAGACGTGATTATTGCCAATCCTCCCTTTGGTGGTGTGGTGGCTGACGGCACACAAGCCAACTTCCCGAGCCAGTTTCGTACCAAAGACACAGCGCTTCTCTTTCTTGTACTTTTTGTACATCTTTTGAAAGACGCCGGGCGAGCGGGAATTGTTTTGCCAGACGGCGTGCTTTTTGGCGAGAATACTTCAGGCACGATCAAAAAGCACCTTCTTGAAACATGCAACGTGCACACGATCGTGCGCCTCCCACAGGGAGTGTTTAATCCATACGCAGGCGTAAATACCAATCTTGTTTTCTTTACCAAAGGTGAACCGACCAAAGAAATTTGGTACTACCACATGCAACTACCTGAGGGTATGAAGCAATACACGAAAGGTAAACCAATCAAACATCATGAGTTTGAACCTGTGCGTAAGTGGTGGAACAAACGCAAGGAGAATGAGTTTGCTCATAAAGTTTCAATAGAGCAAATTCAAGAACGAAACTACAACTTAGACTTTAAGAACCCAAACGGAGGTGAGCAAGTCGAGCAGTTGAGTTCAAAGGAGTTGAAAGAGATAATTTTGAAAACTGAAAAAGCAGTCATCGAGCTGCTGAAATCGATATGAAAACTATACAAGTTATAATTACCGAGAAAGACAAGGGAGTCAAGAGTCTGTCTCTGTTTAACTTGCGTGATGAGTTAGTTAATTTTTTATATCGAGATACTATTGCACTTTCAACAAAGTCTGACTTGCAGTTTTATCTTTTACTTTTTTTTCTTTCACTAAAAAGCGGGAATCAAACCTTAGCTGAATCTATTCTCGATGAAGCTATACCACAATTTAAAAAATTAAATGAGACACTTTCCCATAAAAAAGGATACCTTAAAGCTGGTGAGTATTCAAAAAAAGTTGAAGAACATGGACTGACTGAAGTGTTCAAAAACGACATATTCTTTCTACTTATTGAGGCAATTCTTAATAAGGATGAAATTGATAACAAATACCACATTTTTTTTGATAATAACCATGAAATCGGTACTGTATTCAAAAGTGTCTGTAGCAAATACTACCAAGAACTCTTCGAGTATTTGAGTATTTTCAGTGCTTATCGTATTCAAGATGATCGTGAAGATGAATATGGAAATACTCACGATTTAAGCAAAAGTGTGTATCGAATGGTGCGAATGAGAAATGCTCGTGCTTTAAATCTGAACTTACAAAGGTATACAGAGGTAAAAATTATAACAAGTCAGTCTCCGATTGATCTTACATTCCTTCAATACGTAGATATTCAAATAATTTTTGATATCTGGGATAGGTTGCAAGTGGTTGAATACACAAAGACTGCATGGAGAGGAGCTAATAATTCTCCAATTATTTCAGGTGCAGTCGCTGGTACAGTAGGAGGGATTGTAAGTGGAGTGGTGCTCAAATACTTTGATTGGAAGAAAGTTGATGGAAGATCGAATAAGATAGAAAAAGATAAAAATAACTTTGCTTTCCAAAAAGCAAAAAATGATAGTGAGACTGCATTAGAACCTCTCACCATTCGACTAGTCGAGTCTGTTTTGGACGCCAACAAACACTTGGGCGAAGAGATTGATCGCCTCAAACAGCTCCACCGTGATCAAATCCAACGCCAACTAGCGATACAAAATAAAGAGGAAATAAAAAAGCTTGAGAAGCGCATTCGTGAACTGGAAAATTTATCTATTTCGACGGAACTACTGAAAAAAGATAAAGAATAGTATGAGGGATTGGCCAACAAAAACACTTGGAAAGTTTAATTTTTCAGATATAAAGAGTCGCATTTTTACAGCACTAGATATGTTGTATAAAAATGACGCTTTCCTACTTAACAACACTGTTCACGAGAGAAGCATTTCACATAAGTTTGCTGAATATTTACAGCAGCAATTTGAAGGTTGGCATGTTGACTGTGAGTATAATTTACATGGAATAAATACTAAAAAACTTCCTCGAGAATGTAATGGAAAGAATAAAGAATATGTGTATCCAGACATTGTGATTCATCACCGAAACACCAATGATAATTTGCTGGTAATTGAAATAAAACCAAAAACAAGCAAAGAAGTTAATGAGTGCGATAATGTCAAATTAGTTGAGTTCACTCGCTTAGACGGAGAATACGCCTATCATCTAGGTCTTTTTGTTGGTTTTAATGGTTTAAATCAACCGAAAATTACCTGGTATAAAAACGCTAAAATTAAAAATGAAAACTAACTACCAAATAAAAAAACTTGATGACGTTTGTGAAATAATTATGGGTCAATCCCCAGCTTCTTCAACTTACAATGAAAAAGGAGAGGGGTTGCCTTTTTATCAAGGAAAAAAAGACTATGGTAAAAAATATCCAACGCCACGAGTCTGGTGCTCACTTCCAATAAAGATTGTTGAAGACGCCGATATCTTAATCTCCGTACGTGCTCCTGTTGGCGCATTAAATATTTCAAAAGAAAAATCTTGCATTGGTCGCGGCTTAGCGGGTTTACGAGCAAAAGAAGGTCTTGACCAAAAATATTTATGGTATTTTTTAAAATTGAGGAAAAAAAATATTGCTGATCTTGGTACAGGTAGTACATTTACAGCAATTTCTAAAAAACATTTAGAAAATCTTGAAATTCCACTTCCATCCCTTGCTGAACAAAAGAAAATTGTGGCAAGGATTGAAAAGGTTTTTGCGAAGATTGACGAGGCAACCCACTTGCGCGTCGAGGCACAAAAAGCCATCGCCAAACTCCTCCCCGCAACCCTCCATGAAATTTTTGAAGAAGGGAGGGGGGGAAGGTGGAATGAAATTTCTCTAGGTGACGTTGTAAATAAATTTCAGTATGGAAGTTCGAAAAAGTCATTAAATTCTGGCAAAATCCCATGTCTAAGAATGGGAAATTTGCAAAATGGGGAAATTGATTGGACTAATTTAAAATATGCACCTGTAAACGAAGAAATTGAAAAATTTCTACTCAAGGATGGTGATGTGCTTTTTAACCGTACAAATAGTCCAGATTTAGTAGGGAAGACTTCTATTTTTCGAGGGACAAGTAAAGCTGTTTTTGCAGGGTATTTGATACGGATTGATTATGATAAAGAAAAGATAATAGGATCCTTTTTGAATTACGTTTTAAATTCAGTTTATGCAAAAGAGTTTTGTAGAAATATTAAGACTGACGGTGTTAGTCAGTCAAATATAAATGCACAAAAGCTAGCAACTTTTACTTTACTTCTTCCACCCCTCTCCGAACAAAAAAAGATTGTCGCGCGACTTGACACACTTTCCGCCAAAGTCCGCATACTTCAAGAAGCCCAATCCGTCCAACTCGCCGACCTCAAAGCCCTCAAACAATCCATCCTCCACGAAGCGTTTAATCCTTCTGAATAATCATGATCAATTTATTTAGGCAGAGAATTGAGGAAATAAAAAAATTTGCGAAGAAGCAGAAAATTATTTTTTTCAGTTTTTTGGTTGTTTTTGTTGGTATTAACATTCTAAGTCAATTTTTTCCAACATTTCCTTTTATCTTTTTCTTCGTTGTTTTTAGTGTTTTACTTGCTCTACTCTGGTTTCTTGCTGGAAAGGTTGTATTTGATTCTCTTGTGGAAATAGCAGGGACTGCGGGTGTAATAGTATCCGTTATTATTTTTCTTACAACCTCTTATTGCAACTTACCTAACGAGGTTCGTACTGCCGACACATCACTCGTTTTCTTGTTTTCTTTTGGCTCAATTTATTCCTTATTTTTATTTTATAAAGCATTCAACAAGAATCTTGATAAAATGTTTGACGAGCTCAAAACTGTTTCAGACAAAAAAACTCCTTGGTGGATACTTGTATTATTTATTATTCTCTTAATTCTTTTGCTCTGGCAATTTTACTTAGTTATTGACCCGATTATTAAAAATCTCTGTATATATAAATGAGAGTATTAGTAGCAGGTTTTTAAAACTAAATATCTGCCTTTAAAAAAATTAACAAGTAACTAGTATGCAAATCGATCAGCAAAAAGTACGGTCTTGGGTACAGATTTTCCTTAAACACGTCGCAGAAGTCGGTGACGCATACCATGTACAAGATGAGGAAGGTTACAAATTTGAAACTGTTGAACATTTTCAAAAAAACTTTGACCTGGAGGCTACTGACTTGGTAAACATGCTTGATCAGTCAATTTTAAATAATAATTTAGTTGTTGGGAGTATGTATTTTCCAAAGAAAATGCTACTTATTTTTGCTGAGTCAAAACCTGATGAAGTTAGAGAAGCTTTGAGAACACTCTTTGATGAATCAATACATGTGAAGGACCGTCTCACTTCTGTAGAAACATTATTTGATACTTTAATGCATGAACGAAATAATAAACTTAACGAAACTTCGAATAGCTATATTTCACTTCGTTTTTTAAGCTTACTCCTTGGGCTTCGCTTCCCAGAAAAATACAATCCAATGAAGCCAAGTGAATGGCGTGTTTTTGCAAAATACTTAGACGAATCATTTACTCAGCCAAAACGGCTTACTGCTGGAGAGCAATATGAGCTTTACCAACCATTTATAGAAACTCTACGTGAACATATTGTGGCAAACAAAGTTGTTCAAGAACTTAAGAAAAAGCTTACCGCAAAACTCTCCTTTGATGATAGCGAGTCACGCTGGATGACACAAAATATAATTTATGTAGGTGCTCGAGCATACGCAAAACAAGTGGCTGAATCAACGGAAGTGATTTCAGAAGAGGCACCTGAAAGACTTGGTGATGAAATAGTTTTTGATGAAAAAGAACTCGATACTGGTTTCTTTGCTTATGAGAAGCATTTGGAAGAGTACATAGTTAAAAATTGGAATAGAATAAATTTTGGAGAAGAACTCCGTATATACATTGACGAAGGTGGATCTGAAGGACAACAGTACACTACTGATGTCGGTATCATTGACATTCTTGCGCTTGATAAAGATGACAACTTCGTTGTTATTGAACTCAAGCGAGCAGAATCTGGGTACAAAGTTGTTGGGCAAGTCCTTAACTACATGGGATGGGTGAGCGAAAAACTTGCAGATGGGCAAGGCAAAAAAGTACGTGGAATGATAGTTGTTGGTAAGTCAGACAAGACATTAAAAGCTGCACTTAGTCAGGTAAGAGATAAAGTTACATTAAAAGAATACCGCGCACATGTTGATATTATTGACCCTCTTTAAAAGCATAAATAGGAGAGGAGTCGTCCGATTTCTTGAATTAGCACTCTAATTGCAACACTTACCTCTTCATAAATACTTGTCTCGGGCTTTTGAATTTGAGACGTTTACGAGGTCGGTCATTTAGACGTTTGACCACTTCGTCT
>Ga0209417_1004390_pt1 | contig 16921 bp, 15 predicted proteins | sample RifGroF2_FD_184002 | JGI IMG/M metagenome (GOLD analysis project Ga0209417, IMG submission 184002) | Groundwater microbial communities from Rifle, Colorado, USA - Groundwater F2 (SPAdes) (version 2) | ecosystem: Environmental > Aquatic > Deep subsurface > Groundwater | place: Rifle, Colorado... | reverse complement strand
CGTTTTCAAAAGATTTTGGTTGATGAGCCGCCGGTTGAAGATGCCATTGCGATTTTACGGGGATTAAAAGAACGTTACGAATTGCATCATGGCGTTGAAATTACCGATAATGCCATTGTCGCTGCAGCGACTTTGTCGAAGCGCTATATTGCTGATCGAAAATTGCCGGATAAAGCGATTGATTTGATCGATGAAGCGGGCAGTCGGATTCGCATGGAAATTGACTCGAAACCCGAGGTGATGGATAAACTGGATCGTCGATTGATTCAATTAAAAATTGAACGAGAGGCGCTTAAAAAAGAAACGGATGAAGCTTCATTGAAACGATTAGCAGATTTGGAATCGCAAATTGATAAAGCAGAAAAAGAATACAGCGATTTCGACGAAATCTGGAAAAGTGAAAAATCGATGTTGCAAGGCAGTCAAAAAATCAAAGAGGATTTAGAGCGCGCGCGATTAGATTTAGAATCTGCTCGAAGATCGGGGGATTTAACGCGTATGTCGGAATTGCAATATGGGAAAATTCCCGAGTTGGAAAAACGCCTCTCCAGTTTATCCGATGTGAAAACGAAGGAAACAACGCTCGTGCGTGATAAAGTGACTGAAGAAGAAGTGGCTGAAGTGGTTTCGCGCTGGACTGGTATTCCGATTTCGAAATTACTCGAAGGCGAAAAACAAAAATTGCTCGAGATGGAATCTTTTTTACATCAGCGAGTGGTTGGGCAAAACGAAGCGGTTGAGGCGGTTTCTAATGCAATTCGTCGATCGCGAGCAGGATTATCGGATCCAAATCGTCCGATGGGATCTTTCTTATTTTTAGGGCCGACAGGCGTTGGTAAAACGGAGTTATGTAAAGCATTATCAGCCTTTTTATTTGACACGCAAGAGGCCATGATTCGCATTGATATGTCCGAGTTTATGGAGAAACATTCTGTGGCTCGATTGATTGGTGCCCCGCCTGGTTATGTCGGTTATGAAGAGGGAGGTTATTTAACAGAAGCCGTTCGTCGACGTCCTTATGCATTAATTTTATTAGATGAGGTCGAAAAAGCGCATCACGATGTATTTAATATTTTGTTGCAGGTGTTAGATGATGGTCGATTAACCGATGGTCAAGGCCATACCGTTGATTTTCGCAATACAGTGATTGTGATGACTTCTAATTTGGGATCGCAATTGATTCAAGAAATGGCGAATGAATCTTACGATAAAATGAAAACGGCCGTGATGACTATCGTAGCGCAACATTTTCGACCAGAGTTTATTAATCGTATCGATGAAACGGTGGTGTTTCATGGATTGGCTCGAGATCAAATCAAACGAATTGCGAGTATTCAAATCGCTTATTTAGCGAAGCGATTAATGGAGAAAGATATTCAATTAACCGTAGAAGGTAATGCGTTAACTTACTTATCCAATATCGGTTATGATCCCATTTATGGCGCAAGACCATTGAAAAGAGCTATCCAACAAAATTTAGAAAATCCGTTAGCGCAAGAAATACTACAAGGCAAGTACAGATCGGGCGATGAAATTATCGTGACTTCGGAAAAAGAAGGATTAAAATTCAAAAGGCGTCGAGTTTAATCATTTAAAATGGAGGTGAGTGATGAAATATCATCATATTTTGGTCGCGACGGATTTTTCTGATGATTCGGGTGTGGTGATGAAAAAAGCCCGTGAATTAGCAAAACAAATGGGCGCTAAGTTAAGTGTCACGCACGTAGTCGAGCCATTACCAGGTTATGGCTATGCGTTTATTGCATCTTCTGATATCGAAGTTCAATTGGTTGATGAATCAAAAAAACAATTATTGCATCTCGGAAAAACGTATCAAATTTCGCCAGAAAATCAGCATGTCGGTTTAGGCCCTACCAAGGTTGAAATCAATCGGTTGGCTGAAGAGTTGAAAGTAGATTTGATTGTGCTCGGTAGCCACGGTCGGCACGGATGGGGCATCTTATTAGGATCTACTGCAAACGCCGTATTGAATAGCGCGCCATGTGACGTATTAGTGGTGCGGATTAAAAAGTAAAATCACTATTTATCGCGATCGTGATGATGTAAGAACATTCGTACTTCGGATGATTTTTTAAATTCTTGTGGCCGGGGCACCCCTTGTGGGCGCCCAGCCTTGGAACGCTTGTCCTGGCGATCACAAGAGTCATCCCTACGAATTCGTTATACGGAACAATGATTGGGTTAATACGAATGGAATACAAAGATTATTATAAAATATTAGGTGTTTTGCGAACGGCAACTCCCGGTGAAATCAAAAAATCCTACCGAAAGTTAGCGCGCAAATATCACCCTGATGTCAGTAAAGTAAAAAATGCCAAAGAAAAATTTCAAGAAGTACAAGAAGCCTATGAGGTTTTAAAAGACGATAAAAAGCGCGCGGCTTATGATCAGTTAGGGGCGAATTGGAAAGAAGGACAACATTTTAATCAGCCGCCGCCTGACTGGGAAAATCAAACGGGATTTCAGTTTCATCAAGCAGGAGATTTTAATCAGCAGACATTCAGTGATTTTTTTTCGTCCTTATTTGGTGGACGAAACCATGCTTTTGATGAACAGTCAGCACGGCCATTTAAGCAACGAGGTCAAGATTATTCAGCCATCATTACGATTACGTTAGAAGAAGCTTATCGAGGTGCTGAGCACACCATCACATTGAATCAGGGTAAAAATTTACGTGTTAAAATTCCTGCAGGTGTTATGCAGGGGCAACAAATTCGTTTGGCGGGACAAGGGGGGGAAGGTTATGGCGGTGCACCATCAGGAGATTTATATTTGGAAATTCATCTGGCTCCCCATGCCTATTTTAGAGTGGATCAAAAAGATATTTATTTAATGGTGCCGATCACGCCTTCAGAGGCGGCGTTGGGCGCAAAAATCATGATCCCCACATTAGGTGGATCGGTCGAATTATTCATTCCCGCAGGAACTCAGTCGGGTCAAAAATTGCGGCTTAAAGGCAGAGGATTGCCCAGCAAAACGGAAGTAGGCAATCAATATATAACCTTCGAAATTAAAATCCCACATCCAAAAACAGAAACGGAACGGCAATTGTTTGAAGAATTGGCTCGGGCCATGCCATTTAATCCTCGAGAACATTTTGCGTAGGAGTTAGCTATGATTGAACGAGACTTCAGTGAACGTCCATCGATCAATATCGAAGATGAACCGTCGTTTATTTCAATAATAGAATTTTGTGAAATTTGTGAAAGTCAGCTCGAAGAAATATACGAATTGATTGAATATGGTATTTTGGTGCCTAAAAATGGGCATGTGCAAAAATCTCTATGGCAGTTTGAGATTCGCGATATTGCGCGCTGTAAAAAAGCAAAGCGGCTGAATCGAGACCTTTCTTTAAACTGGATTGGCGTTGCTTTAATATTAGAGTTAATGGATGAGGTAAAACAATTGCGGTCACAATTATCGTGTTTTATCGAGAGCGAATAAAAATTAAGATCAAAAAGTGTTCACTTTAGTAAAATTGTAGGGTAGGATGACAGCTGACGGTTTCATTTATTCAGGGAGGATTAAGTGTCATGGTCACTTCAGCACATGTTTCTGATCGATTTTTTTCTAAAGATCCGATGTTAACTGGACTCACGGAACCTAATGTCGAGATTAATTTTTCGTCGCGTGGTTTTGATGCCCTGCTGTCCAAAAAGATGGTCTGTTTTAAAGCATTATTTCAGGTCCATGCTGCGGCGCAATTCGATTCTGTGAGTTTTTTATATAAGTAACCAGCGTTATAGCGACACGGTTTATCCTGTGCATATACTCGTCGCGAATCATCTTATAGGTGTTTATACGGCATGCTTGGTGTTCAAATCTAACAACCAATCGCACCACCTAAACTCTCAAGAGGATTCACGACGAGTACATAAAAAAATTGTGTGCGCCCGCATTTCTCAGTTGATATTTTTTTTAAAACCGATATCATTGCTTTCTCTTTTCGTAGGGGTCGCTAGCTCAGTCGGTAGAGCAGCAGGCTTTTAACCTGTTGGTCCTGCGTTCGATTCGCAGGCGGCCCACCATCAATTTTTAAATCTATAACCATGACCCAGATTGCTGAGTAGTTAGCTATTTTTTAGCGAAAAGTATTTTCAACTAAATAAATAGCAATATATTTTTTAATCAGAGATTTATCGATTTTGCTGAGTGCATTAAAAATGCTGCTGCGAAGAGAAGGATAAAGGTTTAAATTTTCAAACCAAAAGGCATGACAAAAATTTTTGCTGCGTTCTATTAAATTCTTCCAATCTGTGAGTTCTGGAAAAAGAGGGGAAATAAACAAAACCGTTTCATAAATTTCGCATAGCAATATCGACGCGCATGAGAACAACCGGTGTAAGGATTGATGACGTAATCTGATTGCGGCAGTTTGGAGGGTGTAATGATAGATTTTACTTGGATTTCTGAGTATTGAATGAGCATAAAATAAATTGACTCACAAATTGAATATTAATTATTTTATTATTGAAGCATTTATTAAGAGAGTCAAACAATAACAACACCTCTGCGTACGACAAAAAAATGGATTGCGAGAATGCGCTGGTCACTAAATGATTTTTCGTCGTGTGCAAAGAACAAAAAGCATTTGTTTTGGGTTGTTAGTGTATGATCATGAAAAAGCGCTTTTAATTTTTTTCAAGAGAGTTTAGGTAGGATGATAAAATATTTGTGCAAGTGATAAAAGGATGTTATTTTACACATGGGTTTAACTTAAAATAGGAGATAGTTTATGCCTACGGTGAAAAAAACCGCCGCGAAAAAAATCGTGAAAAAAGTAGCACCAAAGAAAGTGGTTGTGGTGAAGAAAAAACCATGTGCATGCAAATGCTCATGTTCAGCCAAAAAAATGACAGCTAAAAAAACAACCGTAAAGAAAGTTGTGAAAAAAGCTGCGCCTAAGAAAATTGTTAAGAAAAAATAGTCAGTCAAATCCTTTATCGAGCGTGTTTTTACACGCTCGATTTCCAAAACCTCTCTAAAAAGAACCAAAATCTGAACATTCTTGCGTCACCAAAATTATGATGGGTGGTTATTTTGAGTTAATGCTTCTTCAAGGTTTTTGAAATTCCATAACGCATGATCCATCAGCTGACTTTTTCGAACGCCTTGTAAGGCGTGTAAAATATTACTCGGGACTTTAGGGTTTTCAATGGCTAATTGTTTAATTAAGTCTTTCACATTTTTACGCATGGAATTTTTTTGATTGCTGCATAAACCACACGGAATAATCGGAAAATCTTGTTCTGCTGCGTATTTTTCAATATCTTTTTCCTGGCAGTAAGCGAGTGGGCGAATCACAATGTGTTTTCGATCATTCGTTAATAATTTTGGCGGCTGAGATCGTATTTCGCCGCTGTATAAAATGGACATCAGTAATGATTCAATTAAATCATCACGGTGATGCCCGAGCGCAATTTTTTTGAATTCATGTTGTTTCGCATAAGTGTAAATTACCCCACGGCGCAAACGCGAACAGAGTGAACAATAGGTTTTTCCCGCTTTGACTTTATCCATCACGATAGTGAAAGTATCTCGTTTAATAATTTCGAAAGGAATTTTACTTTGCTCAAACCATTCGCGTAATAGGGTATCGTTCCAGCCAGGTTGTGATTGGTTTACGATAAGTGCTGTGACTGTGAATTTATTATGCGTTCGTTGTTGTAGTAAATGCAGCAATTTTAATAACGTATAGGAATCTTTTCCGCCAGATACGCAAACTAAAACGCGATCGCCTGTTTGAATCATATTGAAATCGGCAATCGCTTTGCCAACATAATGGAGTAATTTTTTTTCGGTCACTGATGATTTCATACAAGAAGCCTTTTATGGTGTTGATAGTTTTTAATCATGTGAATTTGATTTGAATCAAAAAAATTGGTAATTATTCAGTTTTTTCTAAGGGACGCTCATATTTTGGCATTTTTTGACGAAAAATTCCGTTTGTGCTAATGGGCATCTTTAAATGCTAATACTTTATACTCTTGAACATAAGGATGGTCAAAACTTTTGCCATCAACCAACAACCACTGTTGCGTCGCATCTTTGTTGATGAAATGACCGTTCTTATCTACCGCTTGCCAGTCGACGAGAACGTCCACTTGGTAGCGATGGTCCGGTAGCATCGTAATGTTGAGTTTTTCTACAACATGTACATTGCTTTTAATGTTTTGTCCGATGTTGTCATACCATTTTTGATAATCCGCTAAATTGTGAATCGCCATATCAGGAAAGATCATGAGAAGATGGCTTTGATCGAGTAATTCGGTCGTTTTATTGGTCGCCTCGTGCTTGTCATGTAATCCATACCAATAATACACAAACGAGCGAATCTGATTATCGCTAAATTGATGTGTTTGTCGAGAAGCAAGTGCTTCCTGATAACTGGTAGGAATAGGGATTTGTAGAGCAGGTGTTACAGCAAAGCCTGTGGTGCTTATAAGCGCGCTGATCATGCTAGTTAAAAATATTTTTTTCATAAATTTCTCCTAAAATTTAATACAAACGTGTAGCATAATACACCAGATAGTTGAGGCTCAACGTTTTATTATACAAGCAAATCAACAAAACTTTTAATCCTCATGTGGATAGAGATGCGTTTACGAATAGGCAATAGAATTTTTAACAAAGGAGAAAGTGTAATGCGTTTTCATCATTTTGCTATAGAAGTCGGTGATATGGATCGATCGATTGCGTTTTATGAAAAATTAAATTTTGTCTTGCAAGACAAAAAAATCAAAGTGACGGGGATGAAATCGAAATCTTTTGAAGGGGATCTTTTTTATGCTTATTTAAAAGATACGTCTGGATTTTGTTTAGAATTGATAGAGGTTTGTCATAAAAAACAAATGGAGCCGTTGCTTGCGCCGCTTTGTCCGCATCTCGCTTTGGAATCCGATGATTTTGAAGCTGATTTGGCCTTATTAAAAGAAAGGGGTGTGGCATTTTTTGATGGGCCACGTACCATCCCGGGCGATGTTAAAATTCTCTCTATTTTAGACCCGGATGGTTATCGGATTGATATTGGGCAGTCATTAAAAAGTAAAAAATAAATTTTATCAATTAAGAAACATTAGGTTTTTAGAGATGCAAAAAAATAATTTATGGCTGTTGGATGCGCGATGTAAAAGGAAGATCAATGACTTGCCGAGCCATTGACACTTCTCGGTTTTTAAAGATGTTTTTTATTAAAGGCCCTGATACAATCATCAGAATCGTTATCATTTTTTTATGGATTGATTTTTTACAATCGGATTTTAGTGGAGCATAGTGAGTTAAGATAAGTTATCCGCTCAAAGCAAAAGGAGTTGATATCGTGAAAATCTGGCCCGGGAAACCTTATCCGCTGGGTTCTACCTACGATGGTCTTGGTACTAATTTTTCGATATTTTCGGAAGCTGCCCAAAAAATTGAACTTTGTTTGTTTGATGACAATGGGCAAGAAACTCGAGTTGAATTACCAGAAACCAATGGTTTTTGTTGGCATGGATATTTAGCTGACGTAAAGCCAGGACAAAAATATGGATACCGTGTCTATGGGGAATGGAGTCCGCAAAAAGGTTTGCGTTTCAATCCTGCAAAGCTATTGTTGGATCCTTATGCAAAAGCTGTCGTTGGCGAACTTGATTGGCAAGAAGCTATTTTTCCTTATCGTTTTAACGCCGAAGAAACGATTAATGAAATCGATAGTGCACTCTTTATGCCGAAATCAGTTGTTATTAATCCGTTTTTTGATTGGGAAAATGATCGGTTATTGCGTACCTCGTTGCATGAAACTATTATTTATGAGGTTCATGTAAAAGGTTTTTCTGTCACACAATTAGCTATACCAGAAAATATTCGTGGGACTTATGCGGGTTTAGCCCATCCTTTTTCAATAGATTACTTTAAACAACTGGGCATAACGGCGCTTGAATTAATGCCTGTGCAACAATTCATTCATGAAGATGTGCTGGTAAAACGTCATTTGCGTAATTATTGGGGATATAATCCGATTGGTTTTTTAGCGCCCCACAATGAATATGCCTCTAATAAAAAGCCGGGGGAGCAGGTTCAAGAATTTAAACAAATGGTTAAAATCTTGCATGCCGCAGGAATAGAAATCATTCTAGATGTGGTTTTTAACCATACAGCCGAGGGTAATCATTTAGGCCCTATGCTGAGTTTTAAGGGAATCGATAATGCAGCTTACTATCGTTTAGCAAAAGAAGATTCACGCTATTATTTTGATTATAGTGGAACAGGTAATAGCATCAATGCGAGACATCCTCATGTGTTGCAATTGATTATGGACGCATTGCGATATTGGATTTTAGAGATGCATGTGGATGGATTTCGATTTGATCTTGCACCTATTTTAGCGAGAGATTTACAAGAAGTTAATCGGTTGTCTGCTTTTTTTGACATTATCCAACAAGATCCAGTCATTAGTCAGGTAAAACTGATTGCCGAACCATGGGATTTAGGCGAAGACGGATATCAAGTGGGGAAATTCCCCCCTTTTTGGTCAGAGTGGAATGGAAAATACCGCGATACGGTTCGTGATTTTCTGTTTAGCAAGGATCAAACAATTGCTCAATTTGCGAATCGCTTTACCGGTAGTTCAGATTTATATGAAAATACTGGACGCAAACCTTATGCCAGTATCAATTTTGTTTCGGCTCACGATGGATTTACGTTGCACGATTTAGTTTCTTATAATCAAAAACATAACGAAGCGAATGGGAATAATAATCAGGATGGCAATGATGATAATCACTCTTGGAATTGTGGCTTTGAAGGCCCTACCAATGATCAAACCATCAATGCGTTACGATTAAAAGAGAAGCGTAATTTTCTGACCGCTCTGTTTCTTTCACAAGGTATTCCCATGTTGTTGGGTGGGGATGAGATCGGGCGGACGCAACGAGGTAATAATAATTGCTATTGCCAGGATAATGAAATCAGTTGGTACAACTGGCAAAATATTGATGCAACATGGCTACAATTTATCCGTGATTTGATCCAGTTTCGTGTGGCACACCCTGTATTTAGACGCCGTGGTTGGTTTTATGCGCGTTCAATTCATGGCAGTGAAGTTTTGGACATCAGCTGGTTTTTACCTAATGGGAACGAAATGTCTGATGAAGATTGGAAGACTAGTTTCGCCAAATCACTCATGATTTTTTTTAATGGAGATTTAATTTTATACCCTGATGCAAGAGGGGAACGTATTGTCGATGATAGTTTTCTCATTTTATTTAACGCTTCTAATCAAGAAATCATCTTTACTTTGCCAGACAAAAAATGGGGCCAACAATGGAAAGTTGTTATTGATACGGCTACGGAAGGATTTGTCAAACAGACGATTATATATCCAGCAAAAGGACAAGTTAGAGTTGAGAGTTATTCAATTACTCTATTGATACAGAATAAAAAAATTGAGTAGTGCATTTTAGTGCTGTTTGAAATTTGTACTATTTATCGAGATCGTGATGATGCAAGGACGTTGCCCAGAGCGTGCTGAATAGTTACTGGAATTTAGAGGGATCGGTATAAATGACACAATTACCGTCGGCGACCTATCGACTTCAATTAAATGGTCAATTCACTTTTGCTCAAGCTGAAGCCATTCTTAAATATTTGGCATCACTTCATGTGAGTCATATTTACCTTTCGCCTTATTTACAAGCAGCGGCAGGGAGTCTACATGGTTATGATGTCGCTGATCATTTGCACGTTAATATCGAATTAGGTGGAGAGGCGGCTAGGAGACAATTTTGCGCCACCCTGAAAAAAAATCATCTGGGGCAAATTATCGATATTGTTCCTAATCATATGGCCGCAAAATCACCTGATAATGTCGCGTGGACAAACGTATTGAAATATGGTTTGCAAAGTCCCTATGCGAAATATTTTGATATTTTTTGGCAAAAAACGCCGAAAATTTTCGTACCGGTATTAGAAGCTGATTTTGAGCAAGTGATAAAGGCCGGCAAAATTAAATTGCAGGTGATCAATGAAAAATTTGTATTGCAGTATGGTGAACAGTACTTTCCGATTACTCCCTTTTCTGTTATTTCACTTTTAAATCAAGTCGCAGAAAGAAGTCGATCGAAAACTCTTTCTACAATAATTGAAAAGTTAAGCAAGTTGTCTCAAAGAAAATATGTCAAACAGATGGACAATCTGGAGAGACAAATCGTGTCTTTAATGCAACAATCGGAAATTAGCCGACAAGCCTTAGAAGATATTCTCAATACCTATAATACTTCAGATGTTTTGTTAACCACCCTTCACCGAGCGCAAAACTATGAGTTGGTTTTTTGGCAAACAGCTTTGCAAAACATTAGTTATCGTCGCTTTTTCCATCTGAATTCTTTAATTGGCGTTCGGATAGAAGATCCAGCAGTTTTTGCAGCAACTCATCAGCTGATATTAAAATGGGGTCAGTTAGGTGCATTCGATGGGATTAGAGTCGATCATATTGATGGTTTGCGTCATCCTTTGCAATATTTAAATCGTTTATATAAAGCGTTCCCATCTTTATGGTTGGTTGTGGAAAAAATACTTTCACCTGATGAAAAATTATCCGACCAATGGCCCGTTGCAGGAACAACAGGATATGAATTTTTAAACGAAGTGACCCGCGTTTTTATCGATTCAAGCAGTGCGGAAGCGTTCACTGCATTTTATGCTCAATATATTGGTGAACCATCAGATTATCCAACCGTTTTACGTGAGAAAAAATTGTTGGTCTTGCAACAACTGTTTTCCCCAGAAGTTAATTTTTTAACCGATCTGCTGATTAAAGTGGGTAGGCTATTTACAAAGGATGAATTTTCTCGTTCACAAGTGATCGCGGTCTTACAAACCATAGTTGCTTGTTTTCCTCGATATAGAACTTATCTTGATCCTGAAAAGGGGAAAATAAATTTTGAGGAGAAAAAAATAATTATTTGGACTATAAATGCGGCGAAAAAAAATGCGCCAAAAATAAATCTTAAATTATATTATTTTATTCGTGATATTCTGCTTTTAAAATATTCAGGAAAAAATGTTTTCGATTTTATTTTTCGTTTTCAGCAATTAACTGTATCTGTGATGGCAAAGGGCGGGGAGGATACCGCATTATATTGTTATAATCGCTTCATTCCTCTCAATGAGGTGGGTGGTAACCCGGATAAATTTGGGAGTTCTGTAAAAGAGTTTCATCAAGCGATGCTCGCTGCCAATCGATGTTATCCTCATGCTATGCTGACTACCTCTACCCACGATACAAAGCGAAGTGAAGATGTGCGTGCTCGGTTAGTTTTACTGTCAGAGATTGAAACACAATGGTTCGCTGCGGTGACGGAATGGACTCGACATAATGAAAACATTCATGCAGAAAATGTTCCTGATCGCAACATGCAGTATTTTTTATATCAAAACTTAGTGGGGGTTTGGCCATTTCCTCAGGAGAGGCTTATCGCGTATATCATAAAAGCAGCGCGCGAAGCAAAAACACATACCTCTTGGTTTTTCCCTAATCTTGTTTATGAGCAAAAATTACAACATTTTATTGAAGATATATTGGCTGATAAGAAGTTTTGTGAATTATTTGAAGCTTTTGTGCAACCCTTAATTAATGCTGGAAGAATTAACTCATTGTCCCAGATGGTGCTTAAATTTACAGTACCAGGGATTCCAGATATTTATCAAGGGTCAGAAATTTGGAATATGAGCTTAGTTGATCCTGATAATCGTTTTCCAATAAATTTCAAACAAAGAATGCAATTGTTCGAAGAAATGCTCACGTTTTCGTCCAAACAAATTTTACAACGTATGGATGATGGAATGCCAAAGCTTTGGGTGACTTATAAGTTGTTAGCATTACGTAAAAATTTTCCAGCGTTATTTGATGGTACGACTTATTTTCCTGTCGCGTTAAAGGGTCAAAAAAAACAGCATGGCATTGCATTTTTACGTGATGAAAAAGTGCTAGTTGTTGTACCGCGATTGATATTAACGCTCAATGGAAATTGGGGTAATACCTGGTTGGATATTCCGGATCAACCATGGGTAAATATTTTTACTGATGAAAAATTTCGGGGTGGAAAAATACGGCTTTCTGCTTTATTAAATCATTTCCCTATTGCTGTGTTGAGGATTGAGGAAGAAGGCTACCTACCGTCATTGAGAGGAGCGCGAGCGACGAAGCAATAACATCAGAACTGGACCCCGCGATCGAGTCGCGGGGTGACAACATTGCGTCATACCGCGGCTTGACCGCGGGGGGCGCGGTATGACGGAAGACTGCTTCGTCGCTGGTCCTCCTCGTAATGACGAGAGACCTGCTTCGGTTCTATCTCTCAATGATGAACATGAAGCGCGGGATGGCGGAAGCGCAAAAGAAATGGAGGTAATGTGATGGCTATCATAAAAGTGTGGGCTCCGCGAGCCGACAAAGTTGATTTGCAAATCCAAAATACTCGATTATCCATGAACAGAAAATCTGGGAGTGGTTGGTGGGAAATAGAAGCCGCCCTTGCTATTCATGGCGTTGATTATGCATTTGTTTTAAATGATGGAAATCCAATACCCGATCCGCGCTCGTCTTGGCAACCTGGTGGCGTTTTTGGATTGTCCAGAATTTTAGATCACACTCAATTTATTTGGCATGATCAAAATTGGCAAGCGCCGCCACTTTCTGCAGCTATTATTTATGAACTTCATATAGGGACATTTTCCGTTGAAGGCACTTTTGATGGTGCGATTACTCATCTGGATTTTTTGAGGGATTTAGGTGTTACGCATATTGAGTTGATGCCAGTCAATGGTTTCTCTGGATTGCATGGTTGGGGGTATGATGGTGTTAATTTATATGCCCCTCATGAAGCCTATGGTGGGCCTGAAGGATTGAAGCGATTAGTCAATGCCTGTCATGAACGAGGCTTGGCGGTGATTTTGGATGTGGTTTATAACCATCTTGGACCTGAAGGAAATTATTTAGAAAATTTTGGTCCTTATTTTACGGATCGGTATAACTCACCTTGGGGTAAAGCAGTAAATTTTGATGCACAACAGAGCGATGAAGTACGGCGTTATTTTTGTGATAATGCGCTCATGTGGCTACGAGACTATCATTTTGATGCGCTCAGAATTGATGCAACCCATGCGATTCATGATAGTTCCGCGATCCATATTTTGGAGCAATTGGCACGCGAAGTAAAAGAATTGAGCGCTTCGTTAAAACGACATTTTTATTTAATTGCGGAAAGCGATTTAAACGATCCTCGGTATTTACATTCCTTTGATGCTTATGGTTATGGCATCGATGCACAATGGAATGATGATTTTCATCATGCGCTACACGCCATATTAACGAATGAAAAAGAAGGTTATTATAGTGATTTTGGTTCTTTAGCGCATCTGGCAAAAGCCTTTAACAAAGTGTTTGTTTATGATGGGAATTACTCTAAATTTCGACAGAGAAATCATGGTCGCCCCGTGATTAATTTATCCGGGCATCACTTTATTGCGTTTTTACAAAATCATGATCAGATTGGTAATCGCGCTCAAGGCGATCGTTTAACTCAATCGGTAAGTATCCAATTATTACAAGTGGCCGCAGCGCTTTTTATATTCTCTCCATTTATTCCCATGCTATTTCAAGGTGAAGAATGGGGCGCTTCGACCCCTTTTCAATATTTCACTGATTTTAAAGATTCTGAATTGAAAAAAGCGGTTAAAGAGGGAAGGTGTCGAGAATTTGCAGCATTTGGTTGGAAGTTTGAACAAGTGCCGGATCCACAATCTGAAACAACTTTTATTAATTCCAAGCTAAATTGGGAAGAGCATAAACAAGAACCCCATTTCTCATTATTCAACTGGTATAAAAAATTGATTCATCTTAGAAAAGAAATTCATGAGTTAAACGATGGTCAATTTGAGCATGTGACAGTTAGCTTTGACGAAAAGGCGAAATGGTTTATGGTGAAAAGAGGCGCTCTAGTTGTTGCTGCAAATTTTGCTCAGCATTTGCAAAGAATTTCCTGCCCAGAGTTTCAGTTAAAGGAGATTTTACTGAGTTCAAACGCACAAAATGTACTGTTAAACGACACGCTCATTTTGCAAGCCGAATCAGTCGTTATTTTTAATACGAAGAGGTAGATAATATGGATGCAATACAGATAAAAGGAAAAAATTTTTTAAATAGATATAAGGAGTTTTGCGGACAAGAAATTATCGATCTCTTGTATGCGAAGGCGCAACGTCTTGCGGGTAAGCGCATTGTGTTTATTAGTTCCACTTATCAAGGCGGTGGTGTCGCTGAAATGCTTAATAGCCTTATCGTTTTGTTAAATGAAATCGGAGTTAGTGTGGGTTGGCGAATTCTTCACGGCACGAGTGATTTTTTTACGATTACCAAAAAATTTCATAATGCGCTTCAAGGTGAAAAAATTAATCTTTCGCAGCGAAAAAAAGATATCTATTATGAAACCAACAAACGCTTTGCATTGATGACTCACATTAATCACGACCTTGTTGTCGTGCATGATCCTCAGCCGTTGCCGTTAATCGATTTTTACAAGAAAACACAACCGTGGATTTTTCGTTGTCATATTGATCTGAGCCAACCTAATCCAAGCGTGTGGGATTACCTTAAGCCGTTTATCGAAAAATATGATCGCATCATTATTTCCAAGGATGAATATTTGCGTGATTTAAAAATACCGCATACCATTCTATATCCTGCCATCGATCCGCTCGCCACTAAAAACCACTATTTAACCGATTCGGTGGCGACAAGAATTCTTAAAAAGCACCAAATTAACACTGAAAAACCAATTATTGCGCAAATATCGAGATTTGATAAATGGAAAGATCCTATAGGCGTGATCAAAATTTTTGAAAAAGTCAGGCAAAAAGCGAATTGCTCTTTGATTTTGTTAGGATCATTAGCCGCGGATGATCCTGAGGGAAAAATAATTTATGGAAAAGTGCTTAATCAAGCGAAGAAAAGCAAATTTAATCGCGATATTCGGATTTTATTGATTGAGAGCGATATTTTGGTCAATTGCGTACAGCGTAAAGCGGCAGTCGTTATTCAGAAATCGTTCAAAGAAGGATTTGGCTTAGTAGTGGCTGAAGCCTTGTTTAAAGGAACGCCCGTGGTTGCTTCAAATGTGGGCGGAATCCCTTTTCAGATAACCAATGATTTTAATGGTTATTTGCTGGACCCCAATGATTTACAAGGATTTTCCGACAAGATTCTTCTTTTGTTATCCGATGACAGTTTAAGGAAAAAATTAGGTGCTGATGGCGCCGCTCATGTTAAAAATAATTTTTTAATCACAAGATTGTTGGCCGATTATTTAAATATTTTTGAGCAATATTTGCTTAATCGAGATAAATGAAATGATATTTTGCATAAAATATGAAATAAAATAATTTTTTTATTATAAAACGTTAGAAGCAATCGAAAAATGCCATAGTATTCTAAAATGCGACGTGATTTAATTTCATGTTGCCTTTCCTGTATCTTAGTAGATAAAGTGTGTCTAGGAACCGAGCAACCGTGAGTTAAGCTCATATAAGCTACCGATTGTTATGTCTGCCAAATCCGCAGGCCTTTTATCCGTTAACTCTAGAAATACAGCATGAACCCCTATCGCTAAGGCGCCACGCACATGTTGTTCGCTATCATCAATAAAGAGGGTCTCATTTCTCATCAAGCCATTTTCATGGATAATTTTTTCGAACGCTTCTTTATCAGGTTTCCGAAGGCCAATTTCGTGGGAGTAGTACACTCGGTGAAAACATTGAGTAAAATCATCTTGGCCCATTCCTGTATCCCGAAAACAAATATTAAAAACTTCCTTTAAGTGAATTTCATTAATATTGCTCAACAAAAACACGCGATACCTTTCTTTTAGAGATCGGATAAACGTCAATCTTTCAAGAGGGAGATTAAGCAACATAGCATTCCACGCTTTATCAAATGTACTGTCAGAAATGCTTTCGATATTTAACTGTTTTTTTAATTGTGTTCGAAAAAATTCAGAAGAAATTCTCCCTCTATCATATTCATCAAATAGGGGAATTTGTGCTTGTTGAGAGTAAATCCGATCAATTTCATAACCGCCAAGTGCTTTGAATGCTTCAGAAGTCCTGGGATAATTAATGCCAACAATGACCCCGCCCAAATCAAAAATAATATTTTTTATCACAAAGAACTCCCTTGCAAAATATAGTCATTAATCGGCTCTACCCCAAATAGAGGGGCACTTTAAAGTAGATTAAGATAATCTACGTCCTTGAATAGATTAAGTAAAAGGAGGATAAAGTGCCCGAGATGAATAGTATTCTAAATTTACCAGGATTTATAGTCCAAAGAGTGGAAGGTTATAGTCCGATTATTTTTGAAGTGAGGTATAAACAAAAAGCAGTTTGTCCGCATTGCGGAGGGAAACGTTTACGGAAAAAAGATACGTTTATTCGTCAAGTATGGCATGAGCTGATTGGAGTGAGGCGTAGCCAGTTGCGTATCAAAGCGCATAAGTACCATTGTCGAAGTTGTGGTCGGTATTTCAACCTTCATTTGGCCTATTTGCTGATACAGCTTTTCGGTCAAACGTTCGCCTTGGGTTTCTTTTTTAGTCCCCTCGACAAAGCCGTCCTTGATGTTCTCGAGCGCCTGCTGTTTCCACCGCGCTATTTGCGTCGAATGTACCTCGTATTTCGTCGAGATCTCATTGATCGTCAGCTCCCCTTTGATCGCCTCCAGTGCTACTCGGCTTTTAAATTCCGAACTAAATGCTCGTCTCTTTATGCTCATTTCGAACCCCCTGGTTTTACTCGTACATTTTACCTCTTTTTATGTCTATCTCACTGGTCCGAATTTCGGGGGGAATCATAGGATATGAGAAGAGTT
>Ga0209417_1004386_pt1 | contig 16927 bp, 12 predicted proteins | sample RifGroF2_FD_184002 | JGI IMG/M metagenome (GOLD analysis project Ga0209417, IMG submission 184002) | Groundwater microbial communities from Rifle, Colorado, USA - Groundwater F2 (SPAdes) (version 2) | ecosystem: Environmental > Aquatic > Deep subsurface > Groundwater | place: Rifle, Colorado... | reverse complement strand
AATTGTTGATTCGATAGATGTTCAATTGTTGATTCAATAGATGTTCAATTGTTGATTCGATAGATGTTCAATTGTTGATTCGATAGATGTTCAATTGTTGATTCGATAGATGTTCAATTGTTGATTCAATAGATGTTCAATTGTTGATTCGATAGATGTTCAATTGTTGATTCGATAGATGTTCAGTAGATGTACAATTGTTTATTCGATAGATGCACAATTGAATTCCTATCGTATTTCTATTGTATTCCTATTGTATTCCTATTGAGTTCCTATCGAATTCCTATTGAATATCTATTGTATTTAATTCTTAATTCCTAATTCCTAATTCCTATTCTACACCCTAATCCCCACTACCAAAATATCATCTACCTGTTCCACTGTTCCCATCCACTCTGCGAGATGTTTTTCAAGAGCTTGATGTTGTTCGGTCATTGATGAATTTTGGATTGTTGCAAGTAAATTCAAGAAGCTTTTCGTCTTATATTTTTTATTGTTTTTTTCTGAAAACTGATCGGAGTAACCATCTGAAAAAAGATAAAAAGTATCTCCTTTTGCTATTTCTAAAGAATAATTTTTAAACACTGCCGATTGATCTTTTTCGTCAGAACCAAGGCTCAAACGCTCACCTTTGTGTACATTCATCATTCCATTTTGAAAAATTACAAAAGGATGATACGCACCAGAAAAGTCTAAAGTCATAGCATTGTAATCAATTTTGCAAAGCGCAATGTTTACGCCATCGTGCAAATAAGTTTCTTTATTTTTATGATGCAGAGTTCTGAAAATATCTCTGTTTACATAGCTGAGAATATCCGAAGGTTTATCAAATAACTCAGAAGCCCTGTTCATGCTGTTTCCTGCAATGATGCTCAGAAAAGCACCTGGTACACCGTGTCCTGTACAATCTACAGCCGCAATAAATAATTGATTAGCTGAAGCATTGCTGCCTCCAAAATCTGCAACTTCTTTAACCCAGTAAAAATCACCACTGACTATAGATTTGGGCTTGTATAAAATAAAATGATCTGTTACAAATTTATCTAAAAGCCCTTTTGGAGGAAACACAGAAACCTGTAAATATTTTGCATAAGAAATACTGTCAGTAATTTCACTTTTCTGTAATTCTAGTATCTCTTTCTGGCTTCTCACCAATTCAACTTGTGATTGTATTTCATCACACTGGGTGCGTATTTCTTCATTTTTCTGACCTAATTGTGCATTGATAATTTTTATATCTTCAAAAGCTGCATTTACTTTAATATTTGCTTCTGTAAGCTGTTTTGTGCGTTCCTGTACTTTGTTTTCAAGCTCCACATTCATTTCTTCTTTCATTTCATTTAATTCCTGTAAATGCCTGATAGCTTTTTGATGCGATTCTTCAAGCAACATTTTGATTTTAACAAACAATGCAACTGTTAGTAAAATCAATTGCAGCGACATCCCTATTTTTAAGGAATACTCGCGAATTATTGAAGGAAAAAGTCCACCTAAAATACTTGTAGAAATAAGGGCTATAGATAAAAACAGAGCAAAAAAAGCTGAAAGAAAATGAAGAGAAACAATACGGTCGTGCTTCAGATTCAAGACACCGGTTAAAATTGCAATAATTGTAGATATTCCTGCAATAACAAAAGTAAGATATATTTTATACTGTACCGAAATCCCCGTAAAAGTGAGCAAAAACGAACAAAAATTAACAATAATTAATACAAATATTATTTTTCTGAAAAAAGGCAGATTCTTTTTTAAATTCAAATATGCATCTGCAAATAATAATGTAAATACGGAAGTTAAAATTGGTAATATATAAAGCATCTGATTATTCATTCCCGGCATATTGGGCCACAGATACTGAAATGCCAGTCCATCCATCTGGAAATTCAGTAATCCGAGAAGCGTCACAAAAACCAAATAAAGCAGACTGTGTTTATTTTTAAAGTAAAAAAAGAAAATTAAAGTAGTAATAAGAACTGTAAAAATAACACCATAGAAAACGCCATACAATAAACGCTCCTGTCCGATTTTATTATTATAAACATTGTAAGAATATATATTAACCGGAATGTTCAGCGCATCGCCTTCACTTTTTATTTTCATTAAAAAGACATATTCTTTACCTGAAACAAGAAACAATTCATAAATAAAATTCCGATCTCCTGATCTGCGCGTATGAAACGGTAACGCATCACCTGTTTCATCGGTATAAAAAACAGAAGAATGGTGAAAAGAAAAAAGTTGTAATCTGTTAATAGTGGAATTTTTCAGCTCAAGAATAATTGGTTTCCCAAGTATTGATTTATTGATTAATGAAAAGCGAACCCAGTAAACAGATTGATTGAAACCAAAGCGTAATTCACTGTTTTTATTTTTCTGAAACAAAGAATCGTATTTACCAAGAAAAATATCTGATGGAGAATAATCGCCATTAACATCTTCAAGAATGTATAAATTATCAGTAAGTTTATATTCGTTTTGCTCCGTAAAATCTAATGGAAGAACAGGTTGTGCGTTTATAGTAAAAGCAGCAGTCAGGATTAAAATAAGAATCAGATATTTTTTTTTGTGCATTTAAATATTTAGAGTAAATTGATCTTTCAAAGTTATTGCTTTTGATATTTCATCTTTTATAATCATATTTCAAAAATACTACTTTTTTTAATACTGCAATAATATTATTTTGGGGATTCTGGTATCCCGAATGGTATGAAATACCAACTAAAGAATATGATGCCTTTGATTTATTGGGAAATACGGTAGCTATTCCAGTAGTTGAATATGTCGTTTCTCGGATTGCTGAAAAAATTAAGAGTTTGGATAATATTCATTCAGCACTTCATCAAGAACATGCAATGTGCGCTGATTGAAAACAAAATCACTCGCATCAAAAATCCGGTGTAAATCATTTTGGCGACCAACCCAGCCAAAACCATCGCAGTAATTTAGTATAATTATTCTGTTAGCCCGATGATTTGCATTGTTCCGCATGAGAATACCATATAATTCAACAAGTTGGTCAGCACGTTTTGACTGTCCACTACCTGTTGTAATATTATAGGACGATTCTATCAAGATTATTTGAGCATTTACACTTGGAATTAAGAAATCTATATTCTTGTTGAGCAAAGGAAATTCTTTTTGAACCTCATATCTCAAATTTCCATTAACATTCGCCTTATATTGTTCAAGTCTTAATTGAATAATTCTTTCAACATGCGCACCGACCTCATTTGAGTATTTCCCTTGTATTTCGTTATCATTTAAAATACGCTCGACATATTTAAAATTGGACAAATCCGCAATAAATTCGGGGTCAGTAAGTTTAAAGTTGCGCATATAATAGAGCGGAATTTCAACTCCAATTCTTGAATTACGCCCATTGATGAAGAATTCTATCAATAATTCTTTAAAACTTGTGTCTGTTTGTAAGGTTTTGCTTATTCGTTTAACATCCCATTCTGTTCTGAAATCTTCGTCATTATATCGGAATCGAACCAAAGAAACTACTCGTTTTAATCTCTCTTCAGATAAACCAATCAAAGAAACAAAAGCCTTTAATTTTTCAATAGCCAAAAAATCGCTGTCAATAGAAAGAAATTCAGATAATAGTTGATGATTTGAAAATTGGTTGCAATTATTAATTATAAACTGTGTCAATGGTTCGATTGAATGTAAAAAGTTATAGTCAAATTCGTCATCAATCATGAATGACATGCTATTTTTCCAATCTTCAAATGGTAATTATTCATATTTTGTCTTTCTGTTTTTAAACTTTAAAATGTATGCAAATTATTTTAAGTTTGTTTCAGTTTTGCGGTGTCGTTTTCTTAATATGAATGCTAACGTAGAAATAAGTCCAAACCATGTCTTTTATTTTCTTCTTTCTTGAAAATCGTCTATCTCCTCAATTCGAAATTCTTTCCAAGATACAGTCTTCTCACTGTTTCGTCGTCTGATAATTCCTGCGCTGTTCCTGACATTAGGATAGACCCTTCAAAAAGCAGGTAAGCGCGATCTGTAATCGTTAGGGTTTCGTGTACATTATGATCGGTAATGAGAATACCAATATTTTTTTCTTTGAGTTTTGATACTATTTCCTGAATGTCTTCCACAGCAATTGGGTCGACACCTGCAAATGGTTCGTCGAGAAGAATAAATTTAGGATTTATACAAAGTGCTCTTGCGATTTCAGTACGTCTTCTTTCTCCGCCGGAAAGCTGATAGCCTTTGCTTTTACGAATTTTTTGCAATCCAAACTCATCAAGCAAAATCTCAAGACGCTCCTGCTGATAATCTTTTGAGAAATCGGTCATTTCGAGGACAGCGCGGATATTGTCTTCAACACTGAGTTTCCTGAAAACAGAAGCTTCCTGAGCAAGATAGCCAATACCTCTTTTAGCCCTTTTATACATTGGTTCAGACGTAATATCAATGTCATCGAGGAATATTTTTCCTGAAAGAGGTTTTATCAGACCAACTATCATATAAAAAGTAGTGGTTTTTCCAGCACCATTAGGACCGAGAAGTCCTACTATTTCACCTTGTTCAACATATACAGAAACGCCTTTTACAACGGTTCTTTTTCCATATTTTTTAAAAAGGTCTTCTGCTTTTAATTGCATGAATCGGAGGGATTATTGCATTTTGCGTTTATTTATTTCATCGCGGATTAACGAAGCCTTTTCGTATTCTTCATTTTCGATGAATTTATGAATCATATCTTCGAGCTCTTCAAGCGTGTATTCGGCATAAGAATTTACTACTGATGTTGAAGATGTCGGCACTGCTTGTTTTTCAGTTTTTGCGGCACTTTCAGTTTGTTTTTCTTCTGCATCTTTATCGAAATTTAAAATAATACCGGTTTTAGCTAAAATTTCCGGTGAAGTATAAATAGGACATTTGAATTTCAGCGCAAGAGCAATAGCGTCGGAAGTGCGTGAGTCTATACGTATTTTGTTATAACCATTATCAAATATCAAATCTGAATAAAACACGCCTTCTTCCAGTTTGGATATGTTCACTTCAATAAGATTAATTCCAAAAGCCGTAGAAAAATCAACAAAAAGGTCATGGGTAAGGGGTCTTGGTGGCTTTAAACTTTCAAGCTCAATCGCAATTGCCTGTGCTTCAGCACTTCCTATAATAATCGGAATTCGCTGGTTACTACCTTCATCTGCAAGAATCAGAGCATAGGCTCCTGATTGTGTCTGACTGTATGATAAACCTAAAACGCTCAGTTTAATCCGCTTCATCTTATATCTCAATAAAAAAAAAAATTGCTTTGCTTAAAGCAAGCTACAAAATTAAAGAATTTTAGCAATATTTCATAATCTTTTTTAAACACGGTTAATAAAATTGAAATAAAAAAGTAACAAATCTTTGTTTCATTGTATTTTTTTTATATTTTTGCAGTCCTAATTTTCAAAATTATATAAATAATGTACGCAATAGTTGAAATAGCAGGACAACAATTTAAAGTTGAAAAAGATCAGAAAATTTTTGTCCACAGATTAGAAGGCGAAGTTGGAACACAGTTAGAATTTGACAAGGTAATGCTTATTGATGATAATGATAAAATATCAGTAGGAACACCGGTTATTTCCGATGCTAAAATTCAGGCTAAAATCCTCACGCATCTTAAAGGCGATAAAGTTATGGTTTTTAAGAAAAAAAGAAGAAAAAGATATCAGAAAATGAATGGCCATCGCCAGTGCTTTACACAAATTCAAATTGAAAATATTGTATCATAAATTGTACATTTCGACATTTCGTACATTTCGACATTTCGACAAGCTCAATGTCCAATGATTAATGTACGAATCGTAATTCATAATTCATAATTCGTAATTTAAAATAATATGGCACATAAAAAAGGAGCTGGTAGTTCAAGGAACGGGAGAGAATCCCACAGCAAAAGATTAGGCGTAAAAATTTTTGGCGGTGAAGTTGCAATAGCAGGAAATATATTAATTCGTCAGAGAGGCACTGTTCATTACCCTGGAGAAAACGTTGGAATGGGAAAAGATCACACATTATTTGCATTGACTGATGGCATTGTAAGATTCAAAAAAACGATTAACGATAAATCTATCGTATTTATTGAACCCGTTGCTCAGGCTTAAAAATTAAAAATTTTATAAGAAATTTCCTGAACAACCGTATGGATGTTCGGGATTTTTTTTTGCAGGCTTCGGCTTCGCTCAGCCTGCGGTTAAATTAAAGGCTTCGCTCAGCCTGCGGTTAAACTTGGGTTTCGACTCCGCTCAACCCACGGTTAACTTAATTCTTTATTCGTAATTCTAAAAAAAATGCTTACATTAAAATACATTCAGGAAAATAAAGAAAGAGTTATTGAAAAACTCAAATTAAAAAAATTAGATGCCACAACAATTGTCGGAGATATTATTCTTGCAGACAATACCAGAAAATCAACGCAGGCGGAGTTAGACAGGCAATTAGCCGAGCTGAATAATCTTTCCCGCCAGATAGGTGCCTTAATGAAAGATGGAAAAACCGATGAAGCAAATGCAGCAAAAGAAAAAACCGCTTCATTGAAAGAATCAACAAAAGAATTGGGAGTAAAATTAGCAGAAACAGAAACTGCCATTAATTCTTTACTTGTTCAGCTTCCCAATGTTCCCCATGACTCTGTACCTCCCGGAAAAACACCTGAAGATAATGTTGAAATCCGCTCCGGAGGACAAATCCCGGAATTACACGAAAAGGCAGTTCCTCATTGGGATTTAGCAAAAAAATATGACCTGATTGACTTTGAACTTGGCGTGAAAATTACAGGCGCAGGGTTTCCTGTTTATAAAGGAAAAGGTGCAAAATTACAGCGTGCGCTTATTAATTATTTTTTAGATGAAGCCGAAAAAGCAGGTTTTACAGAAGTGCAACCTCCTATTATGGTTAATGAAGATTCTGGTTTTGGTACCGGTCAGTTACCCGACAAAGAAGGCCAGATGTACCACGTAGGAATTGATAACTTATACCTTGTCCCCACAGCAGAGGTTCCTGTAACAAATATTTTCAGAGATGTTATATTAAATGCAAGTGATTTTCCTGTAAAATATACTGCATATACACCTTGTTTCAGAAGAGAAGCGGGTTCTTACGGAAAAGATGTACGCGGTCTGAACCGTTTGCACCAGTTTGATAAGGTTGAAATCGTCTGTATTGATATACCTGAAAACTCCTACAATACACTTGAGGCAATGGTTAAGCATGTTGAAAATTTAGTGAAAGGATTAGGGTTGCCTTATCGTATTCTGAAGCTTTGCAGCGGCGACATGAGCTTTACCTCTGCCCTTACTTATGATTTTGAAGTATATTCGGCAGCACAGCAAAAATGGCTTGAAGTCAGCTCTGTTTCAAACTTTGAATCGTTTCAGGCAAATCGCTTAAAACTTCGTTATAAAGATGCAGATAAAAAAACACAACTCGCGCACACTTTAAACGGAAGCGCTCTTGCTTTGCCAAGAATCGTTGCTGCTTTGCTCGAAAACAATCAGGATGAAACCGGAATAAAAATTCCTGAGGTGTTGATTCCGTATACTCGATTTGAGAGAATTTAATTTTTTTTTTAATAATTTCAACATTACATCAAAAGCTGCCTGCGGGTGGCTTTTTTTGTAGGGCTTACCTTAAATTTCTCATTTTAATAATGTGCGGATAAGAGACTTTACTAAAATATTACTATCTCAACTTTTGCATAATTTAATTCGCTGAAAAATGAGATCAGCAGCCATTTTTCAGGAGAATAATAAAACATTTTTTGCTTTTTCTGTTTTCATGAAAAATTAGGACTGAAATCAAAATAATAATATTCCGGTGCGCTGCACCTTTTAAACAACGCAGCTCTGCTGCTATATTTGGAATGCAGCGGCAGAGCCACATAATATTTGTAAAACTAAAAAGGTATAGAAGATCCAAGGTGCAGAGCACCGTAATATGTTTTGCATGGGTTGCTGTTAACAATTGTTTCTAATTACAAAAATTCATGCGAATGTTCAATTAATGAAAATAAACGTTCAATATCAAACAAAAATCAAATTGGGTATATATTTTTCAAACAAATGTTTATTTTATTCAATTTTATAATATATTTTTGTTTAAAAACTTATTACATATGGCTACAACATTAAAAACAGCTTGTTTGAGAATTTTTCTGTCCTTCTTTATTGGGATATTTTTTTGTCACGATTCTTTTTCCCAGTTAAACAATACAGCAAATTACATTAATTCCGTATTTTATTACAAACGACTTTCCATGCTGAGAAACGCTTATGAAACAAAAGATCAGTCGAAAAAAGGGATGAATTCATTGATCATGGATTTCAATTTTTATGCGCGTGACAAAGACAACGATTTGATTATGCCTATGATGGTTGGAATAGGAACAAGCGAATCAACAACTTTAGGAAGAATGGGGTTTTATTTTCTTGCTTATTCTACAAACCTATTCAATTTTGAGCCCCTTGAGGATACTACAAATGCTAGTTGGTTCGAAAAAAATTTATCTTTTCACGGTACATCTGATGAACAGAAAAAAAGATTACGCTATTACGGAATTAGCGCAGGGATGAGCTTTGACCTGACACATGTAAAACTTTTAGCTGATATAACCTACTCAAAAAATACATTTACATATTACGGGCAAGCTTTCGTTCCTATTCTAAACACGCACTTCGGAGCGACATACAGCAAATTTAAAGAAATGGATTACGATACTTTTGATGAAAATGGGGATTCAATCAGAACAAAGGTAATTGGTATTTCAGACAGCTATCATCTCGATATGGTAGATTTAAAAAATTATTCATTGAAAAAAGTTGTTTTAGGTTTTAAATATATTAAACTGATTAAAGCCCGCTATGTTCCTAATATTTCAATGTCTTTAAGTCAGGCTTTTCCAAATAAAAATTTTCCTTTTGATATGGAATTTTTCTTTGAAACTCGCGGTCATCAACTTGCAGATGTTGTAAGCATGAAAGATTTTGATACCAGGTTTACCTACTATTTCAGCCCTATTGAAAAAGTATTTACATGGTATACAGGGGTTAGTTACAAATCAAAAGAAGATGGATACAGCCGCACTATAAGTGAAAGTGGAGGGGTTTACAACGGGCAAAATGGTATTGGTTTTGAAATTGGTTTTGCAACCCGAAATCCAGACAAAGAATCTTTGCATGGCTTTCTCGATAAAAATTTTATAAAATATTGTATTTACTACAATTACAGTGAATACTTTGACCGTTATCCGGGAAATGTGTGGGGCATGAAATTCAGAATTCTATTATAAATAATTATTCCATTCCTTATATTGACACAAATTACACGAAATATAAAAAATTTAAAGAACAGAATAATTTTTAAAAATCGTTGTAAAAAAATTGGTGGAATCCTTTGAAATTCTTGGCAACAAAAAGAAAAAAATCTTTAAAACAAATACTAATTTATTATGAATATATCAATATATAATACGAGAAAACAAAAAAAAATAAATCCTTCATTTATACCAATATTTATTTGCTCTTTTTCTATTCTTGCAATATTCTTTTACAGTTGTGATAAAGATGTGGGCGATATTGCTTCTATTAAAACTTATGAGATTTCTGGTACGACCCATTCAACAGCAACAAGTGGAGGTTATATCATTAATGATGGCGGTTCTGAAGTTACTGCCCGGGGTGTTTGCTGGGGAACTACAATAAAACCAACCATTGATAGTAATCATACCGCGGATGGTACAGGTAAAGGAAAATTCATAAGCACAATTACCGGCTTAACAATTGGAAAAAGCTATTATGTTCGTGCTTATGCTGCTAATAAAGCCGGAGTTGCTTATGGCAAAGCAATTGCATTTATCCCCAATGGAGAAATTACAGACATTGATGGAAATGTTTATCATACCGTAGAAATAGGGAATCAGAGATGGCTAAAGGAAAACCTAAAAACAACCCGCTACAAAGATGGCACGCCCATACCTAAGGTTACAGATTTGACAGAATGGAACAACCTGACAACTGCAGCATATTGTGAGTACTATAACGACTCAGCAAATTCAGCAACTTATGGGTATTTGTACAATGGGAATATTGTTGAATCAACGAATATTTGTCCAGATGGTTTTCATGTTCCGACAGATGAAGAATGGAAGACAATGGAAAAAAGCATAGGCATGCTGGACATGTTTCTTGATTGGCCAGACTGGCGCGGTCTGGGTATGGGAATTAAGTTGAAAGAAGCAGGTTCTGAACATTGGTCTGCATCTAACTCAGGAAATAATGGAAGCGGATTTACCGCACTGCCCGGAGGTTACAGGTCTGCTTATGCTTATGAAGAAAAAGGCAATCAGGGCTATTGGTGGACTTCATCATCAGAAGGATCAACAAAGCACTGGTACAGAAGACTTGATTCTGATAATACTTCTGTTTTCAGACAAAATTGGGTCAATAAATATGGTTTATCCATTCGGTGTGTGAATGATTAATAGTGTATTTAAAAAACAATTAGGCAAGGTTGAAAAAGTCAGCAGTTAAAAAGTCTCCAGTCGGCAGTCAATAAAAGTCGGCAGTCGGACAGACTGATGACTGTAGACTGTAGAATGTGAACTGATAAAAAAACATTTTGCATTACATAAATTAATAATTATTACACCTAAAATTAAGTACTATGAAAAAATTGTTAATGACTTTTATAATTACTACTACATTTAGTAGTTTTTTTTCTTTTGTGTTTGCTCAAACTTTTTCTGGAGGATTTGTTTCTTTGGTTATATGTTCTGATCAAACGGTTAAATCTTTTGGCTCTTGGCGACTTGGAAATGGAACCAAGGATGTAAGCAAGGTTCCGGTAAAAGTACCAGGAATATCTAATACTATTGCTGTTGCTTCAAGTTATGGCGGGGAGCAACTTGTTTTGTTAAGCGATGGTACGGTTATGACTTTTATGGGAGACAAAACTTCTTTATCTCCTACAAAAGTCGGAGATAAAGAAGTTTTGTCTCCCATAAAAGTCAGTTCTTTAACTGATGTTAAAGCCGTAGCTCGTGGTATTCATTCAGTTGTTCTGAAAAAAGATGGAACGGTTTGGTGTTGGGGGTATAACAAAGATGGAGAACTGGGAAGAGGTAATAATAAAGATTCTTACATTCCTGAACAAGTTTCTGGGCTTACGGATGTTATTGCTATTTCTGCTGAAAGTTATGCGACACTTGCTTTAAAAAGTGATGGAACGGTTTGGTCCTGGGGAAGAGGGAAAGAAGGTCAATTAGGTAATGGAAAAAATAAGACAAGCAATGTGCCTGTTCAGGTGCTTGGTCTTACCGATGTGGTTGCCATTGCCGGTGGAAGTCCTAATGGTATAGCAATTAAAAAAGATGGAACGGTTTGGATTTGGGGTTGGGGTGCAGATGGCAGACTGGGCGATGGGAAAACAAAAAATGTAAATACACCAATTCAGATTACCTCATTAACGGACATTGTTGCTGCTGCAAGTGGGAATACTCATTCGCTATTTCTGAAAAAAGATGGTACGGTTTGGGCATGTGGAAACAATGCAAAAGGTCAGTTAGGTGATGGAACTACTGAAAACAGGGGAATTCCTGTTCAGGTAAAAGGACTTACTGGCATAATTGCAATATCTTGTGGTTACGATCACTCAATGGCCTTAAAAAATGACGGCACACTTTGGGGATTTGGAAACAATCAATGGGGACAAATTGGTATTGGGGACACCAAATTTTCGGAAACTCCAGTTAAAATACTTGATTTGGGCAATAAGAAAAATGATAGCAATACTGCATCAGAAAAAAGCTTCTGTGTTCCTATTGTATTAAAGAACACTTCAACAGGAATAGGGTCTGTGAGCACATCATATTTATGTTATTATTTTGATGTGCCTACTACTACAATGTCTAAAGAAGAAATTAAAGAAGCGGCAATAAAGTATCTGGGGACAATGATTCCCATGGCTGATTATACCATTCAAGAAGTATTTTTCTTTGAAAATAATTGTAATGAATGTAAATCTAAAATAAATGCAAAATATACTTTGAGCAGCTCTCAGGTTAATCGGTTAAAACTTTAAAATCAAAAACAATATTTTATCTCAAATTTCATTTCATACAAATACAGAAGCAGTACGTGATGATGAAGGCATCCTATACTGCTTTTTTGTATAATTTTCAAAAAAAACAAATATGCAAAAAATCTTTTTATTCTTTTTTCTCACATTCATCATTAACTTTGTTTTTGCGCAAACACCACTTTGGAAAGCAAATTATGATATGAGTGCTACTTCAAGAATGCAAACAGGGTTCAGCGATGATTCAAAATACTATGCGTATGGTTCTGACAATGGAGAAGTGATTATTGTGGAGGCAATTTCAGGGAATATTTATCATAAATACAAGAGCTATGAGAAGCAGATTTTTTGCACATTGTTTCAGCCCCATGGTTCAATTTTAGCTTCTGGAGATAAAAATGGAAAGCTGGTTTTATATGATTATATTTCAAAAAAAGAAGTGCGGACAATTGATGCTCATTCTGATGCAATAACGAATATTTACTTTAACAAAGAAGGCGATAAACTGATTTCGGGAAGTAAAGACAAATCGGCTAAAATATGGGATGTTGCAACCGGAAAAATAATTTCTGAAATAAAAGGAATAAAAGGAGGTATCTGCACTGTCAGATTTACACCGGACGGCAGAAATATTATTGTTGGAACAAATGCTTTATCTAATGGTGTTCGTGTTTTTGATGTTGTATCGGGTAAAGAAACCATGATGATAAAATCTAATTTAACCGAATATGTTGATATTTCACCGGATGGAAATTGCATTGCAACAGCAAACCTAAAAAAAGATGTCAAAATTTGGGACTTAAATACAGGAGAAAGCTTTTTTTCACTTTATGGTCATGCAGGTGATATTAAATATGTTTCTTACAATCCTGTTAAAAATATCCTTGCCAGTGCGAGTAAAGACAAAAATGTAAAATTCTGGAATATTGAACAGCGTTCTGCTATAACGTCATTAAAAGCAGATGATGATTTTGAGAGCATCTTTTTTTCTCCTGATGGTAAATATTTTGTCACATTAAATTATGACAAATATATTCGTATGTGGAAAGTCAGCGATTTAGTAAAAAATTATGAGTCTTTTCCAGATGCGGCTGTTGCTCAAATAAAAAAATCAGATGATCTACAACAGAAACCCATTTCAAAAAATACAGTTGTTACAATAAATTCAAAAGAAAAAAATGATGATTTGGATAGAATCGCAGATTACAGAAGGAGTTCACTAACAATACTTTTTTTAAACTTTAAAGATAAAGATCCATATTCGAATGAACTGGAAAAGGCGTTCAATGAAATTAATATACCGGAAAAATTTAATAATAACCAAATTGATGTAAAGTATATTATACCAAATTTTGAAATGCGAACGGACAATTGTGCGGAATTGAAGATAAAAGACCAACAAATTCTGGACAAGTTTGACATTGAAAAATCAAAAAAAATACTAGAACTTTTGCAAAAAGAAAAAGTTGCATCTAAAATTATGGCCAAATGGTTTAATAAAACACCCGATGGGAAATTTGATATGAATCTTGTTTATGAGAGAGGCCTGTACAATGCTACAGATGCAGAATATAACGATGCAAAATATACTCACAGGGGAATAACAACTGAATTAAAAGATGCAGGACAGAGGCTCGTAGACAAAAGCTATGTGTTGGTTATAGACTTTGGTAATATCTTAACTTTTGAGCAATTTGATAAAATAAAAACGTATCAAAAAGGAAACACGCAAACAAAAAGAGGGTACCAAACAAATCCACAATCATACCTTTTCAAATTAAATGGTGATGTTACTCAGAAAGTATATGATATTTGGGATGATGGAAGCAAATTCGAGCAGTTAGATTTTCCTTTAATTCCGGTTGCCCAATTCTTTGATACCTATGCAAGGAGTATGTCTGATCTTGATTCCATAAAAAAATCTTATATTTATGAACTAGTCAGAGAAGCTATTTATAATGCAGAATATCTTATTGCCAGTAAATTTGAAGATTTTCGCGTGAAAGCTCCAATATTTAAAGCCAGACATGGTCTTTTTCCTGCTGTTTATGCTAAAATTGGTAAGAAAGAAGACATCACTGTTGATCATCGTTTTTTTGTTTGGGAAGTCACAGAAGATAAAGAGGGTAAGAAAATAATTAAACGCAGAGGGGTTGTAAGAGCTTCAAATAAAATAATTGATAATAGAAGTATAACTACCGGCAATACAGGCACCTCAAAATTCTACCAGATACAGGGAAGAAGACTACACCCTGGGATGATACTTCAGCAAAAAAATGATGAGTGGATAGGACTTAATATTGGGACAGGATATGCTTTAAACGATTTTGGAAATGCAAAAACAAAAATAAAATATAAATCACCATTAATTTTCACAGCCAGAATTGACATAACTATTTCCAATGCTTTAGCCTGGTCAATGAAAAAGTGGCCTACAGATTTTAGAATATATATTGAGCTTAGCCGCATGGGCAAAGCACCCGTTGCAGAGGGTCAGACTTTTCCGGATAGTATTTCGCCAACTTCTCTTAAATCAAATACGGTAGGTGCATTTGGGATTAGCAAAGATATTCATATAATGAAAAATATTAAACTCTCTCCATTTGTTAAATATAATATTGCACGACAATTAACGATAAAAAATCATGGTTCAGATAATAAATATCAATTAAAACTTTTTCAGCTTGGCTATGGGTGCAGACTCCCTATTAGTCTAACCTATTGGATGGAATTTGTTCCGGGAATTACTTTGTATAAAGACAGAAAACTTAAAAAAATAGCAGAATCTCAGGATAAAATTATGGTAAGCCCTATGTACATTGATTTTACAATAAGATTTTCTTATTAGATTCAGCTTAAATATTCATTAATAAGGGTAAATTGCACTGTACATAGTCCGATGTATTTTAATTTTGTTGTTCGATTTCCGTTATAAAATTTACAGGGATAGTTCTTTTTCAAGTTTGCCATTGCATAATTATTAAAAGCAATTTATGGTAGATAAAATATTGCATTTAGCAGAATAGATTTGCGGTTATTTAAAATCAAAATAAAATAAACCATCAGCAGCCTGCTGCAGACAAGTTCGTGAAAGCCTGTAAAACCGGAATGGCTCGACTGCACTGTAAAGACTCCCCGTGAAACAATGCAGGCTTTCTGCCTACACGAAATAAAGGTCTAACCGCTGAAATAAATTTAACCGTATAACAGAAAAGTAGTTTTTTCACATAACTTGCGTGAGTTTTACTTTGGAATTAAATGCTGTTATAAAATATGCAGAAAAAAATATTATTTGTATCCCTTTTTTGTTTTCTGACATCTCTTATAGGTGCACAGACTGCAAACGAGTCTTTCTCTAAAACGAACAGAAAAGATACGATTCCTTTATTTGTTAATATTTCTTATATCCCGTACCTGAACTGGAAAATAATCGGAGTCAATACTTCCGATGGTGGGGAGTTGAAGTATGATTTTGATGTGAACTCAATGACTTCTGTGGAGGGAAATTTTGCAATCAAAAAAATTGGACTTCGTATGGGTCTTTCCGCAAACATTGATAATAACTACATAAGCAAAGCGTATAGTTACGGAGGATACCTTGGGATACGGAATATCTGGTTGCGGATGCAGTCTTCAAAGGTATCAGGGACTTATGACTGGGTTGGAGCTTTACCGTCAGGGTTTGGAAATATTGGAAGGTTCAATAATAAATATTTTACCATTGAAATATTGAAAACATCAGGTGCCTACAAGCATATGAGTGGCGGACTAAGTGTGAATAGGGTCATGGGAACGTATTGGGGAATTGGATTTACAAGCATGGGATTTCCTATGAAAGTAAGCACCCTGGTTACACCCGGAGGAAGAGAAAATCAGCAATACGGAAAGCCTGTTTATGATACGCTTTATACAGCAAAATTCGGAACAGCTTGCTTTGGTTTTGATATGCTTCGTCAGCTTTGTTTTACAGAAGGAAATTTAAGTGCCATTGATGGAAAACCCGCTATGCCTTTTGCCGTTTATGCAACGACACAGGATAAAATCGGATTTGGATCAGGTAAAGTTTCCGATTATGCAAAAAATATGGCAGAAGAATTGAATCCGGGACTGGATATGGTAAAACAATCCGGTTTTACAACATTGGTTCATTACTCCTTGTCAGTTGGGGTACGGTACTATAAAAAGCTTAACCCTGTATTCCTTCTGGTAGCAGCGGGCTACGATCTGGAAGGTGCCGCAGTGTTGACTTTTGCAGGGGCTGCAGATACAAATAAAGATCTCGGTTACGACACTAATTTTTTCTATATCAATCATGGCTTTTCTGTGAAGCTTTATATTTCGTATATGAGAAAAGACAAGTAGTTGAAGCAGACAAAACAGTAAAAGCAATTGCAACAATCAGAAATAATTTTTATGCAGTGCTTGATAAAAAACTTTTTATATCCTCTGATTTTGGGAACTCCTGGACTTTGATTGCACTGCAAAAATAAGTCTGCTTTGCAGGCGCACTCGTCCACTCCCCGCAAAGCATTGCCCGGAGACGAGAGCAAACATCGGTAAGCATTATAATATAAAAACAAAAACATAAGTACCAATAATGTGAACTTTCGCCATTTATTCATACGAATAATGTGAAAATAATCACACTTTTGGCACTTATCCCTTAGTATATTTTTTGCACTCAACTCAGCGAAAGAAGATTATATTAATTAGTGTCTGTCCATACAGTCAGCCAAATTTTTTATTTGGCGTAAAAATTTTTTCTTATCAGAATTTTTTTTTGAATTTTCAAGTGCAAAATTTTCAAAAAAATAAAAATGTTGATTTCATAGCAAAA
>Ga0209417_1004383_pt1 | contig 16933 bp, 13 predicted proteins | sample RifGroF2_FD_184002 | JGI IMG/M metagenome (GOLD analysis project Ga0209417, IMG submission 184002) | Groundwater microbial communities from Rifle, Colorado, USA - Groundwater F2 (SPAdes) (version 2) | ecosystem: Environmental > Aquatic > Deep subsurface > Groundwater | place: Rifle, Colorado... | reverse complement strand
GAGATGAAAATACAATCTCAAAATATGTTAGGGATCAGGGAATAGAAAAAGACTATACTGTTTTGCACAAAACTACGCAACGGCGGCTGTTCTGATACCCCGTCTGCTTGCAGCGGGGTAGTTCATTAATCAGACCCTGAAACAAGTTCAGGGTGACTCGAATTGCGGACTTCCGGACTTTTTGGACAGCCTCATGAAAACTTTGTTTGATTTTATTTGATGCTTATTTTTCCGGTACTGATGGTTTTATTTTCGTCGGACAAGCGATAAATGTATAAACCTGATAATAACTGGCTGACAGGTATTCTTTCTTTGTTCGAAATGGTTTTTTGTACAGCAACTTTCCCTTTTGCATCGTAAATAACAAGGTTCAGACAGGGCGTGTTTTCTTTCCAACTGAAGGTGATATTTTCTGTTGCCGGGTTTGGATAAACCATTGTTTTTGCCAATTGATGATCTGCAATGCCGGTTATGTTTATTGCTGAATAATATAACGATGCTTTTTCCATGTACCGCTCATCTTCGTAATTGCTCTGATAGGTGAGGGATGTAAGCATGTGATGAAATGTTTGGTCGTCCCCGGTGAAAGGTAATATCAGGCTTTCATACGGGTGCAAATAGTTATATGTGTAATCCTCTCCAAATAAGATAATCCATTTATTGGTTGTTTTGTCCCATTGATAATCTGCAATACTCGTTGAATTTCCGTCTTCGCCATAAATTATTTCCGATTTTCTGGAGCCAATCCATTGTCCGGCAACTGCATCCCAGTTATTTTGAACGTACATAGTCAAACTTCCATTTTTATTGAATGTCATTTCATCTTTGCGGTTGGGCACCCATTGTTTGCTGTTTAAGTCCCAGTAGTACCGGCATCTTGACGTGAGGTTCCCCATATCGTCGTATCCGTATTCCATTTTTCTTGAAAATACCCATGTATTTTCTGTGTCGTCCCATGTGTAATAAATAGCTGAAAGTTCATCTCCGTTGGAATTATAGGTGTATTCATCCTTGTAATCTCCAACCCATTTATTGAGTTCCTCGTCGAATATATAATTCACATACAAAACGGGGTTCGAGTTTTCATCGTAATTAATCAGGTCGTAACTATACCACTGACTGGTGCTTTCATCCATGTAATAACTTATAAATGATGAAATTCCTCCGCTGGCAAAATAGGTGTATTCATGTTTTAGCGTTGCTTTCCAAAGTTGAGTTTGCTGGTTCCAGTCATAAATATTTTCAAAAACAAGCTTGTTCCCTGAGTCATAAATCAATTCGGTTTTTTCTTTGCGGATCCAGCTCATGCTGTTTTTATCCCAGACGAATGATACCTGAGCGGTGTTATTTCCGTTTTTATCGTAGGCATATTCTTTTTTATTGTCAATATTCCATGACGAGTTGGTACTGTTCCATGTATAATAAATGCTGGTCAACAGGTTGTTGTTTCCGTCGAATGAATATTCGTATTTGTAGTTCTCAATCCATTTGCTGTTCGTTGCATCCCAGGCATAGCTGACATCCAGTATATTGTTCCCGTTATCATCCCAATTATACATTGCTTTTTCTGAACCGATCCATTTACCCGATTCGTAATCCTCGTAATAATCGACATACAACAAAAGTTTCCCGTCTTCATTGTATCTGACAACATCGAAGCTAAACCACTGGCCTTTTTCTTCATCCCAAATGTAATCAACTGTTTGTTCGGGCTTCCCGTTTGCATAATACGTTGATTCGTATTTTCTGTCCGGAATCCATTGATTAAATGTGCTGTTCCAATTGTAATTAACATACAGGGTGCGCTTGTTTTCGTTATTGAATGAAGCTTCGTATTTATAAGAAGGTATCCATTTCCCATTTTTTACATCCCACAGGTAATCAATGCTCAACGTCATATTCCCATTGTCATCGAAGGATTCCTGGTACTTGTAGTTGTTGATCCATTGGTTGGTGGAAGCATCCCATCTTTCGGTCGTTTGTGTATTTCTGTTTCCCTTTTCGTCGTACCCGTAGGCTTCTCTGGACATACCGATCCATTTTTTATTTGTATCGTCCCACATAGATACCATGTCAGCACCCAGCTTGTAGTCATCGTTGTATATAAATTCCCTCTTTATTGTTGTAGTCACAGAACCTAATGTTTCATCCCAAATTTCAAAGATCATACTGTCGAGACAATATTTCGTTGTGCTGCCCGATTTGAGCGAATTTTCTGGTTGAGGCGTAGTGTTTTTTAATATTTCCTGATTATCCTTAAAAAGATTGGTACGTTTTCCGGGTCTTGTAATAATCTCATTTTTTGTTTTTGCAGAAGTTTCTGCTTCAATCTGAAACCCGGTTTTCAACGACTGGTTTAATAGCAGGCTGTCTTTTTTTGATCCGGCGGTTGCATTCGGATTGAACTCATCCAGACGGATATTATTTTTTATTGCATTTATTTGCCGGTTATTTTTCACTGTGGTTTGTCCGCAGAGATTGATGATGGTAATACATGTGATGATGAATGTAAATATCGTTTTCATTTTTACTGATTTTAAAAGTTTGATGTTGAATCTATTTTACACTGATTTTCCCGGTGCTCACTGGTTGTCCATCGTTTGTGAGGCGATAGATGTACATTCCTCCTGATAAATTATTTATAGGAACGGTTGAATTGTTGGAAATAAAGTCCTGCAAAACAATTTTCCCGTTTGTATTATAAATGGTAAGGCTGAGTTGCCGGGCGCTGTCGTTCCATTTAAACGTCAGTTTATCGGATGCCGGATTGGGGAATACCTGAACTGTTCCGTCTGTATATTGATTAATGCCGGTAAGAGTGATTTTTGAGTAGTGAAATACTATGTTCATGGTGAAAATATAATCATCCTCTATGTATCCGTAGTAATTGTATTTCATTAGCATGTGGTGAAAAATAGACGAATTGCTGTACTGATTGGGAAGCAACAGATCATCTGTTTTGTGTGAATAGTCATAAGTCAATTCAATACCAAAATAATCTTTCCACTTATTTTCGGTACTGTCCCAGTTATATATTTTTTCCGACACCATTTCGTCGTCATCGGTCAGAACAGTTTCAGTTTTTTCTTTCGGAATCCAATTATTTGTTATTGAATCCCAGCCATATTCAATCATTGTAACCGGGTAGTTGCTGGTGTTATAGGTTGATTCTTCTTTCGACTGGCCAACCCAAATACCTAGTGTTTGATCCCAAAGATACCGGCTTTGCATTATTGGGTTTCCGTTGCTGTCTGTTTCTTCTTCAGCTTTCGAATAATTTATCCATCCGTTGCTTGCGTCGTCCCATATATATTTTACATACAGAATCATATTTCCGGTAATATCATAGGAATACATTCCCTTATTGTCGCCAACCCATTGTTTTTTGTCGGTATCCCAGTTGTATTGCACCCGTAAAGTCTCATGTCCCAGTGAATTGTATGTGCTTTCCGTTTTCGATGTGTTGATCCATTGATTTGTTGCGGTATTCCAATCCGAAAGTACTGTTAATGAAATGTTCATCTTGCTGTCAAACGACTTTTCAAGCTTGTGTGTGTATATCCATGAATTTGTATCCCGGTTCCATTCCAATTCAGTAGTACTTGAATTGTTCCCGTTGGTATCATAGGCATATTCAACTTTCCAGTCATTTATCCAGCAGTTGTTTAGGGTGTCCCATTTGTATTCCGTTTCCGATGCTACTTTGCCTTGCGAGTTAAATAATGCTTCATATTTTAATTCGCCAACCCATTTCCCGGAGGTTTCGTTCCATTCAAAATAAACATAAAAGGTAGTCAGAAGATTCGCATTTTTTACGTTTTGATTGAGGCTGATCCACTGACTGGTTTCCTTGTTCCAGTAATATTGGGAATAACCGATGCGTACGCCTGAATTATCATCGTAGGCAGATACTTCTTTCATATTTCCGATCCACTGCTTACCGGTTCTGTCCCACGTGTATGAAGTTGTTGAAAGTTCCTGTCCTTTCGCATTGAATGAACGTTCTGCTTTAATCCTGTTGATCCATGTTCCGGCAATTGTATCCCAGTCATATTCAAGATAGAAGGTTTCATTTACGTTCATGTCAAATGATCTTTCATACTTATAATCTCCGATCCATTTGTCCGACTTTTTATTCCAGTCATATCTCGTTTCCAGTATCCGGTTGCCGGATTCATCATAATTGTATTCGTATTTGTCGGATAGTACCCATTTCTCCTCCCAATAGTATGATGTTTCCAATATTAATTGATCTTTCGCATTATAGCCGTTTTCAGTTTTGAAATAAGAGGCCCATCGCTTATTTGGCATATCCCATTCGTAACCAATATACGAATCAGTAAGGCCGTTTGATTTGTATTTAAAATGTTGTTTTTCTAAACGGATGGTCATTGCCAGACTGTCGTTCCAACTGGAGAAAACAACACTGTCGAGACAATATTTTTGTGTAGCTGCTGATTTCAGGATATTGCCTGATTTTGTTGTAAGTGTTTTGTTTTTAAGAGCAAGCCATTGCTGATTGCCGTCTTTTAGTATATCAGCGCCTGATTTTTTTTTGCTTACGTATCTGTCAGCTTGCTCAATATTATTCCAAAACACATTTGTTTGTTTGTCGGGCCGGAACAAATTTTTACTGTTTTCAATGGTTTCAATAACTTGTTGTTTTTGGACAGAATGAAAAGATGGCGCCACGTGAGTTTTATCCTGTCCTGTCAATGAAATCACAATCAGATTGGCAATAAAAAAAGAGTAGAAATGTTTCATATCTGTTAAGTTGTTTGATTGAAGTATCGGTTTTTTTCTGGTATGCAAATTACCATATTGTCGGGAGTTTTGAAAGCAAAAAATGACATTTGCTTAATTTAGAAATAGTATGAATAACCGAAAGTCGGGGAGAAAAATAGTATAAGGATTTGGGATATATCTGGTTGGATAGAAAATGGTTAGATTTTTTGTGTTTGCGAAAATAAGATAAAATGAATTTTATTCTGAACAAAAAAGCTACGGTTCAATGTCGCCGGTTGAAGAATTTAAACGCTCACAAACTGACCTCTCAGTATAGGAAGACCTGAAAAGCACAATGACCAAAACTACATGATGACGTTGAACCGCAGCCGTTTTTTTAAAACTTATAAATGGTTTTTTCTTTAAATGTTTCTCCCGGTTTTAAAACTGGCGACGGAAAATTTTTGTGGTTGATTGAATCGGGGTAGTGCTGGGTTTCCAATGCAACACCCGAATAACTGCCAAATTTCTTTTTTCCGTCGATAATCAGTTCAGGATTCCAGTAGCCGGTGTAAAGCTGCATGCCGGGCTGTGTGGTATACACTTCGACCGAACGACCTGAAGTAGCTTCGCTCAGGGTTCCTGCATAGACCAGTTTGCCGTCGTCGTTGCCCAGCACGTAATTGTTGTCGTAGCCGTATTCCAGAGAAGTAATGTCGCGGCCCAGTTTCTTTTTGCTGCGAAAATCAAATTCTGTTCCTTCAATCGGGATAATTTTGCCGGTGGGGGTCATATCTTCAGCTTCAGTAATTGCTTCGGCAGTGAGTTCCAGTTCATGGCTCATGATGTTTTCCTTCCCTGCCGTCAGGTTGAAATACGTATGGTTGGTAAGATTCAGAATGGTGGTTTTGTCGGTTGCTGCATCATAATCAATCACCAATTCGTTCTGGTTATTCAGCGTGTAGGTGCAAACAACTTTTAGTGTGCCGGGATAACCTTCTTCCATATCAGGACTGGTGTACGAAAATTTTACACCTACTTTACTGTCCTCTTCGATTATTTCAGCAGCCCATAGTTTTTTGTCGAATCCAACCAATCCGCCGTGCAAAGCATTGGCTCCATTGTTTACTGCCAGTGTATATTTTTTTCCTTCGAGAGTGAATTTGCCTTTGGAAATGCGGTTTCCAAAACGACCAATAATACTTCCGAAGTAAGGATAGCTACCCAAATATTGGTCACTGATGTAATCTTCAAATTTTTCGAACCCGCAAACAATGTTTTCACATTTTCCATCCTTATCGGGTGTTTCAATCGAAGTAACGATTGCTCCGTAATTGGTAATCTGGATGGTAACATTATTGTCATTTGCAAGTGTGAAAAGATCAACCTGCGCTCCGTTTAGCTGACCAAATGGTTTCTTTGTGATTTGCATCCTGTCAATTTTTTTGAAATCAATGATAAGTTGTATGTATTGAGTTTAAGCCCTTTTACGTGAAAATTCAGCATATAGAAAAAAGGGAATAAGCTTATTTTTTCGAGGCTCAATATACAAATTAATTTGGATGACACCTACTGGTAGGTACAGGTTGTATAATATCTTGTATCTTTGATTATAATTTGAGTAATTTAGAAAAATAAAACTAACTAGCCGGTGAAGCATATTCAAATTGACGATTCGTTGGGAATTCCCAAATACCGTCAGATCATTAATTCTATTTTTCAGGCAATTGCAGGTGGCCGTTTGAAGATTGGCGATAAAATTCCTTCGTTGAACCAGATTTGTGCTGAATTTGATTTGTCGCGCGATACGGTAATGGTTGCTTTTAATGAATTGAAGGCCAGGGGGGTAATTAGTTCAATTCCGGGTAAAGGATACTATATAAACAGTACCGGGATCAATCTCGATCAGAAAATATTTGTGCTTTTTGATGAACTGAACGCTTTCAAGGAAGATTTGTACACTTCGTTTCTGAATAGTCTCGACGATAAAACAACGGTCGATATTTATTTTCACCATTTTAATTTTCAGGTCTTTAAAAACCTCATTATGGAAAGCGCGGGGAAATATACTTCGTATGTAATTATGCCTGCAACCTTCGATTATACGGTTGATATAATTAATAAACTGCCTGCTGAAAAAATTTACATTCTCGACAGGCTGAAAGAAGACCTGAACGAATATCCGGTTGTTTATCAGGATTTTGAGGCTGATGTTTACAATGGTTTGACAGACGGGATTGACCTGCTCCGCAAATATGAGAAACTGATCATGGTGTTTCCCGGAGGAAAAGAACCGGAGGGTCGGATGGTTGGTTTTGGCCGGTTTTGCAAGGAACATGGTTTTCAGTATGAAATCCTTCGAAGCCTGATCAATAAGGAGATAAAAGAGGGGGAAGCCTATTTCGTGGTTTCCGATCGCAATCTGGTAAAAGTGGTGAAAACGGCTACCGAAAAGAACCTGAAACTTGGATCGGACTTGGGAATACTGGCTTTTAACGATACCATCTTAAAAGAAGTTGTGGCCGGAGGAATTACAACTATTTCGACGGATTTTACTAAAATGGGACAGACTCTGGCAGAGATGATCAGGGAACGGAAAAAAGTACATATTCAAAACCCATCGTCGCTCATCGTGAGAAACTCACTTTGATATGTTTCAGAACATGAATGAGGGGGAAAGCAACGTGTTTAAAAACTATAATTTTACCCACTAGTACCTACCAGTTGGTAAAAAATAAATGTATGAGTAATTTTAATATTGAAGATCATCCGCACAGACGTTTGAATCCGTTGACAAACGACTGGATTCTGGTTTCACCCCATCGTGCCAAAAGACCCTGGCAGGGACAGGTTGAGAAACTGACACAGGATAACCGTCCGACGCATGATCCAACTTGTTATTTGTGTGCAGAAAATGAAAGGGCAGGAGGGAAGATCAACCCTGACTACAAAGGAACATTTGTGTTTACAAATGATTTCAGTGCGTTATTGAACAACACTCCGGAAGGGGAAGTGAACGAAGGCAGCCTTTTCCAGGCAAAAAGCGAAAGCGGGGTTTGCAAAGTAATTTGTTTCAGTGAAAACCACAGTATGACCGTTCCTGAAATGGAAGTGGAAGACATTCGAAAAGTGGTTGATGTTTGGTGCGAACAGTATGACGAACTGAGTCGTCTGGATTTTATTAATTATGTCCAGATTTTCGAAAACAAAGGGGCTATCATGGGGTGTTCGAACCCGCATCCGCACGGGCAAATCTGGTCATCGTCGTCGGTGCCAGCCGAACCTGCAAAAGAATCGGAAACACAAAAAGCATATTTCGAAAAACACGGCACGACCCTTTTGGGAGATTACCTGAAAGCTGAACTTCAGAAAAAGGAACGCCTGCTGGTTGAAAATGAACATTTCATTGCTCTCGTCCCGTATTGGGCAGTGTGGCCATTCGAAACCATGATTATCAGCCGTCGACCGGTTCAGAATATTTTGCAGTTGACAGATGGAGAACGGACCGGTTTGGCTGATATTTACAAGCAGTTGACCGTCAGGTATGACAATCTTTTTGAAGTTTCGTTTGCTTACTCGGCAGGTCTGCATCAGGCGCCTACCGATGGGAAAGATTATCCTGAATGGCATCTCCACATGCATTTTTATCCGCCTTTGTTGCGGTCAGCTTCTGTAAAAAAATTCATGGTTGGCTATGAAATGCTGGCATCGCCGCAGCGCGATATTACCGCAGAACAAGCCGCTCATCGATTACGTGATTTGTCGGATATTCACTATAAAAAACAAGTCAATAAATAATAAACTCAACGAAAAACTATGGCAAAAATTAATGCACTAATTGAAAAAATAAACGGTGGAAAAAACCCATTGTTTCAGGAATTATATGGTGTAAATGCAGTTGTTCTGAAAGAACAGGCTGATCGCTACGCTGCATTGATGAACGAATTTCAGAAAGTATACGCGACGGATGATGTGGCTTTGTTTAGTTCGCCGGGACGTACCGAAATTGGTGGTAACCATACCGACCATAACTACGGACGGGTTTTGGCTGGCGCTGTAAACCTTGATAATATTGCTGTTGCCGCTAAAAACGGAACCAATACAATCCGTATTAAATCAGCAGGATATCCTGAATTTCAGGTTGACCTCAGTTCACTTGAGATTGACAAATCACAATTTTATACTTCTTCGTCGCTGGTAAAAGGTATTTGTGTCCGTATGAAAGAAAAAGGTTACGAGATAGGTGGGTTCGACGCTTGTATCGAAGGCCGTGTGCCAAAAGGTTCGGGTCTGAGTTCATCGGCATCATTCGAGGTACTGATCGGAGCTGTTGTGAACCATCTTTTCAATAATGGCAAAATGAGTGGCGTTGAAAATGCGATCATCGGACAGTGGTCGGAAAATAATTACTTCGGAAAACCTTGCGGTTTGATGGACCAGACTGCCTGCTCTGTGGGTGGTTTGATCACCATTGACTTTGAAGACCCTTCAAAACCGATTGTAAAAGAAGTTGATTTCGACTTTGTTGCCACAGGGTTTGCATTGGTAATTACTGATGTTGGCGGCGGACACGACGATGCCGCATCACAAGCTGAGTACGCATCGTTGCCTACTGAAATGAAAGCAGTTGCCGCTGAACTTGGCGCTAAAGTTTTGAGGCAGGTAACTTTGAAACAAATTGTTGAGAAGATTCCTGAAATTCGTAAAAAAACCGGTGATCGTGCAATTCTTCGTGCGTATCACTTCCAGGGTGACAACCAGCGGGTTGTTGATCAGGTGGCAGCACTTGAAAACAACGATTTTCAGGCATTCCTTAAAATGGTGGTTGAATCGGGATATAGCTCGTATATGTATAACCAAAATATTTTTGACGTAGTTCATAAAGATGAACAAGTGGTTTCTCTGGCATTGGCTTTGAGCGAAATGATATTGAAAGGAAAAGGCGCATGGCGTGTTCATGGTGGTGGATTTGGCGGAACTATTCAGGCTTTTGTACCACAGGATTTATTGGACGAGTATGTAAAAACACTGGAACATGTTTATGGAAAAGGATCATGTCATAAGTTGTTTATCCGGGCCAAGGGTGCAATTAAGTTGGATTTTTAGCTATTTCGTGCAGGTGAATTTTTATTGAAAAGGAGACAATTAAAGAGAAGTTAACACAGGAAAGTCTTGTTCTTAATATCTTTTTTTGTTTCCGGGAGATAAAAGTCAATGTTTTTTTGCAAATTCGAGGGTCGAAAAACTGAGATTATCAGTTTTTAACCTGATTTTTTAGGATGATGTCTTTCTTATATGTTCTTAATCAGTGTTATTGCCTGATTAGCGAACATGAGGATTGTCTGATGAATGTTTAAGAAGTATCACATAATAGAATTAATTTCAATAAACAATCAAATCTTTCCAAATTATGAATCAAAACAAAAATTACACATTGCCGATCATTATGATGATCCTGCTGTTTGGTATGATTTCATTCGTAACAAACCTGGCAGCGCCGATGGGGATTGTATTAAAAGAGCAATTTAGTATTTCCAACTTTCTGGGACTGTTGGGAAATGCGGCTAATTTCATTGCATACGCTGTTATGGGCATACCCGGTGGTATTATGCTGCAAAGGTTGGGCTACAAAAAGACAGCATTGATCGCTATTGCCATCGGTTTTGTCGGGGTCTTTATCCAATATCTTTCAGGTTATGCCAGCGAATCATTGGCTTTTGGTGTTTATCTTCTGGGTGCTTTTGTTGCCGGTTTCTCAATGTGCTTGTTAAATACAGTCGTCAATCCGATGCTGAATACATTGGGTGGCGGAGGAAACAAAGGGAACCAGTTGATTCAGGTGGGTGGTTCTTTCAATTCCGTTATGGCTACATTCACCCCCGCATTCGTAGGGATTTTAATTGGTGAAGCTACAAAAGCTCAAATTACAGATGTATTTCCTGTGATGTATATTGCAATGGCTATTTTTGCCGTTGTGTTTTTTGTGTTATTTGCAGTAAGTATTCCCGAGCCTCATGCCGAAAAGTCATCTGAACCATTAGGCAATTTGATGTCGGGTGCTTTGAAATTCCGTCATTTTGTGTTGGGTGCTATTGCTATTTTTGTGTATGTTGGTGTTGAAGTTGGTACACCGGGCATAATGAACCTGTGGCTTTCCGATACTGAAGTAGGAAAAACAACTGCAGGTTTTGTCGCCGGGACCTATTGGTTTCTGATGTTGGTCGGACGATTGTTCGGCGCTTCTATCGGGAATAAGGTATCAAGTAAAACCATGCTTACCGTAGCTTCTTTATTAGGTATGGTATTAATTGCCTGTGCTATTTTCTCGCCTGTTACTTCGCAAGTTTCATTACCTGTACTTCAAAAGTCGGCAATCGGAGGGATTTCTTTCGGATTGGCATTGGTACCGATCAATGCCATGTTTATTGTATTGGTAGGCCTTTGCACTTCAATTATGTGGGGAGGTATTTTCAATCTGGCAGTCGAAGGCTTGGGTAAATATCTTGCAGCCGCGTCCGGTATTTTTATGGTTTTGGTTTCCGGTGGCGGCCTTCTTCCTGTACTTCAGGGAAAAATTGCTGATATTGCCGGATATATTCCCAGCTATTGGGTAATATTTGTTTGCCTTGCCTATTTGTTATTTTATGCTCTGGTCGGAAGCAAAAATGTCAATACAAATATTCCGGTAGAATAAGTCATTGTTGATCATCTGATCAGTAAATACAGAGACAGCCTGGTTTGTCTCTTTAACTTAAAACCCTGAAAATAATGAACTCATTATTTTCAGGGTTCTTTTTTTGTTTCTATGTTTTAGAACATTGCAGTTAAAAAAATTATAAACTAATATTAAAAGTGTAAATTACTATTATAAATTTGACCGAATGAATACTGAAAAGAAAAAACTGCTAATCGAATTGTATGGAGAGCATACAAAGCATTATGTGGCTGTGGATTGTGTGATTTTTGGGTACGTGGACGGGGAACTTAAACTTTTACTTTATCCCCGGAGCTTTGAGCCTGAAAAAGGGAATTGGTCGTTGTTGGGAGGTTTTGTACAGGAAAATGAATCGGCTGACGAAGCAGCAGCCCGAATTCTGAAAAAGACTACCGGGCTCGGTCATATTTTCATGGAACAAGTATCCGCATTTGCTGATCCCAACAGGGACGAAGCTGCCCGGGTTATCAGTATTGGCTATTATGCATTGATCCGGATTGATGAACATGATGAGGAAAAGATAAAGGAATTTGGCGCCGAATGGTTTCCGTTTGGCAAAAGGCCGAAACTGATCTTTGACCATGATGAAATTACAGAGAAAGCGTTGACAAAGCTTCAGCAGAAAGCAGGCTATCAATTAGTCGGGCCGGAATTACTTTCCGAAATGTTTACCCTGACCCAGCTTCGCCGATTGTACGAGGCTATTTTCCAGAGAACATTCGACCCTGGAAATTTCAGGAAAAAAGTTTTGTCGCTTGAAGTGCTGAAGCGATCGAATAAAAAGGATTCAACGGAATCGAAAAAAGGGGCATTTTTTTTCAGTTATATTCATGAGAAGGCTCAGGAAAAGGACATTGGCAGAATTATAAAAACATAATATTAAAAGAGTACCGAAGATGGAAGAAATGGATTTAAAAACTCTGGAAGTCTGGTTTGTAGAAGGGAGCCAGCATTTTAAATTTATCTCAAATAAAAGTATAATATGGTAGAAAAATTAAAAGAACAGGTTTGTCAGGCCAATCTCGATCTGGTAAAACACGGACTGGTCATTTTTACATGGGGAAATGCCAGTGGCATTGACCGGGAAAAAGGATTGGTTGTGATCAAACCGAGCGGTGTTTCATACGATAAAATGAACCCGGAAGATATGGTCGTTCTGGATTTGGATGGAAACATTGTCGAAGGAAAATACAAACCTTCGTCTGATACGCCAACCCATCTTGTTCTATATAAAAAATTCAAAAATATAGGAGGAATCATTCATACTCATTCCGAATGGGCAACCAGTTGGGCACAGGCCGGAAAAGCAATTCCGGCGCTTGGTACGACCCATGCTGATTATTTTTACGGTGAAATTCCGTGTACCCGGAAAATGACGGATGCAGAAATTGAAGGCGACTATGAATTGGAGACCGGGAATGTCATTGTTGAATGTTTTCAGGATTTAAATCCCGATTTCATGCCGGGTGTTTTGGTAAACAATCACGCACCGTTTTCATGGGGAAAAGATGTGCGTGGTGCTGTTCACAATGCAGTGGTTTTGGAAGAGGTCGCAAAAATGGCTTTTCGGTCGCTGGTGCTAAATCCCGATGCGGTGATGGCACCAGCTTTGCTCGATAAACATTATCTTCGCAAACACGGAAAAGACGCTTATTACGGACAGAAATAGTTCCAAATTTCAGGTTTCAAGTCAACAATGATGAAACTTGGAACTTGAACCCTGAAACTCAAAATATAAATCAATAAATATCAACCCATATCGTATGACTCAGGCAAAATATACCATTGGATTGGATTACGGATCGGATTCGGTTCGTTCGCTGATTGTTAATGTTCAAACCGGAGAAGAAGTTGCCGGTGCAGTTTTTGAATACCCGCGCTGGAAAAAAGGCATGTATTGCAATCCTGCAAAAAACCGGTTCCGTCAGCATCCGAAAGATTATCTCGAAGGTTTGGAGTATACTATCACCCAAGCCTTGAAAAAAGCTCCGGCAGGAGTAGCTGAAAATGTGGTGGGCATTTCGGTCGATACAACTGGTTCGACACCGGTGGCAGTTGACGAAAAAGGCACCCCGCTTTCGCTGACGCCCGGATTTGAGGAAAACCCGAATGCCATGTTCGTATTGTGGAAGGACCATACAGCCCTGAAAGAAGCTGATGAAATCAATGAACTGGCAAAAAAGTGGGAAATTGATTTTACCAAATATGAAGGCGGAATATACTCTTCGGAATGGTTTTGGGCCAAACTATTGCATGTTACCCGCGAAGATCCGGCAGTTTATCGCGCTGCTTATTCATGGGTGGAACATTGTGACTGGATTCCCGCACTGCTTACCGGTGACACCAATCCGAAAACATTGAAACGAAGCCGTTGCGCTGCGGGGCACAAAGCCATGTGGCACGAGGCTTTTGACGGTTTGCCTTCCGAAGAGTTTTTAACGGCGCTTGATCCTGTGTTGAGCGGTATGCGCGACCGTCTGTTCAAAAAAACATATACCTGTGATGTGGCTGCAGGTAAGTTATCAAAAGAATGGGCTGGAAAACTGGGGCTTTCTGCCGATGTGGTAGTGGGTGTCGGCGCTTTCGATGCTCATCTGGGCGCTGTGGGTTCCGAAATTAAGCCGTACTACATCAGTAAAGTAATGGGAACATCGACCTGCGATATGTTGATTGCTCCAATGGATGAGGTTGGTGAGAAACTGGTTCCCGGAATTTGCGGTCAGGTGGATGGTTCGATTGTTCCCGGTATGTTGGGCATGGAAGCCGGACAATCGGCTTTTGGCGATATTTATGCATGGTTCAAAAAAGTGATGATGTGGCCTGCCGAACAAATTCTGGCAAAAACATCGCTTGTTGATGAAACGCAACGGGAACAGTTACTTGCTGAAATGTCGGATAAAATGATCGCCGAACTTTCGAAAGCAGCTTCTGAAATACTTATTTCTGAAAGCGGCGTTTTAGCCATCGACTGGATGAATGGCCGTCGCACGCCGGATGCCAATCAAAACCTGAAAGGCGCCATTGCCGGGCTTAGTTTGGGAACTGACGCGCCACGTATCTTCCGTGCATTGGTCGAATCGACGGCCTTTGGTTCAAAAGCAATTATCGATCGTTTTGTCAGCGAAGGAGTTCGCATCGATGGGGTGATTGCATTGGGCGGAGTTGCTAAAAAATCGCCGCTGGTCATGCAAATTGTTTGCGATGTATTGAACATGCCCATCAAAGTGGCCCGTTCGGAACAGGCCTGTGCACTTGGTTCTGCAATGGCAGCCGCAGTGGTTGCTGGCATATATGCCACTACTGCTGAAGCACAGCAAAAAATGGGTGGCGGAATAGAATTGGAATATTATCCGATCCCGGAGAATGTTGAAAAATACAAGCTTATTTACGAAAAATACAAGAAGCTCGGAAATTTTATCGAAACTAAATTGACCTGATCGTTGCTGATTGAATGCTGATTGGTGTTCATTTCTCGTAAAAAAATAATAAATTGCCCGGTAAAACGGGCTTTTTTATGTACGATATTATTGGAGATGTACACGGAGAAACTGATAAACTGATCCTGCTGCTGAAAGGACTTGGGTATGAAAAGAAAAATGGCTCTTTTTTCCATCCGGAAAGAAAGGCTGTTTTTGTAGGCGATTTCATTAACCGGGGGCCTAAAATAAGTGAAACGATTCAGATAATCAGGGCGATGGCGGAGAATGGAAATGCGCTTGCGATTTTGGGAAACCACGAATTGAATGCCATCTTTTATTACCTGAAAGACGATATGGGTAAATATTATGCCCGGAGGAAAAGGTACCGCCTTTCGCTCAATCAGACCTTGAAGGAATTTGCTGACCACGAAGAGGAATTTAAAAGCCACCTGAGATGGATGCGTTCGCTGCCGTTATTTCTTGACCTGGGCGAGATCCGCGTAGTTCATGCTTGCTGGAAAGATGAAAATATAGAAATCATCAAAGCCCATTTTTCAGAAGGACGGCTGACGAAAAGTAAACTTCGTGAAATCTTTGAAGACAATACAACGGTTGCAAAAAGTGTGTGGGAAACCTGCAAGGGAGTTGATTTCAAACTTCCCAAAGATTTGCTGGTTTTCGATTCAACGGGACAACCGCACCGTACTTTTCGCACCAAATGGTGGATTAACCCGGAAGGCTTGACATTCAGGAAAATATCACTTGAAAGCCGCTTTAAACTTCCGAAATACACTGTGCCAAAAGAAATTGTAAGTCCAGTTAAATCGTATCCGGAAGACGCTCCGATTGTATTTTTCGGACATTACTGTTTAAACAGTAAAAGTGGTATTCTTGCCAACAATCTTTGTTGTGTGGATTCGTGTGTCAGCCGAAGCCGGAAATTGATGGCTTACCGGTGGTCAGGCGAGAAAATATTAGATGAAAGCCGCATTGTAAAAGTTTGAAAGATAATCATGTGTCCGATTATCAGGTGTTTGAGTGTGGGTTAGGGGAGGGGCAAAATCATTTAATTTTTTTTTGAATCATATTGCAGAGAGAAAAAGAAAGTATATATTTGCAAAGCCTTTTGAAAAACCGATTTCAGAAGGTTTGTTCTTTAAAAGAGTGTTTTTTTGTATCGTTAAAACGATCATTTCTGGTGCGGTAGTTCAGTCGGTTAGAATATCGGCCTGTCACGCCGAGGGTCGCGGGTTCGAGTCCCGTCCGCACCGCAAAAATGATACAAAAAAGCACAATTTGGTGCGGTAGTTCAGTCGGTTAGAATATCGGCCTGTCACGCCGAGGGTCGCGGGTTCGAGTCCCGTCCGCACCGCAAAAAGCTTCTCAATAATTTGGGGAGCTTTTTTTTGTAACAGTCAGGGATGAAATATTTTGTTTATATATTGCAAAGTTCGCTTGATCAAAGTTTCTATATTGGCTATACGCGGCTAATGAGGATTTGAAATGCTCATTTTTTTAGAGGCTATGCAAAAAATCCTGAATAGAGTCATCCCGCCCCGAAATTTCGGGGTTGTTTCGGGATCTCACCTTTCTAATCATCAGACCCTGAAACACCCCGAAATCGGGGCAGGTGACGCGAGTTGCGGATTTTTAGATTTTTTGGACAGCCTCCAGCCATTTTCCCGACGATTGATTTTATCGTTTTTCATAAAATCAAAAGGCTCCCGACGGTTGGTTTGGATCTTTTTCCAAAAATCAAAAGGTTCCCGACAGACGAATTGAGCCTTTTTTCAAAAAGGGAAAGCCTGCCATCAAGTGGTTTTAACCCAAATTACGCATTAGAAACCTTAAAAGGCAAATTGACTTGATTTGACCTGTTCCACAGCCCGGCAAACCATTCCCTTCGTTTCATGTTCAGACTCAATCTTAGTATGTATTTACCATTGGTTTTTTGGAAATATGCACCAATAGCAAAAGTTCTGTATCGCAGCGTTGATAAGGTATGTTGAACTTTCGAATTGAGTAGAAACTGCCTGAACAAGGCCATTAGGTTATAGGCAAGCATGGCAAAAAT
>Ga0209417_1004381_pt1 | contig 16935 bp, 15 predicted proteins | sample RifGroF2_FD_184002 | JGI IMG/M metagenome (GOLD analysis project Ga0209417, IMG submission 184002) | Groundwater microbial communities from Rifle, Colorado, USA - Groundwater F2 (SPAdes) (version 2) | ecosystem: Environmental > Aquatic > Deep subsurface > Groundwater | place: Rifle, Colorado... | reverse complement strand
GTTGTCTGGGAAGTGTATCTATAACAGGGAACCAGTAAACCAAAAAAACTAAAAGTTGCTTGAATGGTTTAATCATTAAATGGTAGCTTATGAAGAGCTTGATACTTTTGTTGGGAAGTTTGTTGATGAGCTTTTCTGTGCCTTGTCAAAAACCTCTGACGATTCCACCAACAATAGAAGGTAGTACCATAAATCTCCATGTAAGGAGTGGCTCCATGCAATTTTTATCCGGAAACGCCACTGCAACCTTTGGCATCAATGGCAATTTCCTGGGCCCAACTATCATCCTGAACAGGGGTGACTCCATTCAATTCTCCGTTTTCAACGACCTCGATGAAGCCACCACCATGCATTGGCATGGATTACATGTGCCGGCAAAATCTGATGGCAGTCCGCACAATGTTATTGAAGCGCACTCGGTGTGGTCACCCCGGATCAAAGTTCTTGACCAGGCAGGTACTTATTGGTATCACCCTCATCTCCATGGCAGAACTGCTGAACAGGTGACCAAGGGTGCAGCGGGTATGATAATAGTCCGGGATCCCGAGGAATCAGCATTGAACCTGCCACGAAATTATGGGGTAGATGATTTTCCCTTAGTGATTCAGACAAGGGCATTTGATGCTTCTAATCAATTTATGACAAATTCAGCCGATGATCACTTGGTTTTGATTAACGGGACCACTGATCCAAGCCTGGAAGTGCCGGCACAGGTTGTCCGGTTGCGCGTCTTGAACGGTTCGACGAACAGGGTATATAATATTGGATTTCAGAATAATCATCCCTTCTACCAGATTGGTTCCGATGGCGGTTTGCTGGAATCCCCGGAGAACCTGACTCGATTGATGCTCGCTCCGGGAGAGCGTGCTGAACTCCTGGTCAATCTTACCGGATTGAAAGACCAAATTATTGATTTGTATTCATTTGGGTCAGAGTTACCTAATGGAATTTACGGAGCCTCGAATCCTGGAACCATGGGCATGGGGACCATTGCCGGATATTCCTCGAATGCTTTAAATGGAAAAAACTTCCGTTTGCTTCGGTTCATCGTTAAATCACAGACCGGACTACCTGTCATAACAATTCCGTCTGAATTGACCACTAGAATAAAACCGGATGTATCGCAATCTGCCTTGACCCGGTCTTTTACGTTGACGTCTACCGGGATGATGAGTATCAGTGGTCCGTTTCTAATAAATAGCCATGCGTTCTCAATGGAACGGATCGACTTCTCAACAAATTTAGGAGCTACTGAAATCTGGCAGATTTCAAACCAGACACCCATTGCTCATCCCTTTCATATTCATGGGCTTCAGTTTTATGTTCTGGATAGTGGAGGAAGTAGCCCAACCCAGTCACTGCAGGGACGGAAAGATGTTATTCTGATACCTGCCATGCAAACCGTGAGGTTGATCATGAGGTTCGATGATTTCTTTGATTCCCTGACCCCCTATATGTTTCATTGTCACATGCTTTCACATGAGGATGATGGAATGATGGGCCAGTTTCTGGTGACCGGAATCGGGGCAGGGAAAGAAACGAATACATCGGTCGAAGAAACACAACTAAGTATTTATCCGAATCCGGTAACCGAGTATTTTACCATTGGGATTCCGGGCGAAAACTTTTCTCCTTCCGAAATTGATATTGTAAATAGCGTTGGCCAGCTTATACAACATCGAAAAACTTCACTGAGCTATGTGAAGGTTGATGCCACTTCCCTGACGCCTGGCATGTATTATATCAGAGTATCAAATCAGGGTAAGACCTGGCTTGGCAAGTTGATCCGCTAGTAGAGCAGAAAAGGGATTCATACGAATAAACATCAAGTCATTGAATTTTTAACAACTATTTGACAGTAGGCATTCTATATACAATTACTTTTACTGCCTGACGTTATACTGATGATGGTAAAGAAAATAACTAATGGCCTTTTAGTTTTCATCCTGTTACTGACAACAACAGGAGTGACTTTCCATTATCATTATTGTGGCAATACGCTGATGGCATTTTCAGTGTTTCACACGCCTAAGCCGTGCTGTGAACATCCGGAGGACTGCTGTCATGATAACGCTACCACTTTTCAACTTAAGAATGACTTTCTATCTTCAGCAAATCAGGTTGATTTCTCGGTTACCAGTCTTGACCTCCCAATGGTGGCTACTTGCCGGGTTGAAACAATCCAGGCGGTTGACGAGATAATTCGCCAGAAATTTCCGGAGGAATCACCCCCACCCACGGTTAGTCAGCGGCTATCTAAGCTGCAGCAATATTTGATTTAGCTTAATTGTTATTATCCCGAATTCTTCGGGAAATGGAACAATTACCCACTTCCGGGTAGTTGCAATCTCTATTTACTTCATGTTCATTATCAAAAAGGCCGGAATATTGTTTTCCTAATAACTGATTCAGTATTTATTATGCCCTTATCGTCCTATAAATTGATGCACAAAAATGTTTTATGAAATCAAATAACATGATAAAATATTCCTGTCCAATGAAATGCGAAGGAGAAAAGGTATATGACCAACCTGGAAATTGCCCGGTTTGTCATATGCACCTGGTTCCCGTCGACGATCATAGCAAGCATGACGTACACAGTCATCTGAAGCATGTGGTACGCAGCAATGCGGTCTATACCTGCCCGATGCACCCGCAGGTAAAGAAAGACAAACCCGGCAGTTGCCCTATTTGTGGTATGGATCTGGTTCCTGAAAAACCGACGGATACCAGTGAGGAGGAAATAGCCTACCATAAAATGGCCCGGAAATTCTGGATTGCATTGGCGCTGAGCATACCGGTATTTATTATTGCCATGTCGGAGCTGATACCCTTACTGCACCTGGAAGCCTTTTTTTCAAAAAAGGTGTGGAATTGGATTGAATTCGTTTTGGCAACTCCTGTCGTTTTTTATTCAGGCTGGGAATTCTTTAAACGGGGTTGGAATTCCATTATAAGGTGGTCACCAAATATGTGGACATTAATTTCCATAGGGGTTGGCGCTGCCTATCTATTTAGTGTGTTCGGATTGCTGGTACCTGGGACATTTCCCGCGCAATTTAAAGACATGCAAGGTAATGTTCATTCGTATTTCGAAGCTGCCGCAGTGATACTGACTCTTGTCCTATTGGGTCAGGTTTTGGAGCTAAAGTCTCACAGTAAAACCAATTCGGCTATAAAAGCTTTGCTCAATCTGGTCCCGCCAGTGGCCAGAATCTTACGTGACGGGAAAGAAGAAGAAATTCCACTGGATCAAGTAAAGGTCGGCGATATTCTGCGGGTGAAACCCGGTGAAAAAATACCGGTTGACGGAATTATTAAAGACGGGAACGCCATTATTGACGAAAGTATGATTACCGGAGAACCTATGCCTGTTGACAAATTCACGGGGGATAAGGTTACCGGAGGGACTATCAATGGGACAACAGTTTTCAATATGGCAGCTGAGAAAGTGGGGAACAATACTTTACTGGCCAGGATTATTGAAATGGTTAATGAAGCCAGCAGATCCAGAGCACCTATTCAAAAAACAGCCGATGTAGTGGCTAAATATTTCGTTCAGATTATCATTGGAGTTTCATTGATCACATTTGGAGTCTGGGCAATCTGGGGACCGCAACCGGCTTACGTATATGCATTTGTTAATGCGATATCGGTTTTGATTATCGCATGCCCCTGTGCACTGGGGTTGGCTACACCCATGTCTATTATGGTAGGAACCGGTCGCGGTGCCCAATCGGGAATCCTGGTAAAAGATGCAAGCGCGATTGAGGAAATGAACAAAGTCGACACCCTGATCATCGATAAAACAGGCACTATTACGGAGGGAAAACCCAGCCTTAAAGGATTTTTATCTTTTGGGAATTTAAGCGACGATGAAATTCTCCGGCTTGCAGCTTCGATTGACAATAATAGCGAACATCCTCTTGCTGAAGCCATTGTAAAAGGGGCAAAAGAAAAAAATATCGAACTGACAAAGTTGGAAAATTTTGAATCGGTGACAGGAAAAGGGGTACAGGCAGATTACCAGGGAAAGAAAATCGGTCTCGGAAATCAAAGGTTAGTCGAAGACTTTAAGGCATCCCTTGATTCTGGCCATAAAAAAAGGGTTGAAGAATGGCAGATGACAGGGCAAACGGTTATGTTTCTAATGGTTGAAAACAAAGTTGAGGGTATTATCGGTGTAACAGATAAAATCAAGGAAACTTCGGCCAAAGCCATTCAAACGTTACAAAAATTGGGTGTTAAGGTCATCATGCTCACCGGTGATAATGAAATCACAGCCAAAGCTGTGGCCGGGGAGTTACACCTCGACGGTTTTCAGGCCGATTGCCTTCCGGATGATAAATACAAGAAAGTGAAAGAATTGCAGGATCAGGGCCATGTGGTCGCAATGGCTGGCGATGGCATCAATGATGCGCCGGCATTGGCTCAGGCCAACATTGGGATAGCAATGGGCACCGGGACCGACATTGCCATGCAAAGTGCGGAAATCACCTTGGTGAAAGGCGATCTGAATGGGATTGTCCGTGCCAAGGATCTGAGCCATTCAGTGATGCGGAATATCCGGCAAAATTTATTTTTCGCATTTGTTTACAATATATTGGGTGTTCCGATTGCAGCCGGTTTGCTTTACCCTGCTTTCGGAACATTACTGAGTCCCATGATTGCCGCGGCAGCCATGAGTTTCAGTTCAGTTTCAGTTATCGCCAATGCCCTTCGTTTAAGAAATAAATAACCCCAAAATCATGCTTAACCGAATTCTAAAATACTTTCTCGAGCACCGGCTGGTTTCGGCCTTATTGCTCCTTGTATTTATTACCTGGGGTTTGGTGACAGCGCCTTTCAACTGGCATCTTGGATTCTTGCCACGTGATCCGGTGGCGGTAGATGCCATTCCCGATATTGGTGAAAACCAACAGATCGTGGCCACGGAGTGGATGGGCCGGTCGCCCCGGGATATCGAGAATCAGGTTTCATACCCACTATCATCAGCGTTACTCGGTATCCCTGGGGTGAAAACCATCCGGAGTACTTCCATGTTCGGGATGTCTTTCATCTATATCATTTTCAAGGATAATGTTGAATTTTATTGGAGTCGTTCCAGAATCCTGGAGAAACTTAATTCTCTCCCCATCGGAACCCTGCCACCAAATGTTCAACCAACACTAGGTCCGGATGCCACGGCACTGGGACAGATTTTCTGGTATACGCTGGAAGGGCGGGACCCGAAAACCGGCAAGCCGGCAGGTGGGTGGGATCCACAGGAATTGCGGACTATCCAGGATTATTATGTAAAGTATTCCCTGGCTTCTGCCGAAGGGGTTGCTGAGGTGGCTTCGGTGGGTGGATTTGTGAAAGAGTACCAGGTGGATATTAATCCGGAAGCCATGAAAGCATACGGGGTTAATGTCATGCAGATCATGGATGCTGTGAGCAAGAGTAATCTTGATATCGGCGCTGAGACCATTGAGCTTAACCAGGTGGAATATGTGATCCGTGGCCTGGGCTATATAAAAAGCCTTGATGACCTGAAACTTGCCGTTGTTACTGTAAACAATAACGTACCCGTCAGGCTGGGTGATGTTGCCAGGGTGAGCTTTGGCCCGGCTACCCGACGGGGTGGCCTGGACAAGGGAGGCGCCGAAGCGGCCGGAGCTGTGGTGGTAGCCCGATATGGATCCAATCCGATGGAGGTGATCAATAACGTCAAGGCTAAAATAAAGGAACTGGAGCCCGGACTCCCATCAAAGACGTTGGCTGATGGTACGGTTTCCAAAGTGACCGTTGTGCCGTTTTACGACCGGACCGGCCTGATCCAGGAAACTATCGGCACACTTGAATCGGCCCTTACCCATGAAGTCCTGATCAGTATTATTGTCATCATCCTGCTGTTAATGAACCTTCAGGCATCTTTTATCGTTTCCTTCCTTTTGCCTGTCGGGGTGCTGATGACTTTTATCCTGATGCGGCTTTTCGGGATCGAAGCCAATATCGTTGCACTTTCCGGTATTGCCATTGCTATCGGGATCATGGTTGATATCGGTATCGTGGACATAGAGAATATAAACCGCCATCTTGAAATGCCCGGAAATCGGAAGCTTCGGGGAAGGGATCTTCTTGACCTGGTCTATGTCGGAACCACCGAGGTAAGGGCTGCCGTTACGGTTGCACTGGCAACGACAATTGCCAGTTTCCTGCCGGTTTTTGCCATGGAGGCATCGGAAGGAAAACTGTTCCGGCCGCTTGCCTTTACCAAGACATTCGCAATCACTTCCTCATACGTTTTGGGGATGGTGGTTCTTCCCATGCTGGCCTACTACATCTATTCACTGGATTTCGACAAAGGCAAATGGCGGAAAATCTGGAATTTCGTACTGATCCTGGGAGGCATCGCCGGGTTCATTTTTCTGGGGGCATGGCCAGCCTTAGCCTTGACACTCATCGGTTTTAATAACTTTCTCAGTGAAAGCTGGCCTGAAAATCGCCGGGAGATTCCGCGATATATCAATATCGGGCTGATCGTTCTTATTGCTGCCTATTACCTGACTGTTGAGTGGCTTCCGCTCGGAACACATAATGGAACCACCGTAAACTTCTTGTTTGTTGGCTCATTGATCGGAGGCATCCTTGCCTTGTTGATGATCATGATTCATTACTATGAGCGAATCCTTCGCTGGTGCCTTGGTCACAAGTTCACTTTTTTGATGATACCGGTTTTTACCGTTTTATTCGGGTTGATGATCTGGCAAGGGTTCGATAAATCCTTTGGATTTGTGAGAAATGGTTTCGACAAAATTGGATGGAAAGTTCGTGAGACCTCCATCTGGTCAAGAGCAATGAAAGCATTCCCGGGTGTCGGGAAAGAATTTATGCCTGCCCTGGATGAAGGTTCTTTCCTCCTGATGCCCACGAGCATGCCGCATGCCGGAATTGAGCGGAACATTCAATACGTTCAGCAGCTGGATAAAAGGCTTTCAACGATTCCGGAGGTGGAAATAGCCGTTGGTAAATGGGGACGGGTAAACTCGGCCCTGGATCCGGCGCCGGTGCAGATGTTTGAAAACACGATCAATTACCGTTCTGAATTCATGCTCAATGAAAACGGATACCGGATGAAATTCAAGGTGGATAAGGATGATAATTTCGTACTGAAAGATGGAACTAAATATAACCCGCTATTAGAAGAATTCCGGCTGATACCCCGTGAAAACCTTATCCTGGATGAACATGGGGAATATTACCGGCAATGGCGCCCCCAGATCACAAGTCCGGATGATATCTGGAACGAAATCGTAAAGGTTACCAATCTTCCCGGACTCACTTCCGCTCCGAAATTGCAGCCTATCCAGACCCGATTGGTGATGCTCTCGACCGGTATGCGGGCTCCGATGGGATTGAAGGTATATGGTCCTGACCTGGAATCTATTGAAAGGGCGGGACTGGAGTTCGAGAGGATACTGAAAGAGGTTCCTTCCATCCAGGCAAAATCCGTGTTTTACGATCGGGCAGTAGGTGCGCCTTATATCGAGATAAAGCTGAACAGGGAAGCGATTGCCCGGTATGGCCTTTCGGTTACCGATATCCAGGCAGTCCTGCAAACAGCGGTTGGTGGAATGGCCTTGTCAACTACTGTTGAAGGCCGTGAAAGATTTCCGATAAGGGTAAGGTATGCCAGGGAATTGCGCACCTCTGCCGATGACCTGAAAAAGATCCTGGTACCCTCGATGACAGGCGTTCAGGTCCCACTGGGTGAACTGGCCGACATCATTTATACACGAGGTCCACAAATGATCCGCAGTGAAAATACCTTTTTAAATGGTTATGTAATTTTTGATAAAATATCCAGTAAAGCTGAGGTGGATGTGGTAGAAGAGGCTCAGCGGTTCATTGATCAGAAAATCGAGTCTGGCGACCTGAAGATTACCCCTGGTGTGACTTTCAAATTTGCAGGGAACTATGAGCAGCAGATTCGGGCCACCAAGCGCCTGTCTGTGGTAATTCCCATCAGTCTGATGATTATTTTCCTCCTTCTGTATTTCCAGTTTAAAACCATTACGGCATCGGCCATTCACTTTTCAGGGGTATTTGTAGCCTTTTCTGGTGGCTTTATTTTCTTATGGCTCTATGGGCAGCCCTGGTTTATGGACTTCGCAGTTGCCGGGGTAAACATGAGGCACCTATTCCAGATGCACGAAATCAACCTCAGCGTGGCGGTTTGGGTGGGGTTCATCGCCCTGTTCGGTATTGCCACTAATGACGGGGTTATAATGGGCACATACATACATGATGTATTTGAGCGCCGAAAGCCCCATACCGTTGAAGCGGTGCGGGAAGCCGTTGTGGAAGCCGGCAAGAAACGGGTCAGGCCGGCCATGATGACCGCAGCCACTGCAATCATTGCCCTGTTGCCTGTGCTGACTTCCACCGGTAAAGGCTCCGATATTATGGTTCCTATGGCCATCCCGACTTTCGGGGGAATGACCATCCAGATCATGACCATTTTTGTTGTACCGATCCTTCAAAGCATTTGGAGGGAAGGCGCTGTAAAGGCAGAAATCAGGAGAAATATAGCTATTGAGGAGAATCAAGATGTTAATTCTTAATATGAGACATTTAAAACAACACCTGCTCAAAAGCTTATCCTTATGGATTCTTTTGGGAGTCTGGGTTTCAGCAGGTGCCCAGCAAGCGGATTCCCTAGCCGGATATCTTAAAGAGGCTGCATCCGGTAACCCAGGCCTGAAAGCCAAATATTCACTTTACCAGGCTGCGTTGGAAAAGATCCCGCAGGCTGGTTCTCTGCCGGATCCGGAAATGCAGTTCAGTTTTTTTATAACACCCATGGAATTAATCGCTGGTAATCAACTTGCCGATATCAGGGTTATGCAGATGTCACCCTGGTTTGGCACCTTGAAAGCGGCCAAAGATGAAGCTTCCAAAATGGCTCTGGCCCGATACGAGGAGATGCTGGGAGTTAAGAATGACCTGTATCTGGAAGTTAAAACAGCCTGGTACCAGGTATTTCGGATCAGGAAAGAGATCGGGATTACCGAAAAAAACCTTGACCTGTTAAAATCCCTCGAACGAATGGCACTCATCCGTTTTAAAGCAGCTGGTATGGGCAATTCGGGTCAGGGTGGATTGGTCGGCCTTTTAAGGGCCCAGATGGAAATTGGTTCCCTGGAAAATCGGCTTGCGTTACTTGGCGACCAGCTGAAAACCAGTAAGGTTCGTTTCAATAGTTACCTGAACCGAAACAAGGATTCAGAAGTATTCGTGGGTGATTCCTTACCGGAAGCCACCCTGCCGGGTTCCACTTCAATTTTGGCCGACAGTATTCTCAATAATCCCATGATCAGGATGTATGAAGCCGAAAAAGCGGCAAATGAGTCCAGAGTAATCATGGCGAAAAAAATGGGCTACCCCATGATTGGATTAGGCCTTAATTATTCGGTGATTCAACAGCGCCCTGGTGCAACATCCATGATGAATGGAAATGACATGATTATGCCCATGGTTACGGCAACCTTGCCCATTTATCGCAAAAAACAGATCGCCCGACAGCGCGAAGCCGGATATTTAAGGGACGCTGCCGGCGAATCGGCTGTCGATGCCAGAAATGAACTTACTGTCTCTTTTCAGGAATCCATGGAGCAGTTAAAGGATGCAGAGAGACGTGTGGAATTGTATAACCGTCAGGCATCTCTGGCAGAGAAATCGGTATCGCTGCTGACCAGCTCTTTTTCAACAGCCGGGACTAATTTTGAAGAAATCCTGCGCATGCAGCAGCAGCTACTGGATTATCAGTATAAACACATTGAGGCGGTGGTTGATCGGAATACGGCCATTGCACGGTTGCTTTCAATCATTTCACACAACTAAATCACGCCAGATACATGAAATTCAATAAGTTAATAAAAAACAGATACCTGCAATTTACCCTGGTATTAATTGTGGGATTCTTTGGTGGTTGGTTGATATTTCACAATCCGCCTGGTCAACCTCAACAGGAGATTGCAGGTACTGAAACGAAGAAGACCATTTGGACCTGCTCCATGCATCCACAGGTACGGAGGGATGAACCCGGGCCATGCCCGATATGCGGCATGGACCTAATACCCTTAAATCAGGATGCGGTTCAGATTGACCCCAACTCGATTGCCATGACCGAGGATGCGGCAAGGATCGCGGAGGTACAAACCATGATTGTGGCCAGTCAGGTCCCTGTAAAGGAAGTTCGGTTATATGGAAAAATCCAGGCCGATGAACGATTGCTTCAAACCCAGTCAGCACACCTTGCTGGACGTATAGAGCAGCTTATGGTAAACTTTACCGGAGAGGAAGTCCGTAAAGGGCAGGCTATTGCGCAGATATATTCCCCTTCGGTGGTAACTGCCCAGCAGGAATTATTTGAAGCCCTGAAAATGGAGGATACTGCAATTATTTCAGCCGCCCGCGAAAAATTGAGGCAATGGAAATTTACAGACGCTCAAATTGCCGGAATTGAACAAAGCGGTCAGGTGAAAACTGTTTTTGATGTGACTGCAACCGTTTCCGGAATTGTCATTGCCAAAAAGGTCAATAGGGGCGATTATGTGCAGCAGGGCACCGCTCTCTATGAAATAGCCGATTTAAGTCATGTTTGGGCACTTTTTGATGCTTACGAAAGCGATCTGCCCTGGATCAGGAGTGGTGACAAAGTTACTTTTACATTACAATCATATCCCAGCAAAGAGTTTAGTGGAGTAATCGCCTTCATTGATCCTGTAATCAATGCCCAAACCCGGGTGGCACAATTGCGAGTGGAAGTCGCCAACGGGGGGAATTTGCTGAAGCCTGAAATGTTTGCCACCGGTCATTTAACAAACCGACTGGCCGGAACCGGAAATAACCTGGTCATTCCACAATCTGCAGTACTTTGGACGGGTACCCGATCCATCGTGTACATAAAGGTTCCAAACACTGCTGAACCTACATTCCTGCTGAGGGAAATTACCCTAGGACCGGATCTGGGGAACAGCTTTGTGGTACACGAAGGGCTCAGCGAAGGAGAAGAAATTGTCATTAATGGCACCTTCAATATTGATGCTTCTGCCCAATTGATGGGGAAGCCAAGCATGATGAATCAAGCGGTAGGAAAAACTCCTACCATGCCGGGAATGGATGTAAGCATGGATTTCATTATGCAGCTCAATACCGTCTCAGATCGATATATCGGATTAAAAAATGCCTTTGTGCAAACCGATGTAAAGAAAGTGATGCAGGCAGCCAGGGAGTTTAACCAAAGCCTTTCAAAGGTTGATATGAAACTGCTTACCGGAGATGCACATCTGAAATGGATGGATATTGCGGACAACCTGGGCAAGCAGATCAATGTGGTGTTGAAATCCGAAAAGATTGAAGAACAACGATTAGCTTTCTCGGGGTTAAGCGACCAGTTCTACAAAGCAGTAAAAACCTTTGGCTTAATGGGGAAAACGGTTTATTACCAGTTTTGCCCGATGGCGTTCGATAACAAGGGCGCTTACTGGTTGAGCGAAACTGATCAGATCTCAAATCCGTATTTTGGGCAGGCCATGCTGACCTGCGGTGAAACCAGGGAAATAATTAAGAACTAACATTTTATTCACTTAATATTTATCATGATGAGAACTAAAGTTTTAGTGTTTATGGCTGGTCTGTTACTGATCGGCATGGGAGCATTTGCCAACGGAAAGAAAACCCAAAAGGTGGATGTATCCGGGAACTGCGGAATGTGTAAAACAAGAATTGAGAAAGCCGTAAATGGCGTTGATGGGGTCAAGGATGCTGTATGGGATTCAAAGACCCAGGTGCTAAAGGTTACTTATGATGAAAAGAAGACCAACATCGAATCGATACAGAAGGCCGTTGTAGCGGTCGGTCATGACTCCGGTAAATTGAAAGCAGATGACAAAGTATACAATGCTTTGCCTGGGTGCTGCAAATACAGATAAAAGGGTTCACTTATTCTCTGTTCCTGAAATGGCTCCTCGTTTGAGGGGCCATTTCTTTTTAGCATCCTGCTCTTCGCATTCCCTTATGGGGAAACTTACCCTTCCATCAATCCCTTTGGAAGTCACTCGGTTTTTGATCCACTTCAAATTGTCGAAGGTGTGAATTATATAAATCATTTTAGAAATTCTATAAGATTTTACGGAATTAAATGCTCTAATTTTTACGTACGTATTATCGTGTATTTTATTTTAACGTAAGCAAGATTATGAAATACCATTTTAGTAAAATAATTGACGAAAGTTTCGACACGGCAGTTGAGAGAGTTACAGAAGCTCTCAAGTCTGAAGGTTTTGGCATATTGACAGAAATTGATATAAAAGCTACATTAAAGAAAAAACTTGACGTGGACTTTTATAACTACAAAATTCTGGGGGCCTGTAATCCTCCATTTGCATATAAAGCCTTACTGGCAGAAGATAAAATTGGGACCATGTTGCCTTGTAATGTGATTGTCCAGGAGAAAGAAAAGGGTCATGTCGAGGTTTCTGCAATAGATCCTTCGGCCTCCATGCTGGCAATTGAAAACAAGGATTTGCAAGCTATTGCCAGTGAAATAAGTACCAAATTGAAAAAAGTGATTGAACATTTGTAGGATCACACTTTTCGGCAGTCAGGAAGTGTCTAAAAATATAATTGTGATGTAAAAAGTCATTGGGGAACAATTAAAAATTTCAATATGATGAACGGAATAAATCACGGTTGGGGAATGGGGTTTGGCTATGGTTGGATTATAGGCCTAATCCTCCTTGTTGGTCTTATTTGGGTGATCGTTAAAGTTGTGAATCAAAGCAACAAACCAAAGTAGATTATCCCAGTGTCCCAAATGCACCAGGTTTCTGTTTACGGTAATCGTAAACATTTGGCCCAGATGTCGCCAAGAATAGCGAAGAAGTCACCCTGCTAAAAGGGGCTGTGATTATCCGGAGGATTGCTGCAGCGATAAGGCGGTTACCTATCAGCTTAAGAGTGATTACCTTTTCACGGCGGATTACCTTGATTTGACCGATTCCGGGATAGACCTGCCTTTGACTTTTTGCCATTATAATTATATTCAACCAATTGAGGTTGTACTACAGAAGATTCCGGAGGAATCACATCTTGCCGTTATGTCATCTCAGAAATACTCATACAACCATCGATCAAAGTGGTTAACCATGAATCAAATAAAACGGATCATAAAAACCATTGTGGGAATGCCTATTTTCGAAGCTTGTGATGACCGAAAAATCAGAATCTAATCTCTGAATTTCTTCTTCCACCGTAAGGCAACATTTACCAGTGCAATTAATACAGGAACTTCCACCAATGGCCCGATTACTGCAGCAAAGGCCTCACCTGAATTGATTCCGAAAACGGAGATGGCTACTGCGATGGCTAATTCAAAGTTATTGCTTGCCGCAGTAAATGAAATGGTTGCTGTCTTGGCATACCCAATTTTTGTCCGTTTGGCCATGAAAAAGGAGACCGTAAACATGATAAGAAAATAGATCACAAGCGGAATGGCTATACGAACAACATCCAAAGGCAGTTTGACTATATAGTCACCTTTCAGAGAGAACATGACCAGAATCGTAAATAGTAAGGCAATTAAGGTGAGCGGACTGATCTTTGGAATGAATTTCTCCTGGTACCAGGTTTTGTCCCTAATCCGGATCAAGGTAAACCGGGTTATCATACCGGCCAGGAAAGGAATTCCAAGATAGATGAAAACACTTTCGGCAATCTGGCCCATCGTTATATGGACTTCGGTTGTTTCCCGACCAAACCAACCAGGCACAATGGTTATAAACACGTATGCATAAACGGAAAAGAAAAGGACCTGAAAAATACTGTTGAAAGCAACCAGTCCGGCTGCATATTCCGTGTCGCCTTTTGCCAGGTCGTTCCATACGATAACCATGGCAATACATCGGGCTAAACCTATAAGAATGAGGCCGGTCATATAATGCGGCATATCCGGCAAAAGAAGGATGGCCAGGAAAAACATGAGGATCGGCCCGATAATCCAGTTCTGGACAAGCGATAGCAAGAGTACTCTCCAGTTCCTGAAAACCTGCCCCAGTTCTTCATATTTAACCTTTGCCAACGGCGGGTACATCATGATAATCAGGCCAATAGCAATCGGGATGTTGGTTGTACCAGAACTCATGGAATTCCAGAAATCTGCTACGGATGGCGAAAAATAACCCCAGAGGACCCCAACAAGCATGGCAAGGAATATCCAGAGGGTCAGATACCTATCTAGGAAAGACAGCTTCTTCATGATGGGATGATGTGGTGATGGGATGATGTGATGATTTGATTATGTGTTGATGGAGAGATAGTTACATCAGGGCTTTATTTTGTTGTATAGGGGAATAAGGTGCTCGTCGTAGAAGCCGGAGATGGTGGTTTCAACGGGGCCCAGGGGTTTAACGGGAACCAGGTCGGTGACTCCTTGATAGTTAAGGCCGGAATGAAACAAGGTTTTAACGGTGCCATCCATCATTCCGGTTATAACCTCTTCAGCTTCTATTTCTGTCATCCCAAAGCCAATGGCCAAATCTTTAAGCTTTTGAATCTGAAACCAGAAATAGGTGTGCCCCATGGCGCTGATCATTGCATAAGCTTCAATTTTAAATTCTTCTACCTCAGGCATCGCACCCAGGGGTCTGATAAGGTCTGCCAGGCTCTCACGGGCTGACGGGTCCATGGATTTGGCATAAAATACCGGGTTGATGCCCAGGTTAATGTAGGATGAAGCACTTGGATTTATTCTGGCAAGATTAGGGAGATTCCCCAGGACAGATGCCATCTTTTCAACCGTAAATTTGGGGGCCAATGACACAACAATGGCAGATGCTTTTAGAAACGGCTTGATAGCGTTTAGTGTATCCATCATAAACGGCGGGTGAACCGCCAAAAACACAGTCTCTGATCCGGCAGCCCCGGAAAGATCATCGGCGCTGACAGAAATCGCCGGAAATAACTGCTGCAGATCTTCCAGAACATTCGGATTGGGATCGTAAACGGAAATACCTTTTAACTCCATGGCGGAGTTCGCAAAAGCGTTCAGAAGGATTCTTGCGACCCTTCCGCCACCTATAAATCCAATGGTTTTCATATTGGTGTAATTTGGTTAGTTCTATTCAGGAAATGTCGAAAACCGGTCGGCGATCTGATCTCTGACTTTCCGGTACACGGGCAGGACTTGCTCTTCGGTTCCAACAGCATCGGCCGGGTCCTCAAATCCAATATGCAACCGATGCCTGACTTTACCGATAAATACGGGACACACTTCCCGCGCGGCGTCACATACAGTGACCACATAATCAAATTCATCCCTGATGAACTGATCCACCAGTTTCGGATGTTCATCGGTTATATCAATGCCTTTTTCCGCCATCACCGTAATGGCATACTTATTTACTCTTTCCGCCGGTTTGGTTCCTGCTGAAAGCACCTCCCAATCAGGATGGAAGGATTTTAAAAAACCTTGGGCCATTTGGCTGCGGCAGGAGTTACCCGTACATAAGACTAATACTCTCATGCTTATTTCAATTTATCGTGAAACGTGACGCGTGACGGGTTTTCGTGTCACGCGTCACGCGTCACGTATCACGGTTTTACGTTTTACGTTTTATACCTCTAAACTTCAGTTGACACATACAGGATCCCGATAAGCGGGCCTGGTTGTCAAGTACCAGCGGCAAACCATCCCTTTCCCATTCGATCATTCCACCTGCCAGTCCGGCAACTTGCCTGAATCCGAACCTGATCAGCAGATCCATGGCCTCACGCCCCTGGATTCCTGAAGAGTCGGCAACAATAATTTCACGATCATCAGGGAGGTGATCGAGGAACCGGGGCAAATCGGGCCAGGTACAATAAAGGACCCCAGGTACGTCGAAGGCTTTGAAGGCACACAGCACCTCCGGACGAATATCCAGAATGACACTGCCTTCAAGGCACCTTTGAAAGGTCTCCTTTGGTGTATACTGTAAATGGCTGCCAACGACAAAGCTCATGGTTCAACAATTACATCCGCACAAACAGGCTGGTTTTTCTCCGGTTACGGTTATGCTGAAAAGACCTACACCACTATCCCTGAATGATTTGACCTCATCGGCCGAAAGGAATTCGTTCAGTAACGATTCCGGTATATCGATCGGTTTCTTTTTATGGATCACAACCTTTTTAAAACCCGATTTTGCAATGATATCCAGATATTGGTCCACGGGAAGGGCACCGACAATGCACCCGGCATACAGTTCAGCCTGTTCCAGCAGGCTGGGCGGAATATGACCTTCCGTGACCACATCGCTGATACAGAAATGGCCACCGGGCTTAAGCACCCGGAGTATTTCATGAAAAGCCAGGTATTTATCGGGAACCAGATTAATCACACAGTTGCTGACGACAACATCGGCCTTGTTTGCTGTGATTGGCAGATTTTCTATATCCCCAAGCCTGAATATCACATTGGTATATTCCAGTTTTTCTGCATTAGCCTTTGCACGATCAATCATTTGCGGGGTCATATCAACACCGATCACCTCACCATTGGTACCCACAATACGGCTGGCTATGAAGCAATCATTTCCAGCTCCTGAGCCCAGGTCAATCACGGTATCTCCTGCCTTAATCCCGGCATATTCGGTTGGTAACCCGCAGCCGAGATTTAAATCGGCCTCCGGAACATAACCGGCGATTCCGTCATACTCTTCCTTGAAAACAGAATAATCCATTCCTGAATCATCGCTGCATCCGCATCCACATCCACAACCCATATCCTGCGATACGGCAATCTGTCCGTATTTTTCTTTTACGACATCTTTCATATCTTTTGAATCACAACATCCCATAATATATCAGTTTTAATTAGTTATCAATCATTATAAATTTCCAAAGAAAAGG
>Ga0209417_1004379_pt1 | contig 16943 bp, 15 predicted proteins | sample RifGroF2_FD_184002 | JGI IMG/M metagenome (GOLD analysis project Ga0209417, IMG submission 184002) | Groundwater microbial communities from Rifle, Colorado, USA - Groundwater F2 (SPAdes) (version 2) | ecosystem: Environmental > Aquatic > Deep subsurface > Groundwater | place: Rifle, Colorado... | reverse complement strand
CGAGAGTACTCTGTAAAATATCTTCTTGATTCTCTCTGCAGGGGCGTTACTTTGCATATTTCCGGTTTTTAAGTGAAATTTCCCTCTCCGCAATCTCCTGCTCAACAATCTTTGCTCCGGCCAGACAGAGTGGAATTCCGCCTCCCGGGTGCACGCTGCCCCCCACAAAATAGAGGTTTTTGAATTTTCTCAGGAAGTTAGGGTGGCGCAAAAAAGCAGCCATAATTGAGTTGGAGGAGCTTCCGTAGAGAGCACCCCGGCTGCTCAAAGTGTTTTTTTCAATGGTTATCGGTGAGGCAATATGTTCAAATTCAATCTCTTTTTCAATATCGAAGGCGGTGCCCTCACCCAGAGTATGGTTTATTTTTTTTATAATCTCGGACCTGGTCTTTGCAATAATTGAGTGCCAATCCTGCCCGATATTGGCAGGTGCGTTTACCATTACAAACCAGTTTTCACACCCGGCAGGTGCATCTGTCGCTACGGCTTTTTTGCTGATAAAGATATAGATTGTAGGATCTTTATACATATCCATCTTATAGAAAAGAGAGTCAAACTCCTTTTTGTAGTTTTTGCTAAAGAGTATATTATGTACATCCAGCTGTGGATGCTCTGTCTTAACACCCCAGTAGAAGATAAGTGCAGATGAAGATGGCTCAAGTTGTTTTAATCTGTTGCCAAGAGGGTGCCTTGTTTTGGCAGGCATCATATTCTCCGAGAGATATTTAACATCACAGTCGGAGACAACAATATCATAAAAGAGCTCCTGAGATTTTACAACTAACCCTTTCGCACAATTGGTTTTTTTATCAATTATAATGCTGCTTACAGGAGTGTTGAACTCATATTTTACCCCCAGTTCCAACCCTCTCTTATACAGAGAATCAACAATTGAGTAGATTCCGTTCTCCGGGAAGAATGCCCCGATATTGTGCTCCAGATGCGATATCATATTAAGAGTCGCAGGTGCGCGATATGGCGAAGATCCGTTGTATGTTGCGTATCTGTCAAAGAGTTGTACTATTCTGCTATCTTTAAAGAGAGCCCTGTTTGCCGAGTGCATACTTCTGTGAAACCCCATCTTGTGGAGTTTAAGAGGAATCTTACGATTTGCCGGTTTTAAAAAATTGCTGATTTTACTGAAAGAGTTAAAGATAAAGAGGTCACTGGTAAGATTGTATATCTGGGAAGACTCTTTTAGCCTCTTCTCAATGTTTGCATAATCTTCGCTGCTGTTTTTAAGGGTCTCCTCTTTGAGCTTTTCGGGATCCTGATAGAAGTTGAATTTTGTCCCGTCCGGGTAGAAGTAGCGGCAGCTGTTATCCAGCTTGAAGTATTTAATATCTGCAATCTCATCTACCAGATTGGGTAGGGTAAAGAGAGAGGGTCCTGTGTCAAAACGGTATCCTCTCTCTCTTATTTGAGAGACCTTTCCTCCCGGAGTCGCGTTCTTCTCGTAAAGGGTAACATCGTACCCCCTTTTTGCAAGCCTTGCAGCAATTGCAAGACCTCCTATACCTGAGCCAATTACTGCTGTTTTCATACTCCTGAGTTAATAAATGTAAAACCTGGATATGACTATCTCATAAATCTCTTTCCAAGAAGAGATCTAATATTTGCAGAGCAAAAAAGAAGAAGTTTTTGTGCATCCCCAACCCTTATACGCCTTTTCATAAGCTGCTCTGTAGGTGTTTTTTTAATTTTTGCAGTGAGCTTCATATAGTAGAGGTATGCCAGGTAGATGCCCACTCTGGCATTTTTTGGCAGCTCTCTAATCCCTTTTAGGGCATCCCGAAAATCTAAGTAGATATCCTCAAGTATTATTTTTTTAGTCTCCGTATCAAAAGGTCTGTTGTTAAGTACCGGAAAGTAGTTGCGGGAGAGTTTCTCGGTATCGTTTTTAATGTCCCTCAGAAAGTTAATCTTTTGGAAAGCAGATGAGAGGCTCATTGCGTTTCCCTTTAGCCTGTTGTAATCTGCCGGGTTGTTATGGGTCATCACCTTAAGACACATAAGCCCTACAACATCTGCAGATCCGTAGATATACTCCTTGATCCCTTTTTCGCTGAACTCCCAGTTTGCCAGATCGCTCTTCATACTGCTAAGGAAAGCTTCAATCAGATCATCCGGGATGGAGTACTTATTTACCGTAAGTACAAATGAGTTAATAATAAGATTCAGACTTATTCCCCTTTCCCGGCACTTGCGATACTCCTGCTCAAATTCGAGCATCAGTGCCTCTTTATCGTATTCGTGAAATGTATCTACAATCTCATCTGCCTGCCTTAAAAACCCGTAGATGGAGTAGATTGCCTCCCTGCTCTGCTTTTCAATACACAAAAGCCCGGCAGAGAACGATGTACTGTAGAGTTTGGTGGTGAGTTTGCTTGTCTTCAAAGAGAGCTCCCGGTAAAGCTTATCCATTTTTCAACTTTTTAATGGTTAAGCCACTGGCAATTTTTCCGGATATTATTGCGGGAGGTACCCCCGGGCCGGGAACAGTGAGCTGCCCAACATACAGAAGGTTATCTAAATGTCTGTTCTCCATTTTTGGTTTGAGGAAAGCCGTCTGTATCAGTATGTTGGAGAGGCCGTATGCATTTCCTTTGTATGCGTGGTAATCTTCTGTAAAGTTTTTGAGGGAATAGCTCTCTTTGAAGATAATATGGTTGGAAATCTCTTGATTTGTAAGTCTCTCCATCCTGGAGATTATCTGAAGGAAGTAGTTCTCTCTAAGTTCCGGAGTGTCCTTAATTCCAGAAGCAATTGGAATGAGGAAGATTCCACACTCCTTCCCTTCGGGTGCAAGGGTATGGTCAGTTATACTGGGAAAGCTTCCGTAGAAGAGAGGTTTGTCGGGCCAGCGCGGGCTATCGTAAATTGTCTCTGCGTGCTCTGTAAAGCTTGAGTCAAAGAATAGGGTGTGATGAGATATGTTGTCGAGTTTTTTATTGAATGCAACATAGTAGAGTAGGGCAGAGGGGGCAAAAACTCTTCCCTGCCAATACTTCTCACTGTAGTTTCGCTCACTTTCATCCAGAAGGGTCTCACTAAAGTGGTAATCTGCAGATGTTATTACAAAGTCGGCATCAGCACTTGATGTTAATCCATCTTTTGTATTTGTGAAATTAACTCCGGTAGCCTTAGAGTTTTTGGTTACTATTTTATCAATATGGCAATCGGTTATGATTTTGGCTCCGTAACTCTTTGCGATACTCTCCATAGCCTCTACCAGCTTGAACATTCCACCCTCTATGTGCCAGGTTCCCAGCACCATATCTGCATAGTTCATAAAACAGTAGAAAAGAGGAGTTCTGGAGGGCTTTGCCCCGAGGAACAGTACCGGAAATTCAAGCACCTGACGCAGCTTTTCACTTTTAATATTTGCTCTTACAGATGCACTTATTGAGGTGATAAACTGTGAGAGACTCATAATAGTTTCGGGCATTATTAGCTCCAATGGAGATTTACCCGGCCTCTCCATAACTTTGTCAATAGCAACTCTATAGTTGTACTCTGCCCTTTTAAGATAGCTCACAAGGAATCTGCTGCTACCGGGCTCTATCTGTTCAAAAACCGCGTATATCTCTTCAAGTTTAGACGATATTTTAACAGAGTCCAGTGAGTCAAAATAGATCTCATATCCCGGGTTTAACCTTATGAGCCTATAGTAATCTGATACGCTTTTCCCAAAATCTGCAAAGAACTTTTCAAAAATATCCGGCATCCAGTAGAACGTCGGGCCCATATCAAAAGTAAAGCCATCCCTCTCAATAACTCTTGCTCTACCTCCCAATGTGCTGTTCTTTTCGTACAGAGTTACATCATTACCATCTCTTGCAAGATAACAAGCAGCGGACAGACCTGAGAAGCCCCCGCCGATTATTGCAATCCTCTTCATATAATTCAAATTTGAGTAAATATACTCATTTTTTCTTAATGAAGGTCTCTCAAAAACGAGTTACTCTGTTGTAATAGGTGGTTCCGGACGGGTCTGTTTCGCTCCAAACCAAAAAGCCTTTTCCCAGTAGAATGTCCAGAATGGGGGTTGGAAGGAAAGGTGTGGTAAACTCATAGATATCTCCCTGTAAAAGCTCTTGCGTAGCTTTGAGTATCTGTGACATAGGTACATCTCCCGAATTTAGAATAGCAACAGCGTCAAAACTCTGTTTAACTCTCTGCGGGGAGTACCAATCAGGTTGCTCACCACAATATTTCTCCCTATCCTCTGCGGTTAAATCACCTTTGTCTCTCTCAGTAGATTCACCCCCCTCCACTCCATCTACCCCTGCTGCTTTTCGGAGCAAGATTACAACATTACCGGCCTCTACTCCTGCAATTGCTGCAGCCTGTTTAACAGAGGTAACCCTTGCAATTGTTTTGCGCAGAAAGGGATTTTTGAGCTTCGCAAATGCTGGGGAGAGCTCCAGAAGAGTTTCCTCAAGTTGAGGATACTCTTCCAGAAGCTCCGAGATTTTTGTCTGAAGAGTTATTGGCTTTGGCATATCTACGAACCGGTGTATGAGAGCAACCGCTGGTCGCCCTCCAGTTTACGGAGTTCGGTTATATCCTGAGTAATCTCTATAACTCCAAGGTATTCATTATCTTTTCCTCTAAGGGCGGTGTACCCAATATGGACAAATCTGTCCATAAAATTAGATAACCAAAAGTTGGCCTGGTTCTCTTTACCGCTTTTAAAGTCCTCCAGAATCTGTTCAACAATTTTCACACTTCCCGGAGGGTGACATAGCCTCACATCACGGCCAATTATTGAGCGATTTCTTTCAAAAACCCTGCTTGGACTGTGAGAGAAAAATTTAACCTTATCGTTGGCATCTACATAGGTTATATCTATGGGAATCGAGACAAAAAGTGCCTCCAGCTCCTTAATGTCAAAACTGCCCGAAGAGAGACGGATAGGGGCCCCTTTTACATATTCAGATCTATCCACTGTTATATTCTCTAAAACAGATTCAGATGGTCTCCACTCATCACGAGTGTCATAGAGGCAGTAGCCGTAAACCGGTGTCTCCAGATATACCTGATACCAGTTCTCCTCTGTAAACTTCTCCATACACATAGGGAGAAGTATCTCCTCCTCCTTCATTATCATACTGTCAATAGCGTCAATTGTGGGACCGAGCAGAAAAACAATTACCGACATAAGCTCCTCTTTGCCTGTAATACTCCCGGGGGTAAGTGCCTCAATTGAGGCCTTTAGCTGTTCCCTAATCTCATCGTGCTTACCCCACATCACTTTTGGAGGGCCTGTAATATTTGCCTTTTCTAAAAACGGAAATAGAAGATACTCTTTTCTCTTGTAGTGTTTATCTATGTCCCAGAGGCTGTTGAACAGACCTTTGAGCTTAAGAACTATCTTCGCTATCTCCACGCTCTCGTTTTCGGCTTCCAGTTTTGGAATCGATTCAAAGATCTCCTTTACTTTACCGGTCACTTTCTCAATCTCAATATTCTCTTTTTTAATGGTATCAACCGGGTGTGCAGCAGGTACCTCGATTTGTTGTGATATAACGGTGCCCTCAAGAACCGAACTGTGAATATCGCAAAATTTAAGAACCTCTGCCTCCGGGAGCCCTTCAGAAATCAACTCCTGTTCTACCTCTACTACCTCGTTATAAGGTATAGATTTTAGCAGCTCTTTAAGACGGATCTTCACCTCTGACGGGGCTTCGCCCTGATGCAGCTCAAGGATCATATGCTTTAGAAGCTCCCTCCTTTTTGACGAGTTATTGATAAATTCGCTCATAGAAAATTTGTAATTATGTGTTATAAAATAATTCCCTAATTTCTTCCAAGTCTCAAACTGTTAAGAACGACCGAAACAGAGCTGAATGCCATAGCGGCTGCAGCTATCATTGGGTTTAGAAGTGTTCCTGTAAATGGATATAAAACTCCTGCAGCAATAGGTATTCCGATAAGATTGTAGATGAATGCCCAGAATAGATTCTGCCGGATTAACCTTACGGTTCTCCTGGAGAGGTCAAATGCTTTTGGCAGAAGGGCAATATCGGAGGTGATTAGGGTCATCATAGCCACATCCATTGCGATATCTGTTCCCTTACCCATCGCTATACTAACATCTGCTCTGCTTAGCGCCTGGGAGTCATTGATTCCATCCCCCACCATTGCCACAACCATCCCTTTTGACTGCAGATCTTTTATGTAGTCCTCCTTATCCTGGGGTAGTGCAGATGCCTTAAAGTGGTTTATGCCAAGTGCTTGAGATACCGCAGATGCGTTTTTAAAATTATCTCCCGTGAGCATATGCACCTCAATTCCAAGCCTCTTAAGCCCGGATACAGACTCCTGTGAGCTCTCCTTAATTTTGTCCCACAATGCAATTACTGCTTTAAGTTGGTTATCCCGGTAAAATTGGACAATACTCTTTCCCTGTTGAGTAAGATTATCAACAATCTCAACTCCTATATCGCCTTTTAAAAGCTCTTTGTTGCCGATGAAATAGCTCTCTCCGTTATAAACAGCCTTAACACCGGAGCCGGTAATGCTTTCAAAATTTTCTATCTGTAATCTTTGTGTACTCTGCCCATAGTTATCTGCACTCTCTTTTACATAGTGTACTATTGCAGATGCGAGCGGGTGCTCAGATCTCTCCTCAATAGAGTAGATAAGACCTGTATATAACTCTCTATTCTCATCTGTAAGCCATACCCAATCGGTAACAATGGCTCTCCCCTCTGTGAGAGTTCCCGTTTTATCTAAAACCACTGCATTAACCCTTCTCATCTGCTCCAGAGCCGTAGCATCCTTGATAAGAATATGCTCCTGCGCTCCTCTGCCGATTCCTACCATCAGAGCTGTTGGGGTTGCCAGACCAAGTGCACAGGGGCAGGCAATTACAAGAACCGAAACTGCAGAGAGTATAGCTTTGGCAAACACGCCGCTTCCTCCTATGAGCAGCCATAAGACAAGAGTTAATAAAGATATCCCGATTACGATCGGAACAAACACAGCTGCAATTTTATCTGCAATTCTCTGCACCGGCGCTTTGCTCCCCTGTGCCTCTTTGACCATCTTAATAATCTGTGCGAGAAGGGTATCACCACCAACTTTTGTCGCAGAAAAGAGAAAAGTTCCCCTTTGGTTAATTGTTCCTGCTAAAACTTTATCGCCCTCTCTTTTCTCTACAGCAATTGGCTCTCCGGATATCATACTCTCATCAACAAATGAGTTTCCCTCCTTAACAACACCATCTACCGGAATTTTCTCTCCCGGCTTTACGCTAATTATATCTCCCTCGACCAGAGCCGATATTGAGACCACATATGGCTCTGAGTTTCGTATCACAGTTGCCTCTTTTGGTTGCAGACCCATCAGCTTTTTAATTGAAGATGTTGTACTGCCTTTTGCCCTCTCTTCCAGGAGCTTACCTAAAAGCACAAAGGCAATTATCATAGTTGCGGCCTCAAAATAGACCATCGGCTCAACCCCTCTTTCCAGCCAGAACTGAGGGAAAAATGTATTGAACAAGCTAAAAGTAAAGGCTATTGAGGTACTCATTGCAACCAGAGTATCCATATTTGCACTCCCTTTAACGACTGATCTCCATCCGTTAACAAAGAAGTCTCTGCCAAAGATGAATAGGACAGGGAGGGTAAGCAACATCATTGGTATGTTGAGATAGTGATGGTGCATAAAGAACATTGAGATCACCATTACCGGGATAGAGAAGAGCCAGGCCAGAATTGTGTTCCGTTTTAGCTTTTGGTACTGTTTCACACCCTCCTGTTGCTGTTTATCTATGGCAGCATCTCCCTCTTCAATAATCATATCGAATCCAATCTCCTGCAGAGATTGTTTAAGTTTCAGGGGGGTTACGATCTCTCCCTCAAACTCTACCATAACACTTTTATCTGCAAAATTCACTGCAGCACTTTTGACACCGGATAGAGTACCAAGCCTCTTCTCAACTCCCATTGCACAAGAAGCGCAGCTCATACCCGAAACCGGGAAGCTGCGTTTAGTTTGCAGATCTCTTTTTTCACCCATATTCATAATATTATTGTACCTAAACAATCTTATATATGTACGGGTTCAATCTGCGTTGTTATATTTCTTGCCGGGAGAGTGTTGTTATACTTGCCATCCAAAAGGGTGGGGAGCGAGTTTCTTTGAAGCAAAAGGGTGGTAATCTCCCTTAAGCCCAACAGGAATAGCGTTACGAATGTCATAGACAATCTGGATAGATTTGCGGGCCTCCTTAATTCCGAATCCCTCTCCTCGTAGAATGTTTTTGTAGGACTCTGTGTGAAGATCTGCAAAACCGTCGGTGAACTCAATCTCTCTTCCCTCCAGATTAAAGGAGCGATATATCCTCTGACCCTTTGCCAGAATTTCGGCCGGAAGTGTATCTGCATTTATGCTTAGGAAATAGCGTACTCTGGCCCTTTCAAACTCTATATATCCGGCCACTCTGTCGTGACTCTTTACATTCACGACACTCTTTTTAACCTCTCCAAAGATCCAGTAGAGCATATCATAAAAGTGAATTCCTATGTTTGTGGCAATTCCTCCGCTTCTGTTCACATCTCCTTTCCAGCTGGTAAAGAACCAGTTTCCTCTGGAGGTTATGTAGGTTAAATCCATCTCATAGATCTTATCTTTTGGGCCACTCTCCACAAGATTTTTAAGATCTATTATAGATTGATGATATCTCATCTGAAGAATTGTGAAGACCTTTTTGCCGCTTTCACTCTCAGCTTTTTCCAGTGCATCAAGGTTCCAGGGGTTTAAAACTAGAGGCTTTTCGGAAATAACATTGGCACCAAGTTTAAGGCCATATCTTATATGTGCATCGTGCATATAATCCGGAGAGCAAACCGATAGAAAATCAACCCCGCAACCATCACTTTTTAGCCTTGACAAATGTCTGTCAAAGAGTTCAAACTCTTTAAAAAAAGAGCATTCGGGGAAGAAGCTGTCCATAAGCCCAACACTGTCAAAAGGATCAACAGCGGCTACCAGATTATTTCCTGTCTCTTTAATTGCCTTTAGGTGGCGCGGAGCAATATATCCAGCTGCTCCCATCAGGGCAAATTGTTTCACTTTTTCCAATTTATTTTAATTTTTCTATTAACCTTTTCTTTCACATTCACTCTGCCACTTAACTGCAAATTACCAGCCAAAAGGGTGTGGTCTCTGCTCAAGCACCGCATATGGGTGATAATCACCTTTAAGCCCGACAGGAGTAGCGTGTCTTATGTTGTGAACAATCTCTATTGAATTTCTCGCCTCTTCCAGACCAAATCCCTTGCCATCAAGAATTTTTTTGTAAGACTCTGTGTGGAGCTCTGTAAAACCGTCGGAGAACTCAACCTCGTTGCCCTCCATCAGAAGGGAGCGATAGGTTCTCTTGCCGGCCTCTTTTGCTTGTTGTGGAAGAGTGTCGTAATTTATGCTAAGGAAGTATCTTACCCGTGCACGCTCAAACTCCAGATAGCCGGAGACTCTGTCGTGTGATGCAATATGTACAATATTCTTCTTAACGGCTCCGAAAACCCAGGAGAGCATATCATAAAAGTGCACCCCAATATTTGTGGCTACACCGCCGCTCTTGTGCATATCGCCTTTCCAACTGGTGTAGTACCAGTTCCCTCTAGATGTTATATAGGTAAGATCTACATCGTAAATTTTATCTGCAGGACCACTCTCCACACTCTTCTTAAGTGCGATTATAGCGTCGTGAAGTCTTAGTTGAAGTATATTATAGACTCTTCTGCCCGTCTCCTTTTCAACTTTTATAAGCGCGTCAATGTTTCCGGGGTTAAGAACCAAAGGCTTTTCACAAATAACATCTGCCCCGGCCCTTAGTCCGAAACGAATATGAGCATCGTGCAGATAGTTTGGAGTTGATATTGAGACATAATCTACCTTCCCGCAACAACCGTTATCTCTGTTTTTAATGGCAAGGTTTGCCATTTTTGTAATATGACGCTCAAATAACTCGTACTGGGTAAAGAATGAGCAATCCGGAAAGAATGAGTCAATTATACCCACTGAATCAAAAACATCGTATGCAGCGCAAAGGTCGTTTCCGGTATCTTTTATCGCCTTCATATGTCTTGGTGCTATGTATCCGGCAGCGCCTATCAGAGCAAAGTTTTTCACTGGTTGTCTTTTTAAAATATCCTGCAAATATACACAAAATGTGCCATCGTGGTATAGGGAACTATTTATTTTGAATTGTTAGGATGTCATCCTCCGAAAGTGGGGTGTATGGCCCCTCTTTAGCCTCAAAAATCACTGTATTTTTGTCAAGTACCTCCAGGGTGTGAAACACTCCTACAGGTATCTCCAACCCATAAAAGCCTTCGCAGGGATCAAGCAAATGGGATGAAACAATAGAGCCGGAGTCATCATAGAAATAGACCCTGATAGCACCCCTTAGAACAATGTAGGTCTCAGCTGTATGGTGGTGCCTGTGAATCGGGAAAATACTCCCGGGCTGGAGTGCATTGAGCATTTTCTGGGCCCCTGCATCAAGAGATTTATGCAGATTAAAATTCATTCTAAGCCGCGCAGAGCCCTTTGCCTGAGCAGAGACCTCGTCCAGTAATTTATCGTCAATAATTATGGGTTCCATCTCTACAGAAATTACCTGTTGTACATCTGTTCGTAGTATGCCTGATAATCTCCCGATGTAACCCTCTCCATCCACTCTTTGTTATCCAGATACCATCTGACTGTCTTCTCCAGCCCCTCTTCGAACTGCAGAGAGGGACTCCACCCAAGCTCTTTGTTTAGTTTTGTCGAGTCTATGGCGTAGCGAAGATCGTGGCCGGCACGGTCTGTTACATAAGTTATTAACGAGTCGCTGCTTCCCTGTGGTCGCCCTAAAAGCCTGTCCACAGTCTTGATCATAACCTTTATGAGGTCTATGTTTCTCCATTCGTTAAACCCTCCGATGTTGTAAGTATCTCCGGTTTTTCCCTTATGAAATATGAGATCTATTGCCACAGCGTGGTCCTCTACATAGAGCCAGTCTCTCACATTCTCACCTTTTCCGTATACGGGAAGAGGTCTGTTATTGCAGATGTTGTTGATAAAAAGTGGTATCAGCTTTTCCGGAAACTGAAAGCTTCCGTAGTTGTTTGAGCAATTTGAAATAACAACCGGTAGTCCATATGTATCGTGAAAAGCCCTTACAAAGTGGTCACTTGCAGCTTTAGATGCCGAGTAGGGAGAGTGTGGGTCATACTTGGTATCCTCTGTGAAAAAGGTACCCTCCTGCTCAAGTGAACCATAAACCTCATCGGTGGAGACGTGGTAGAATAATTTCCCCTCAAAACCCTCTTTGCCGGCCTCTCCCCAATAGTTTTTTGCCGACTGTAAAAGATTAAGAGTACCTATTACATTTGTATTTGCAAATGCAAAAGGGTCTTTGATTGACCTGTCTACGTGAGATTCGGCAGCCAAATGAATGATTCCGTCAATCTTATTATCTCTTAAAAGTTTAGGAATTAGGGCAGTATCGCAAATATCTCCTTTGATAAATCTGTAGTTAGGGCTATCCTCAATATCCTTAAGGTTCTCCAGGTTTCCGGCGTAAGTTAACTTATCCAGGTTGATGATATTGTAGTGTGGATATTTGGTTACCATAAGTCTCACCAGATGTGAACCTATAAACCCGGCCCCTCCGGTTATGAGGATGTTTTTCATATTTCCTTTTTTTTACAATTTATTTCTATAATCTACCCTCTTGATGCGATACTCTCTTTTCTGTAAAAATCTGCAAGGGAGTCACGCCAATGTGGGATATCAATATTAAGGAGCTCTTTTATCTTCCCTTTGTCTAAAACCGAATATGGCGGACGAACAGCCTTAGTGGGGAATTTATCGCTTGTTACAGGCATAACTTTACAACGTCTGCCAGACAATTTTACAATCTCCAGAGCAAAATCATACCAGGAGCAAACACCCTCGTTTGAGAAGTGGTAGATACCTTTCATCTGTGGGGTATATCGTTGTATAAATATGAGAATAACTTTAGCAAGATCTTTTGCATATGTAGGAGTTCCAATCTGATCAAATACTACATTCAGAGAGTCCCGCTCGCCGCTCAAACGCAGGATTGTCTTTGCAAAGTTATTACCATAAACAGAGTATAGCCACGATGTCCGGATTATAATATAATTTGCCCCGCTACGCATTACCTCAAGCTCCCCCTCAACCTTTGTTTTGCCGTATACACCTACCGGATTTGTGCTCATACTCTCTTTGTAAGGTGTTGGGCCAACCCCGTCAAAGACATAATCTGTAGAGATGTGAATCAGAAGTGCTCCGCAGGCATTTGCCTCATCTGCAAGAATCCCCGGAGCTTTTCTGTTAACTTTATCACAAATTTCTGACTCCTCTTCTGCCTTATCTACTGCAGTATAGGCCGCACAGTTAATAATAACCTCTATGTTTTTGTCATTGAGAAAATGGTAAACGCTCTCTCTGTTTGTGATATCCAGTTCGGCCACATCCGTAAAGAAGAGAGTATCTCCTTCAACTCCAAAGAAGAGCTCCTTAAGCTCACTCCCCAGCTGTCCCTTTGCCCCAGTTATCAGAATATTTGCCATAAAAAATCAATAGAGATTTATGTTATAATCAAAAAGCTTTGCATTTTGCAGAGATGGCTGATTCTTATCCTTATCGCTCAGGGAGATATCATTCAGGGGAACCCTCCAATCTATTGCAACTGTAGGATCGTTCCAGCTAAGAGCGCCTTCACTCTCTACAGAGTAGTAGTTGTCACACTTATATTGAAAGATACACTCTTCGCTCAGGACAATAAAGCCGTGAGCAAAACCTCTGGGAATAAACATTATAAGCTTATTATCGGAGGAGAGCTCTGCAGCTACATATTGGCCGAAAGTGGGAGAGCCTTTACGAATATCCACAGCTACATCCAGAACTTTTCCACTGACAACTTTAACCAGTTTGCTCTGTGCAAACGGTGGAAGCTGGTAGTGAAGCCCCCTCAATACACCATATTGTGATTTTGATTCGTTATCCTGAACGAAACGGGTTTTAAAAACGCTCTCTTCAAATTTAAGTTGAGAGAAGGATTCAAAAAAGTAGCCTCTTTTATCGTAAAATACTTTCGGTTCAATTATAAGTACCTCGGGGATTGAGGTTTTAGTAACATTCATTTGCAGGTAGTTATTTATCTTTTTGTTAAATCTATCAGGTACTGACCATATTGATTTTTCTGCATAGGTTTTGCAAGTTCCAGAAGCTTCTCTCTATCTATCCAACCTTTGTTGAAGGCAATCTCCTCCAGACAGGCAATCTTGAGCCCCTGTCTTTTTTCAATAACCTCTACAAAACCGGAGGCCTCCGAGAGCGAGTCGTGAGTGCCGGTATCCAACCAGGCGAATCCCCTTCCAAGCAGTTGTACTTTTAGCTCCCCATCTTTTAAAAACTCCTGATTTACAGTTGTTATCTCCAACTCTCCGCGTGCAGATGGTTTTATCCGTTTTGCTACATCAACTACCTTGTTGGGGTAGAAGTAGAGCCCTACAACTGCGTAGTTACTCTTTGGATTGACAGGCTTCTCCTCTATACTGAGAACTTTACCGTCCGGGTTGAACTCTGCAACACCGTACCTTTGAGGGTCAGTTACATAGTAGCCAAATACTGTGGCTATAGACCTCAATTTTGCATCCTCCACAGCCTCGCTCAGCATATGACTGAAAGACTGTCCGTAGAAAATGTTGTCTCCAAGTACAAGGCAGGCGCAATCATCTCCAATAAATTGCTCTCCAATAATAAAAGCCTGGGCAAGTCCATCCGGAGAGGGCTGTGAGGCATATTCAAACCTTACTCCATAATCGCTGCCATCTCCCAGCAGCCGGATAAAGCCCGGAAGGTCAGATGGGGTAGATATAATTAAAATATCCCTGATTCCGGCTAACATCAACACCGAAATGGGATAATATACCATCGGTTTGTCATATATTGGCAGAAGTTGCTTTGAAACCCCTTTGGTAATAGGGTAGAGTCTGGTTCCGGAACCACCGGCTAGAACTATTCCTTTCATATAAATACTGTTTCTTTAAACAAATATAGTAAAAAGATCCTACCTAATTTAGCGGTAACTTCAATAAAGTGAATAGAGCAAAGCCGTTGAAGATCTATTTACGGAAAATACCTCTTTTTGCAGGTTTGACCTCCTGAGTCGCATTATGGAAAATGTCAGGGTCAAAGCACTTTCCCGGGCTATTTTTGAGAGAGTTATATATGAAACCCCAATCCGGAAGACCTCCGAAATTCCTGTCATCAATGAACATATCAGCCATTATCTTTCTTGGACCTGTGTTGGGCAGATCCGGGTAGTTGGCGTTCACGGCATAGAAGTGAAGTCCCCTCTGTTTACAAAAGTCCAGGGCAGCCTGCAGGTGCTCGCCCTCGCGAACAGTCCATAAAATAAGGTTATGTTTAAGTTCGCTCTGGATTAGTTTTAATGTCTCAATCGCAAAAGGGATCTCCTCTCCAATCTCGGGAAAACGATGCTTAACAATTGTACCGTCAAAGTCAATAGCAATATCCATTAATCTGGTATTTTTATGAAAAGAACTCTGCAAATTTAGTCAATTTTAAATTATTTTCTAAATATCTGAAAGCGATTTGCAAAGAGAGTCATACAGAGGTGAGTTGTGATCAATAAAATTTTGGGCTGCAGACTCCAGTTTGTGGATATTTTTTATTGAGGCATTGTCAATCCTAATATCTGCAGTTAGCATCGGAGGTTCAATCCTAATGTAGTTTTGAGGAACCCCGGAGATGGAGAAGATTTGCTGCATTTGGTAATCAACTGTTTCCGAGACAGATGACATTAAAATATCTAAAATTGGGTGTAGCCAGTGTATATACCCGAAATTTTTTGTGTTTTTGAAGTGATAGGGCCTAATAGCCTTACCTGTTCCCACAGAGAGCATCCAGAAATTGCTTACAGGCTCCCCGGGCCATATTTTAATAGCCTCTACCAGAGAACACATTGCGGGATTTCCGGCATAGACTCCGCCATCTACAAGGTGTCTGGAGGAGTTGTCTTTTGCAAATATCCGGGCAGGAATAAAGTAGCTGGGAGCAGCAGTAGTAGCCCGAACGACATCACAAAGTTTGTAGTTTGCCATATCGCCATATTTTGTGGTGGCGTATCGACTAAAGAGTACTGCTTTACGGCTGCTTAGGTCATATGCGGTAATTAGACAATCTTTCATTACCTCTGAAATGTATGAATCTCCAATGAGTTTTTTTGCAAATGCATAGAGTGCATCCTCGCTGTATCTGCTTCTTAACAACCCAGCTCCAGAGCGGAAAATGTAACTAAGCGGACGCCGGAAGAGAACCGGTCCCAACTCGCAGTATAGATCGAATACCTGGGTTGCACTGTATTTTGGGCGTGTGGTTCCGTCGCCTTTGGGTTGAGGAACAAGATAGAGGCAGGTGAGAATTCCTCCTGCAGATGTGCCGGAGAGTAGATCAAAACAATCTGCGATTCTCAGTTGCTCATCTCCTTTTTCTATTTGCAGACGCTTTTCAAGATGAGCAAGAATTGCGGCCGGTAATATCCCCCGGATACCCCCGCCATCTATTGATAGAATCTTTTTCAAAATATTTAATTCCAATAAGTTCAACTGATGCGAATTTAATAAAATTTACTAAATTTGTCTCTATGAATATCTCAATGTTAGTAGGATTATTGCAAAATATTGCCATTTTGCTGGCATTCACTCTTGTATACGACATCATTTGGACAAAAGAGACCAATTTCAGGAGATTATTAAACAGAGTTTTCGCCGGGATTACATTAGGGGGAGTTGCAGTACTTTTGATGCTCTCTCCATTCACCCTTATTCCCGGTTTGGTTTTTGATACCAGATCCGTTCTGCTGCTCAATTCAGGGCTTTTTTTCGGCCCTGTTGCAACTGCAATTGCTGCTATAATCTCTGCATTTTATAGAATCTATATGGGTGGCCCGGGTGTAATGATGGGGGTGGCTACAATAGTTTTTGCCTCGCTCACAGGTATTCTTTGGAAGAGATTCAGGCCCAATTGGCGTAAAGGGAACAATATTCTTGAACTGGTTATTGTAAGTTATATAGCTCATCTGCTTATGCTGGCTTCTGTTACCCTCATTAAAGAAGATGCTTTGAGGCAGGAGTTGTTAAAAACTATGACTGTGCCGATATTAACCATATATCCTCTTTTTAGCATTTTGGTGGGGAGGCTTCTCATTAACAGAATGAATAATAACAAACTTAAAAGAGAGCTTGAACAGAGTGAGGCCAGGTATGAGTCCTTTATAAACCGTAACAGCGATATGATGTTTATGAAGGACGAAAACAGACGATTTGTTGTGGCTAATGATATGTTCTGCAAGATAATGAAGAAGAGCAGAGAGGAGCTTATCGGTATGAATGACGACCAGATCTTTGGAAAAGAGGTTGCAGACAGATACCGTGACTCGGACAAAAAGGTTATGGATACGGGCGAGATTGTTTATTATGAAGAGGTCTACAACGATAAAGTTACAGAGACAGCGAAGTTTCCGATAAGTCTTGGTACAACTAAAATTGGAGTCGGTGCAATAATTAGAGATGTAACAATAAAATACAAAAAGAGGGAGATGCAGGAGGTGCTGCTATATCTCTCCAGGCTCTCACTTCTGGACCACGACCTGAATACATTTATGGAGAAGGTTCACTTCCATATGAAGAGGGTAATCAAGGCAGATAATTTTTTTATTGCCCTTTACTATAAGGAAGATAATATGTATAGCTTCCCTTACTATGTAGACGAATATGACAAATCTGATTATAGCGAGAAGGCCCCTCTTGAGAACTCATTCACAGATTACATTCGTGTTATTGGGAAGGGGATGCTTATTAATAAAGAGACAGAGAAGAGAATAT
>Ga0209417_1004375_pt1 | contig 16950 bp, 12 predicted proteins | sample RifGroF2_FD_184002 | JGI IMG/M metagenome (GOLD analysis project Ga0209417, IMG submission 184002) | Groundwater microbial communities from Rifle, Colorado, USA - Groundwater F2 (SPAdes) (version 2) | ecosystem: Environmental > Aquatic > Deep subsurface > Groundwater | place: Rifle, Colorado... | reverse complement strand
TATGATTCATAAAGATGAACATAATGAATTCAAGAAGAAAACGTTATCCTTTTGCCTTGATACTATGGCACATAAGGAAACGATCGCAACAGAAATATTATCTTTTTTAAAAAATTGGCTAGTAACCCATGTATTAAGCTCAGACAAGGATTATAAAGAATGTTTTAATGCTGGTGGGGTGTATTAAAAACAAAAACCCCGCATGCGCGGGGTTTCTGAAAGTCATTGATCATTCTAGCTATTAGTGATTAATTAATAGGTATTAGTTTTTCAATTGTTTCTGGCAATACAAGTGATTCAGTCGCCACGTCAATTGTTCCATCTGTTTTAATAACACCCTTAATTGCTGCACCATTAGAATACTTATAACCATAGAATGTAACATAACCGTCTTCATAGGTGATTGTGGTCATATCATATTCACTGGTTGTATAGAATGTACTGACATTTAAATCAAGGTCAATGCGTTCGATTGTACTCTTGTCTTTTAGCCCATAGAAGTAGTCGCTTCCAAGAATGATAACGGTATTTGCAGTGTATTCCAGAACTTTGATATCTGTTTTGTCATCATACTTTATTAATAGAGCTCCTCTGTTAATACTATCCATGTTAGTGTAGTCGGATAATTTGTTTTCCAGATAATATTTGTAACCGTTATTTTCAAGTACGGGTAAACTATAATGAGCGAGCGGTATATATGAATTAGCCGCATTTGCAGGATCTACATTATACAGAAGAGTAGAAACCACTTTTGTTGACTCATCTACATATACATCATAAATAGCATCGGTTGTCAGATAATTAAAGGCACCGGTTTTGCTGACATACATTTTAGCAGCATTGCCATCGAAATCGATATACTCATAACCACCGATTCCATCTGAAATACCATCACTTTTTATAAATTTTGTGCCTAGAATGACATTGTCATTCTTGTCTATTTTCGCTCTTTTGTAATCGAATCCTTTAATAGTCGCTAGAGTAGTCTTAGATACAGAGTCAGTGTTTAGCCCCATACAAATTACTCTGCCTTCTGTATTTAAGTAATAGTATTTATAAAATTCGTTAGCGGCAGACTCCTTTTGAAACATTAATGAAACAGTAGATGAATCATTAATATCTTCACCAAATTGATAAACCTTACCAGTTTGGTTTTGAATCAACCAATAGAAGATAGAACCATCGGTTAAGTTTCTAACTTTGGCAAGAAAGTAGTATTTACTAACTACTTTTTGAGTCATAATTTCAAAGCCAGAAATATCAACGGGTTGGTCATACTGATTATAAGCAACAACTGGTTCAACCACAACTTCTGGTTCAGGTGTTGGTTCAACCACAACTTCTTCAGTTTCCTGTTGAGCAACTCTATCAATAGCTGGATCTTCTAAGATAACATTATAAAGACTGGCTGCACTTCCATTATCACCAAGAAGAATCGTTCCTGCCTTAAATGTTTTAGTATAAATCGTTCTGTCTACATCAGTCGTCCCGATAGTGTCTTCTGTTTTTGTCCAAGTTGAGAGCCATGCAGGAGTTGTTTTTTGTCTTGAATCATATGCGACATGAACGATAACTTTTTTACTTGCTGTTAAACTGATCAGCGATCCGTTCTTTCCTTTCGCATATTTATCGTCATTTGCTGTTTTAATAAAAGTGAGTCCTTCATAGGAACCTAGATTTTTAAATGTATATTGTCTGTCAATATAAACAAGTCCGCCATCTTTAAGAATTTCTAATGTGTAGCCTTTTCCAGTTGCAACCGTTAGGTCGTTTATACTAAGACCTGTTTTTGTCTGTTTGCTTTTTTTAACTTTATGAACTTTATCAGCCTTAACCACTTTATATAATGCGGCAGGTTTTTTAGCTGCTTTTCGAGTACCGATATTTGCCATAGCTCCCATCGCACTCATAGCGGTAACATCGTTCTCCTGAGCAATAAAAACACCGCTAGCTCCAGAAAAGTCCAGTCTGGCAACTGTTTCTGCTCCTGCTGGAGCACTAACGACCCCTAGTTTCTGTGCACAACCTACAAACAGCAGAGTGGATGCACAAAGCAATCCTGTTAATAATGTAATTCTTTTCATCTTTTTTCCCCTTTCCCTTTTTAAAATCCCCATTCACAATAATACTCTTCTTTCAATCATATAAGCTTATGCCCGAAATCTGAGATTATAAACATTAATAAAAATAAATATATTAAAAAGGCAAAAACCCCGCATTCGCGGGGTTTTTGATCATTATTTGAACCTCTGAAAAGCGAATTAATTGATCGGGATCAGTTTTTCAATTGATTCCGGAAGAATTAATGCTTCAGTTGTAACGCTCGCTGTACCATCAGCTTGGATGGTTCCTTTTATTGCAGACCCATTAGAATATTGGTAACCGTAGAATACGACATTTGAACCTTCATAACTAATCGTTGTCATATCATATTCGTTGGTAGAGTAAAATGCTGCTTGATTAAGGTCTAGGTCAATTTTTTCAATTGTACTTTTATCTTTTAGAACATAGAAGCAGTTATCTCCAAGAATAATTACTGTATTGGCAGAATATTCTAGAGTCTTGATATCCACTTTGTCGTCATACTTTATAAGGAGTGATCCTCTATTTACGCTATCCGTATTTGTGTAGTCAGATAGTTTATTCTCTATATAATACTTGTATCCGTTGATTTCAAGTGACGGTAAACTATAATGAGCCTGTGGAATATATGAATTAGCCACATTAGCAGGATCTACATTATACAGAAGTGAAGAAACCACTTTATTAGACTCGTCTACATACACGTTGTAAATAGCGTCGGTTGTCAGATAATTAAAGGCACCAGTTTTGCTGACATACATTTTGGCAGCATTGCCATTGAAATCGATATACTCATAACCACCGATTCCGTCTGAAATACCATCACTTTTTATAAATTTTGTACCCAAAATAACATTGTCATTATTATCAATTTTTGCTCTTCTGTAATCGAAGCCTTTAATGGTAGCTAACGTGGTTTTAGATACTGAGTCGATGTTCAGTTCCATACAGATAACACGACCATCTTTATTTAAGTAGTAGTATTTATAAAATTCGTTAGCAGCGGACTCTTTTTGAAACATTAGTGAAACGAGACTTGAATCATTAATATCTTCACCAAATTGAAATACTTTTCCCGTTTGAGTTTGAATCAACCAATAGAAAATAGAACCATCGGTTAAACTTCTCACTTTTGTTAATATGTAGAATTTGCTAATTAGTTTCTGTGATAAAATTTCAAGACCGGAAATATCAACAGGTTGATCGTATTGATTATATGCTACAACCGGTTCCACAACAACTTCTGGCGCTGGTTCAACAACAACCGGGTCTGGTTCAACAACAACCGGGTCTGGTTCAACAACCACATCGGGTGTCGGTTCAACAACAGGATCAGTATCAGGCTCAACAACCTCTGCTGGGTCTTTATCCTTAAGGTTTCCATAGCCATAACCATTTCCATTCCCATTGTTTCCGAGAACAACCTCAACTACTTTATATAAAGCCGCAGGTTTTTTTGCTGCTGCTCGTGTCCCAGCGTTGGACATAATACCCATGGCCTTCATCGCAGATACATCATTTTCTTGTGCGATAAAGAGCCCACTGGCTCCAGATAAATCGAGTCTAGCAACTGTTTCCGCTCCTGCTGGAGCACTAACCATTCCTAATTTTTGAGCGCAACCCACAAACAGCAGAGTAGACGCACATATTAACCCCGTAAATAAAACTATTCTTTTCATCTTTATTCCCCTTTCCCCTTTTAAAATCCCCATTCACAATAAGACACTTATTTCAATCATATTCTCTTATACCCAGAATAGGCCGATATAAACATTAATTATTATAAATTTATTTTTTAATGATAAATAGAATTAGTCTTCAAGAAAGAATAAAAGGTTTGGTAGTTTAGGTATAATTATTTCAAAATTAAAAACAAGACCAGCTGCAATATAGTAGTTTACTATCTGGAAGGTGCTCTCTATATTGCTTGGCAATGTTTGTAATGGGATTAAATAGTTTAATCCGACATCAACAAGTATTTTTTTTGGTATGAAAGGAATAAAATTAATTATGTCCGTATCAAATAATAAGTAATATCCAAATCCAAGTACAACACCGGTTAAGGAACTATAGGTAGGTGGTTTCAAATTTAAATAATAAGTCTCCGTTAAGATACCCACCGTTCCATAATACATGCTTGCATATTGAATGATATTCGGGTTCCAATAAGCGGCTGGAGGGAAATATTTAAATCCGAACACCATGGGAAATAGGGGAATTCCACTGACAAGATTATCAGCTAGCCCTAATCCGAAAGAGAGCTCATATCGATTATTAATTGCATAGCTGATATTTACTCCGCCAAATCCATATGGGGCGCCGACACCCCCAATGATTTTTAAGTCATGTTCAACTGAAAAAACATAAGAAAAGATAAATGTTATTAGAATGATAAAAAAAATGGAATAATATCTGCGTGATTTATACATAATAATATAAATTATTTTATCATAAAAGCATGAGATAGCGATGCCATACTTAAAGATATTTATGCTAAATCAAATATATGGGTTGCACGTTATTGACTATTTGCTAAAAATAATTGATAATAACTCTGCTAATTATATATGTATGAAGAAGGAGTTTAAATGAAAAAGGGTATTCATCCAAAGGGACAAGAGATAGAAGCATCATGTGTGTGTGGAGCACAATATAAGGTGTATTCTACAAAAGATAAAATTCGAGTAGATATTTGCTCAGCATGTCATCCATTTTACACTGGTACTGAAAAAATCCTTGATACTGAAGGCCGTGTTGAAAGATTTAAGCGTAGATATAACTTAAAGTAAATTTAAGTTTGATAACGCTTGACTCAGTCAATGGTCTTGATTAGTAGAAGGGAATATATATGGGATACGTAGGTGGACAGGCTCTTGTTGAAGGAGTCTTAATGAAGGGTGATAAGTATGTTTCCCGCGCTGTATATACACCAGCGGGTGATTTGCTAGTTGATAAGCACGATTTCCATTCTATTTCAGAAAAAATAGTGATATTTAAGTTGCCAATACTTAGGGGATTTATTTCCCTTATCGATATGCTTAAAATGGGAATGAGTGCACTTCTTTATTCTGTTAATATATCGTCGAAAGATGAAGAAAAAATTTCTAAGAATGAGATGACCTCGTCACTCCTCATTAGTATGTTTTTTTCAGTTGCATTATTTGTTGTAATGCCTGCAGTATTTTTCACCTATTTAAAAAATCATTTTTCCTCAATGAATATTATTCTTTTAAATCTGTCTGAAGGTTTATTTAGAATTTCAGTTTTTTTATCTTTTTTAATATCAACAATTTTTATGAAAGATATGAGATCAGTTTATGAATTTCATGGAGCGGAACATAAGGCTGTGAATGCATATGAGTCAGGAGCAAACTTGTCTGTAACCGAAGTCCAGAAATACTCGCGAATCCATACTCGATGCGGAACATCTTTTTTGATGGTCGTTTTATTTGTATCGGTTTTTGTGTTTACCTTTATTGGACGGCAAAGTGTATTTACGAGAATTGGCCTAAAACTCCTATTATTACCTTTAATATCTGGCATTTCATATGAAATAATTCGGTTTGCTGCAAAACATAATAAAAATGTATTTTTAAAGGTATTGCTACTTCCGGGATTGCTTATTCAGAGAATTACTACTAAAAATCCAAGTGACAGACAGGTTGAAGCAGCCATTGCCGCTTTACAGGAAGTCGTATAATAAGATGTTCGAAAAATTAGTTGAGTTAGATAAAAAATTCGATAGCATTGAAAAGGAAATGACAAACCCAGAAGTCATTTCAAATATTAATAAATATAATGAATTAAACAAGAATCGACTCGAACTGGAAGAGCCTGTAAATAAATATCGTGAATATCAAAAATTAAAAAACGAAATTGCCGACGCTAAAGAAATGATTGAGTCTGGTGGCGATAAAGAGTTTATTCAAATGGCAAAGGATGAACTTTTTGAACTACAGGAAAAAGAAGAAAAAACACGGCAAGAACTTATGTTGTTGCTTATACCTGTGGACCCCAATGATAAGAAAAATGTATATTTAGAAATAAGAAGTGGAACCGGTGGAGAAGAGGCGGCATTATTTGCTCGTGACTTATGTGAAATGTACACTCGATATGCTCAAAATAAAAAATGGAAAGTAGAAATGGTAGATTATGCAGATGCAGACGCGGGTGGATTTGCAAAAGTGATCTTATTTATAAAAGGTGATGAGGTATATAGTAAATTGAAGTTTGAAAGTGGAACCCATCGCGTTCAACGAGTTCCGAGCACAGAAGCAAGCGGTAGAATCCATACATCGGCTGCTACTGTGGCGATTATGCCAGAAGTGGATGAAGTAGATGTGAAACTGGATATTAAGGACATAAAGGTCGATACCTATCGCGCAAGCGGAGCAGGCGGTCAGCATGTTAATAAAACCGACTCTGCGATCAGATTAACCCACTTGCCAACGGGTATTGTTGTGGCATGTCAGGATGGACGTAGCCAACACCAAAATCGGGACACAGCAATGAAGCTACTTCAAGCAAAAATCTGGGATCAACAAGAAGAGGAACGCTTAAAGAAAGAATATCAAACTCGAAAATTGCAAGTTGGTACTGGCGATCGTAGCGAAAAAATACGAACCTATAATTACCCTCAGGGTAGAATAACTGATCATCGAATTGGTTTAACTCTTTATCGTTTAGAATACATCATGTTGGGAGACCTCGACGAAATTGTTGAAGCGCTTTTTGCTGCAGATAGGGTGGATAAGCTAAACAACATCTAACACTATGGCAGAAAACTGGACAATCAAGAAACTGCTGGACTGGTCAAAAGAATACTTTTCACAAAACAATATTGAATCACCTCAGCTAACGGCTCAGCTTTTATTATCGGAAGTATTATCCATGAACCGACTGGATCTCTTTTTGAAGTTTGATCAAATCTTGTCGGAAAAAGAATTGGCATCTTATAAAAAACTAATTCTTAGACGAAAAAATCACGAACCTTTAGAATATATTATAGGAAGAGCACAGTTCCTCAATTTTACAGTTAGAGTGTCTTCAGCAGTACTCATTCCCAGGCCTGAAACTGAGATGCTAGCCAATGAGACCATCCAATTAATAAAAGAAACCAATCCATTTGCTGTTATTGATATTGGAACCGGTTCAGGCGTTTTAGCCATTTCAATAAAAAAAACATTTCCAGATTTAGTTGTTTGGGCTACGGATATTTCAGAGGATGCATTAATCATTGCCAAAGAAAATGCCGATCAAACTAACGTCGATATATCTTTCCACCAAGGTTTTTTCCCAAATTCAAAGGAGTTGTTGCTCAATCGGAAAAATTCGGAAACGCTCTGTATTGTGTCTAATCCCCCCTATATCAGAACTCATGATATTACATCGTTAGAACCGGAAGTGAAAGAGAATGAACCGATGCTTGCGTTAGACGGAGGAACTAATGGCCTAGATGTTGTTAAAGAGATATTTGATTTAATAACTGGTTTAGATATAAGCGTAAAGCTTTTAATGGAAATTGGATTTGACCAAGCAGAAGATATCAAGGACTTAGCTAAATTCTATAATTTTAAAGAATTAAGTTTTATTAAGGATCTAAATAAATACTTAAGGATAGTCAGGATTGTTAAATAAACTACTAGACATATTCTTCCCACGAAAATGTGTTGTTTGTAACGAGAATAGTATTAATCGAATATGCCCATCCTGTGAACTAAAAAAAGTATCCCCAACACTCTTTAATAATAATCTCTACTATCTATATAAATATGACGGTGCAGTTAGAAAGATTCTTCATCGTTTTAAATTTATGCAGGACAAAGCTTTGGCCAAACGTTATTTAAAACCAATGTTGGAACTGGATATATATAAGCAGTATGACCTTATTATTCCCGTGCCTTGCCACTGGTTAAGAGTGCTTAAACGTAAATTTAATCATTTGAACTTTTTGTTTGATGGTATATCAATTATCGATTATACGGTGGTAAAACGTCAAAAACATACTAAAAAGTTATATAAATTAACTAAAAAAGATCGGCAAAAAATGATTCATGGAGTGTTTAAGCTGATACATCCTGAAAAAACAAGAGGCAAACGAATACTAATAGTTGATGATATTTATACAACTGGTACCAGTTTTAATGAGATTCAGAAATTGCTTCTACCTCATGCCCCTTCTTGCGTTGATGGATTTTTTATCTGTCGCGCATAAAAAAGAAATTCAAGTTAAACACAATATTCTTTCAATACATAATAAAAGTATAATCCTTCGATAAAGCATTTAGAATATCAAATAACATTCAAACAGAAATCGAGGGGGGAAATAATTATGACAGAGATAAATAGTATCAAGATAGACGTAGCCAATAAAATAACAAATGTTGAAGAGGGAGATAGTTATTCTTATGATGAAATGCAAAGTATTCTGGGTGCGAAGTATTCAAGTTCTGATATTGAAAGTATCGACACAGATGGAGATGGCGAAATTTCCTTTGATGAACTTTCTGAACTCGAACAAGCCAATATTGCAGACGGAGTCATTGACGCAGATGATATAAAAGCATGGATTAAAGAGAATGGCCTTTCAGCGCAAGAAAAGATAGAAGCAAAATTTGATGAGTTGATGGACAAATATCTTTTGCATCCAGATGAGGAGACTGATACCACAGAGACAATGACAGATCCAGCAATACAGTACCACCCAACAACAGACCCAGGCGAGACAATGACAGATCCAACGATACAGTACCACCCAACAACAGACCCAGGCGAGACAATGACAGATCCAACGATACAGTACCACCCAACAACAGACCCAGGCGAGACAATGACAGATCCGGATATACAGATACATCCAATAGCTCCTACCATTCCAAGAGATTATGAAGACACAAGTGCGGGAGAAGAAATTGACAAATTAAAGGCACTCATTGGTAATGGAAGAATGATAAACGCAAGAGAATTAACGGATGCAATCAATGCTGGAGTCGGCGATCTGGATGGACATGCAGCGTCATCTGAATATCGAGACTTTAAAAATTTTGTTAAGGATTATGGGCCGTATTTATCGGATTCGGCGAAAGAGGTGTTTAATCAATATAAACAAGTTGCTAATAACTCAACAGGAGCAGGGATTCCTCAATCGAAATATAATGCCATGATTAACAAAATGGATGAGATTGCGGATGATGAAACGAGTGTTGTTAATGTACCAGATGGAAAGCTAACAATAACTGGAACCAGTGATGATGACGTTATCGATGTCACGCAAGAGGGTGATTTACTAAGAGTGACGATCAATGGTGAAACAACCTATTACTCAGGAGTGGATTCAGTGGATATCGATGCTGGTGACGGAGACGATCAGATAAATATCAATCAGTTATATAGGTATGACGATGTTAACAATGATTCAAGTTCTTCTGATTCGATGTATTACCAACCAAATAACATTGTGTTTAATAATATAAACACCGGTAGTGGAGATGATAATGTAATGATTGGTGATGCGACAGTTCGAAATATAAACACTGGTGCTGGTGATGACCTTGTCGGAGTGAATGGAGGAGATGTTCGAAACATCGATACCGGTGCCGGAGATGATACTGTTGAAAATTTTGGAACGGTTCGAAGTATTAATACCGGAAACGGGGATGACACAGTAACCAATTATGGAACGATTAGAGATCTCAATATGGGATCAGGTGATGATTACATTAATAATTATGGAGAGATTAGAAATGCAGATGGCGGTGCAGGAGAAGATACCATTATGAATAATGGCGGAACTGTTAGAAATAGCTTGAATATAGAGATAGAAGGAATAACTTGTATTGACGAACCATATTTAGAAGATGAAGTGCCAACTGAAGATCCAGTTATTAGTGTTTATGAAGAGATTGAGCTTCCAAAGAAGAAGGAATCGCTAAGTAACTTGTAATTATTTCGTAACAATTAAGTATTATAAAGAGAAAATACCCTGTTTTTGTACAGGGTATTTTTTTAATCAAATCAACTTTCCTTCTTAAATAAATCAATCAAAAATAGTAATAATCCAGACAAAAAATCTTCTTTACTATATATTACAAAATATAGGTGGATAAATTCGTTTTTCTTTCGATAATACTCTTGGTTGATAAAACTTCAAAGGAGTGAAAAAAATGAGAAACAAAGTAGCGAATGTAAAAGTAACAGAAGTAAGTGTAACTGAAGCAAGAATGGCAAAATTAAGAGCTGGAAACTATATTGGATCGGATTCTGGTTTCAATATGAAAACGCAAAAACAGTATGAGGGTGGCGTAGTGGATGAGAATGGAATCGTAAGAAATGGTCTTCACGAAAAAATGCTAACTGAATTATTAAATAGTATTCAGGCTGGGCGAAAAATAAATGGTAATTTTAAAATAGCAGTAGCGACAGAAAAATTAGGCAGCAAAGTCGTACAAGACCTAATAGCAGCGGGAGTGCATGTATATGCGCAGGTATCACATATTCCACATGCAAGCGGAGATTCAACAGGAGCAGTACTAACAAAAAATATAAAAGCGAGTGGAGCAAAGGGCGTATTAGTGGATCATTCGGAAGCCAGAAAATATTATGAAGATTTATTAGCCGGACAGCCAGCAGAAGTCATCCAAGAAAAAGTGAATGCAATAATGGGACAGTTAATGGCAGCGGCATTGGATGCAGGCTTAGAAGTGGATTATTGTTTTGGCGAGACAGCAGAGCAACGAGATAATGGAGAAGCAGCCAAAGTTGTTGAAGCACAAGTAGCGGTATTAGAAGCGGTATTAACGCCAGAACGAATGAATAAGTTAGTAGATGCAGGGAAAACAGGAAATCCGTTGTTAAGAGTATCCTATGAGCCGAGATGGGCGATAGGAGGAGGTAAGGAAACTCCAACAGCTGAATCGAACTTGAAAACAGCGATGAATATCCGAGAACAATTAATCGATATTGGTGGAACAGCAGTGGCAAGAACCATCCCGTTAAGATATGGTGGCTCAGCAAATGATAAGAATATGGGCGACTACAATAATGAATTTACCCATGGTGTATTAGCAGCGACGTATGCATTTGGAATGACAGACGTGGAAGTGGGATATGGGGCAACGGTAAAGGATTTTAATATACTGACATTAATGGAAAAACTGCAAGCAGATAAAGCGGGTGTTGCCTATGAGCCAGCAACGATGTTCAACGTACAAAATTTAGTAGGTACCTCGGCATCGAAAGCGAGATTATTAGAACTAAGACCACCGAATATACAAACATTATTTCCGAATTCAAAAGCGAATATTGTGAGTGGAAAAGTAATCGATAGAGCCATGATCGCACAAGGAAATGCGATGACGATAGCAGCAAATGGACGAAACAAGTGGATAATTGAAGGCGTAATGAGAGCAGCGCAGAGAGCAAATGCAGCGATCATGTTTGAAATAGCGAAATCGGAAGGTGGACAGAAAGCATATTGTGCACCGAACTTCTGGACACTTGCGTTATATGCCGATAGTATTGCGAACCGAATTGGAGCGACAATACCATTTGCAATACATGCGGATCATTATGGAGTAGCTAAAGCGGCGGATGTAGACCAAGCAAGAATCGAAATTCCAAGTATGTTTGAAGCAGGAGCAACATCAATAGCGCTTGATGCATCAAAAATGACGGAGCTAGAGAACTTACTGGCAAATATAACCTTAGCGCAGTATATTCCAGGATGGGCTGGTTTTGAGACAGAAATAGGAGAAATACAAGGTAAAGAAGGATTGTCAAAGCCGGAAGAAGCGGAGTATCAGATAAAAGCGTTAAACTCAAAAGGGATTCACCCAGATTGGATTGCGGTAAATAATGGGTCAGTTCATGGACAAACGGATGATGAGTTAGGGATAAGAGTTCCGTTAACCAGCGATATACATAATGCGATAGCAGAGTATAAAGTATCTGGAGCCCAACATGGAACATCCGGAAATAACTCTGACAGATTGAGAGAAATTGCTAGCAAAACGAATACAACAAAAGCCAACGTTGCAACAGCCCTACAGATGGTATCATGGGGAGTGGAAGTTGACGATTATGGTAATGCGATAAAAGATAGCAATGGAGAATTTGTTAAAGTTAAGGGTGAGGGTGTAGCCGAAGCAACATGGGAAGCGATGAAAAAGATGGCAGCAGATAACAATTGGAAAGGTGGCAACTATAAAAACCTAAACCGACCATTTGAAAACATATTTGCGGCACAAGAACCAGCGATACAAAGAAGAATGGTGGCAAGAGTTGAAGCCTTTGCTTATAACCTGATGGTTAATGTATTTAATATTGGAGGAACAGCTGATATAGCGAAATCTTTAATATTATCAGCAAATTCATATGACTTAGGTCCTAAAGTTGGAATTATTGAAAGTGCCTCTTACTGGACAGATGAAAAAATTGCCGAAGTAGGTCATGCTCTAGAAGAAGAAAGAGTAAGAGCAGCTGGAGATCACTCAGAATAAACTTTCTGAGCCATTTAACGAATAAACAAAAAGGCCGGTTTATACCGGCCTTTTTGTTTGAGATAGATTATTTTTTCCTTCTAATAATCCCCAAATCCATTCTGTGAGTTCAATTTTCTCTGAATTTTCTGAAGTTTGTCTGGCGAGTTCTAAAAGTTTGGGTTCAATAATACTTAAAATCTCGTTTGTAGTATAAGCAGGAGATTTTAGTTTGAGCTCATTCGAGGATAAGAGTTGCCAGACATGGATAATATAGCTGAGAATGATTTCTTCTTCTTGCATACTTTGAGAGTCAGTCCAGTTTTTGTATGACGAAAAATGGATTAAGGTTTTATTTAGATCGTCCTCATTGTGGATCGCCGGAAATGATTTTAAATAAAGATTAAGTAACGCACGAATACACTTGCTTTCATCCTCAAATGTTTCACAGCCCATATGTGAGCGAGGGATCGCCCGAATTGTCATTTCAAGATTTTCAATAGTGCCTCGTGGTAAGCGATAATTGTCGTCATAAAACAGAAACCATGTTAATAAATAGGAGTCATCTTCTGGTATTCCAGCCTTATGCAGATATTCAAGAAGCAACTGATAGTCCGGATCGTCCTTACTACTAATGTATTCAGGCCCCGGAAACCATTCTTTGGGAATAAAGGCAGGTTGTTCGCTAGAAATATCCATACTGAATAAATTAAGAATTCTATTGAGGGTGGCCCCATTATAGAATTCAACTGTTCCAGTGTCTTTTCCCAGCAATTTTTTAAGGGCACCTTTTAGTTCTGAAGAAATACTGACAGCCTTGTTGTATTGGATTTTATCTTGCCATGATTGAACATTTTTTAAAAATATTGAGAAGGAGGGCAGTTGACGTAACATCAGTTTGCCATCATCGGATCTGCCTTCTATAAGCAAGGATTCATTGGGATTTGAAAAAGCGATTGGGCAAAGCTGATCATCCAACAAAAACCGTGTGTGAGTTTGTCCAGAAATTGTAATTGGGTGGTCATATTCAATATAGAGTCCTACGACAACTCCACCAGATTGGTATTCTATCAGTTGTCTAATGGGATTATCCGCAAGATAGAGGGACTGATAGTTCTTTTGAGGATCGTGTAATAGGTTCTGTATTCTTTCAAATTCTGAGTACCAGTGAGGGAACATGTAAAATTGAATGACCGAATCCATTAATGGAAATAAACTTTCATCAATCCTCCCGACAGAGTTCCCATTGTTATCAAACAAGGTATGGGACCCGGCAAGTCCAAGGGTACTTGCGTTATCTCCTTTTATTCGTTTAAACGAAGAGAATAGTCCCTGAATTTGATAATTCGTGTAACGGGAGTTAGTTTCAGGTCTTCTTAAAATTTGTTTCAGACTGTCCCTTTGATCATAAAACGCAGTTAGTCTATTATGATTTGGTAGAATAAGACCGGATACTCCTTTAACTTGAATAATTTGGCCAGATGGCTTCGTTAATCTATTTTTTAAAAAAGTTAAACTACCGCCTAGCCCATAAATTTTAAGACGTTGATCTCTTTCTGCCAGTTCGTTAATCGCGCTTAGCAAGCTAGGACAATGACGATTACAAAATACGGCATGTTTGAACGAATCAGGAAGTTTGCTGACATTATGTGTTCCAGCTGGATGCGCTACATCACAGTGTGCTCCCAGAGTGAGTTTCCCATCACTACGGAGAGTTGCTGAAACGTATTGAGCAATACATTGTCTGAAAAAATGTCTGGGCATGGGGGGTTTTATAACAACAGGAAGCATGCTTTCTGTTTGAATACTCTTTAGATAATTGAGTGTTGAATTTATAAAATTTTCATCGGTTTCTTTAAAATTAAAACGGAAGCAAATACGATCAATTCCCTTTAATACCAGTTCATTGAGGAAAGGCTTAAGCTGAGATAGGTTCGTAGATCCATCATTAAATCGTGTGATAACATGGGATATTCTAATTACTGTGTTGGGAGAAAACTGTTTAACCTGTGAAATCCCTTCCATTATTCTATTCCAGGTATTGGCTCTCGTGAACGCAATATGTTCAGACGGACATGTGGCATTTAAGCTGACCGTGATTAAATCAACAAATGGCAGGACGCTCTTTAGTGCTGGGTGGTTAAGGTAGACACCGTTGGTAATAATGTGAACTTGTCGATCATATTTTTTAATCAGCTTGATTGCTTCGGTTAAAACAGGAATCGTCTTTGGAAGAATCGGGTCAGACCGGTCACCATCAAAATGAATTTCCTGAAGTCCAGACCCAACCTGTGTTTCAATGAGCATTGCTTCCAGATTTTTAAGGAAGTCTTTTGGGTTATTTAAGAGGGTTTCTTTCATCGGTCCGTTGCCATCGATACATATGATACAGCGATGAGAGCAACTGCTGGAGGCAAGATGAATATTTAGTAATGGTGGCCATTTACTGTTATTGCTAGAGAGCCCCGGTACAACAAACTGGCTAACAAATTTTTCAACAACCCCTGAGTAGCTGTTAGATAAAGAATTTGAGACAATTTTATACATGAACCGATTCCCCCTATAAGTAACCTTATAAATATATCGGCAAAAAGTGGTGAGAATTTCAGAAAAGTCTGAGAAAAAAGAAATATACCATCGAATCAAAATGCTAAGATTTTAATCCGACGGTAAGGGATTATAGTGATTACATTGTTGCTTTCTTCATTGTGGATTCAAAGAGAACTTTGAGTAATGTTGAATAGGCATCGGTTAATTGATCAATTGAGAGTTCCCCTTTAATATTGCCAACATCTTTAAGGGAAAAGGCACTGTCTAAATTAACGATGAATTCTTTTTTTGCAACAACATTGTTAGGTTCAGCTTCATCTACCCCATAATAAATTCTAAATAACTCTAAGTTTTTTACATTGTTAGGTCCTAGGTTTAGTCTTCCGGTGCTGTCGTATCCAGCAATTAAGTGTACCGTGATAGTGGCATCTGCATCCCAATCTTTTGAAATATTTGGGTATAAACCTTTGTTAGAAATTTGTGCCAGAGAGTTGCCGGCTATGTCCAATCCGGTTCCGCCTCCAGTTGCTTTAAAACCAGGAGCAGGAATCAATCTGTACTTAATGACTTTGTTATTAACAGGATTATAACCTTGAATTTCTTCAGCCGGTTTACCGACTAGTTTTTGAAAATTTTCATTTGCCTTAATAACAGAATCGTTGACTACTGCAATTCCATTATTTTTTAAAATTGTAATAAAGTCGTTGTAAAGCTTTTCTGAAGCATATTGATAGGCTTCATCACTGAATTTGAATCGTGAAGTTGATTGTGTGCCAAAACCAGTATAGTCAGAATAATATAAATAACCGACAGTAAATTCAGCAATCGCAACTTTTTTAATATTTTTTAGAGAGTCTAGTTCGCCCTTCATATAAGCAGTGGCAATTTTCATCTGGTTATCAGGACGGGATGCTTCTTTAATAGTTAACAACTCTACTGCTGGAACAGATAGCAACTCAACGGCCGGAGCACCACAACCCCAAAGGGTAAAAACAAGTAAAGCAAATAGCACAAACGCAATAATACATTTTTTCATATCAGCCTCCTTTAATAAAATTTTTGGAACGGTACTTAGAAAAGATCAATGCTACTCTTTATATAATTGAGGTGATTCTAGCTTAAGTAGAGTGAAGTTGTCTAATGTAGTTTATAAATAATATATTTTATGTGTTTTCAGTCTTGAAAAAATAAATCTGCCGTCGAATTAAAATGTTAGTATTTTAACCCGACGGCAAGTGATTATTGTGATTACATGGTTGCTTTTTTCATTGTGGATGAAAAGAGAACGTTGAGTAATGATGAATAGGCATTTGCTAATTGATCAATTGTGAGTTCACCTTCGACATTACCGACATCTTTTAAAGAAAAAGCACTATCTAAATTAATGACGAATTCATTTTTTGCGAATACATTGTTATGCCCATCGTCATCCACACCATAGAAGACTCGGAAAAGCTCGAGATTTCCTGCATGGTTTGGCCCAAGAGTAAGTCTTCCCTTGCTGTCATATCCAGCAATTAGATGAACTGAAATTGTTGCATCGGCTCCTAAATCTCTGGATATTTTAGGATATAGTCCTTTATTTGGTATTTGAGCTAAGGAGTTGCCGGCTAGATCGAAGCCTGTACCTCCACCGGTTACTTTAAATCCAGGTGCTGGAATTAATCGATATTTTACTACCTTATTGTTAACATGGTGATACCCGTGAATTTCTTCTACCGGTTTACCAACCAATTTCTGAAAATTCTCATTGGCTTTAACAACAGAATCACTGACGACTTCAATTCCATTATTTTTTAAGATTTTAACAAATTCGTTATAAATCTTGTCAGCTGCATATTGG
>Ga0209417_1004374_pt1 | contig 16954 bp, 16 predicted proteins | sample RifGroF2_FD_184002 | JGI IMG/M metagenome (GOLD analysis project Ga0209417, IMG submission 184002) | Groundwater microbial communities from Rifle, Colorado, USA - Groundwater F2 (SPAdes) (version 2) | ecosystem: Environmental > Aquatic > Deep subsurface > Groundwater | place: Rifle, Colorado... | reverse complement strand
TCTCAACTAGGCCGGCATCTGCACGGCCTGGACCAGTGCATCCGGTTCGGCCCCGACCGATGTGGCGGCCAGCAGCAACAGGATTCCTATCGATTTGTTCATGTCCGCTCCCCTTTTCCTTGCGTGCGCGAGGGCCCCATGTTGCCGCTATAATGCCGAACCCGCAAATTTACGCAGTCGACCCCCGAAACATGCAATCAAACTATTCACCCAAAGACATCGAAGCCGCTGCACAACAGCAATGGGACGCCGCACAGGTATTCCGCGCCAAGGAAGACAGTCCGAAACCGAAATACTACTGCCTGTCGATGTTCCCCTACCCTTCCGGCAAGCTGCACATGGGCCATGTGCGCAACTACACCATCGGCGACGTGCTCTCGCGCTACCACCAGATGAAGGGCTACAACGTGATGCAGCCGATGGGCTGGGACGCGTTCGGCCTGCCTGCCGAAAATGCCGCGATGGCCAACAACGTGCCGCCCGCCGCGTGGACCTATTCCAACATCGAATACATGAAGCAGCAGTTAAAGTCGCTAGGGCTGGGCGTGGACTGGTCGCGCGAAGTGACCACCTGCAAGCCCGACTACTACCGCTGGGAGCAATGGCTGTTCACGCGCCTGTTCAAGAAGGGCGTGATCTACAAAAAGACCGCCGTGGTGAACTGGGACCCGGTGGACAATACCGTGCTGGCCAACGAGCAGGTCATCGACGGCCGCGGCTGGCGCTCCGGCGCCATCGTCGAGAAGCGCGACATCCCGATGTATTTCTTCCGCATCACGCAATATGCCGACGAACTGCTCAAAGATCTCGATACCCTCTCCGGCTGGCCGGAGCAGGTGAAGACCATGCAGGCCAACTGGATCGGCAAAAGCTACGGCGTGCGTTTCGCCTTCCCGTATGAACTGGATGGCAAGCAGGACAAACTGTGGGTCTACACCACGCGCGCCGACACCATCATGGGCGTGACCTTCGTCGCTGTTGCCGCTGAACACCCGCTGGCGACCTATGCGGCCAAGAAGAACCCGGCACTCGCCACCTTCGTCGAAGAATGCAAGCACGGCGGCGTAGCCGAGGCCGACATCGCCACCATGGAAAAGAAGGGCATGCCCACCGATATCTCGGTGACGCATCCGCTCACCGGCGAACAGGTGCCGGTGTGGGTCGGCAACTATGTGCTGATGGGTTACGGCGAAGGCGCGGTGATGGCCGTCCCGGCGCATGACGAGCGAGATTTTGGTTTCGCCAAGAAATACCGGTTGCCGATCAAACAATCCATCGGCATCAAAGGCCAAGAGTTCAGCGACGCGGCCTGGCAGGAGTGGTACGGCGACAAGGAGAACGGTGTGTGCGTGGATTCGGGCAAGTACGACGGCCTAGCCTACACACAAGCCGTGGATGCCATCGCTGCCGACCTCAACGCCAAAGGCCTGGGCGAAAAGAAAGTGCAGTTCCGCCTGCGCGACTGGGGCATCTCGCGCCAGCGCTACTGGGGCTGCCCCATCCCCATCATCCACTGCCCGACTTGCGGCGACGTATCGGTGCCGGATGACCAACTGCCGGTGAAGCTGCCGGAGAACGTGGTGCCGGACGGTGCCGGTTCGCCGCTGGCGAAGATGCCGGAATTCTATGAATGCACCTGCCCGCAATGCGGTGGCAAAGCTCGCCGCGAGACCGACACCATGGACACCTTCGTGGAATCATCCTGGTACTACGCGCGCTACGCCAGCCCGCAATGCGACACCGGCATGGTAGACAAGGCAGCAGCGCAGAAATGGCTGCCGGTGGACCAGTACATCGGCGGCATCGAGCACGCGATCCTGCACCTGCTGTATGCGCGTTTCTTCCACAAACTGATGCGCGACGAAGGCTTGGTACAGGGCAACGAACCGTTCAAGAACCTGCTCACGCAGGGCATGGTGGTTGCACCGACGTTCTACCGCGAAGAGCCCAACGGCAAGAAGTTGTGGATCAACCCGGCCGACGTGGATGTGGAAGTCGATGCCAAGGCGCGCCCCATCGGTGCCAAACTGAAGGCCGACGGCCAGCCCGTCATCATCGGCGGCACCGAGAAGATGTCTAAGTCCAAGAACAACGGCGTCGACCCGCAGGCAATCATCGATGCTTACGGCGCAGACACCGCGCGCCTCTTCATGATGTTCGCCGCACCGCCCGATCAGCAACTGGAGTGGTCCGACGCGGGCGTTGAAGGTTCGTTCCGCTTCCTCAAGCGAGTGTGGAAAGCGGTGCATGACCATGTCGAGAAAGGCGTGGTGACGGCGTACCGCGAGGGCGAGTTGAGCGCGAATGCCAAGGCCATGCGCCTGCAATTGCACCAGACCATCCAGAAGATCGACGACGACTACGGTCGCCGCAAGACGTTCAACACCGCCATCGCGGCGACCATGGAGTTGCTCAATGCCCTGGGCAAGTTCGACGAGGACAGCCCCGCGGCGCGCAGCGTGGCGCAGGAAGTGCTGGAGAACGCGGTGCTGCTGCTTTCTCCCATCGCCCCTCACATCGCCGAATCGCTGTGGACGGCACTGCGTCCCGGCAGCAAACTGATCGACCAGGGATTCCCCCAAGCCGATCCGGCCGCACTGGTGCAAGACGAGATCGAGTTGGTGATCCAGGTGAACGGCAAGCTGCGCGGCAACCTGCGCGTATCCAAGGATGCCGACAAGGCGACCATCGAGCAGTTGGCGCTGGCGCATGAGGCGGTGCAGAAACAGCTCGCGGGCGGGACGGCGAAGAAGATCATCGTCGTGCCGGGCCGACTGGTCAACGTGGTGATCTGATGACGAATACGACACGACTGCTGTTACTCGCCGCGACGCTGTCGCTGGCCGCTTGCGGCTTCCATCTGCGCGGCAGCGATCTCAAGGGCATGCAGTTCGCCTTCAAGTCGCTGTACCTGAAGAGATCAGGCGAGACTCCATTCGTGTCCGACCTGCGCCGTGCGCTGACATCCAGCAAGGTGACCATGACCGAAAAACCCGACCAGGCTGAACTGGTGCTGGAGGTCGTCTCCGAGCAAACCGCCAAACAGATCCTGTCGCTTTCCGGCAGCGGCCGCGTCAAGGAATACCAGTTGTTCTACCGCGTCTCGTTACGCGCCTACGACAGCCAGCAGAACGACTGGCTGCAATCGGAAGAAATAGTGCTGTCGCGTATTCTGCCTTACGACGATGAACAAGTGTTCGCCAAGGAACAGGAAGAGTCGCTGCTCTATAAACAGTTGCGCGTCGACGCGGTGGCCCAGGCCATGCGCCGTTTGAGCCGGGCCAAGCCGCAACTGTAGTCCCATGAGGATATCGAGCGAAGATCTGCCGCAGCATCTGGCCAAAGGCCTGGGGTCGCTGTATGTGATCCACGGCGAGGCGCTGCTGCTCGCCATCGAGGCCGCCGATGCCATCCGCGCGGCCGCACGCGCGGCGGGCTTCACCGAACGCGAGACACTCATCGCCGAGCAGGGTTTCAAGTGGACCGAGTTGCGCAACAGCGCGCAAAGCATGTCGCTGTTCGCCGACCGCAAGGTCATCGACCTGCGCATCCCGTCCGGCAAACCCGGCGTGGAAGGCGCTCAGGCACTGCAGGAACATTGCGGGAACCTCAACGCTGACACGCTCACCCTGATCTCGCTGCCGCGCCTCGATGGCACGGCGATGAAGAGCAAATGGTTCACCGCGCTGGAGCAGCACGCCACCGTCGTCAGCGCGGACGAAATCCAGCTCGCCGCCCTGCCCGCGTGGATCGCCGCCCGGCTGAAGCGGCAGAACCAGTCTGCCGATGCCGACACGCTCACCTTCCTGGCGCAGCGCGTGGAAGGCAACCTGCTCGCCGCATTCCAGGAGATACAGAAACTCGCATTGCTGTTCCCCGCCGGGCCGCTGTCTTTCGACCAGGTGAAAGATTCGGTGATGGACGTGGCGCGCTACGATGTGTTCAAACTTTCCGAGGCGATGCTGGCCGGCGATGCCGAGCGCTATGCGCGCATTCTCGACGGCTTGCGCGCCGAAGGCACGGCGACGGTATTGATCCTGTGGGCAGTGGCGGAAGACATCCGTACGCTGGCCAAGGTCTCGCGCGCCATGCAGCAGAACGGCAACCTTTCCGGTGCGCTGCGCGATGCGCGCGTGTGGGGTGTGCGCCAGAAGTTGGTTGAGCGCGCGGTGCGCCGCTTCACACCGACCTTCGCCGAACGCGCATTGCGCCAGGCCGCACAGATCGACCGGCTGGTGAAAGGCCTGCGCCAGGGCGACGTGTGGGACGAACTGCTGCAACTCGGCGTGCGCTGCGCACGGACGGGGGCGAGATGAGTGCACCCGAAGTCATCATGGTCATCAGCAACCTGCCGGACCGCGCGACCGCGGAACGCATCGCCGATGCGCTGGTCACAGAAGGTGTCGCGGCCTGCGTCAACATCCTGGCCGGATGCACTTCGGTCTATCGCTGGGAAGGCAAGCTCAACCACACCGACGAAGTGCCGTTGCTGATCAAGACGACGCGCGCGGCTTATCCGCGACTGGAAGCCGCGTTGCGCAAGTTGCATCCTTATGAACTGCCGGAACTCATCGCCGTGCCTGTGACGGCGGGTTTGCCGGAATATCTGGACTGGGTCGCACAGGAAACCATCTCGAAGAAAGAAAAATGATACGACGCCTACTTTCCCTGTTGTTGCTGCTGAGCCTTGCGCCGCTGGTGCAAGCCGATCTGCTTTCCTTCGGCAGCAAGAAATCGACTTTCCTGCCGGCCGACCAGGCTTTCGGGCTGGAGATACACGCGGTCGACCAGCACAAGCTGATCGCCAGCTTCCGCATCACTCCCGGCTATTACCTGTACCGCGACAAGGTCGGTTTCAGTGTCGCCCAGGGCAAGGCGAAGATCACCCGCGTCTCCTTGCCGCAGGGCGAGAGCAAGGACGACCCCAACTTCGGCGTGCTCGAGGTGTACCACCAGTCCTTCCAGGCCGAGATATTGATCGAAAAGGCCGAGGCCGGAAAACCATTGCTGCTGAACGCGACCTATCAGGGCTGCAGCGACAAGGGCCTGTGCTATCCGCCCATCGAAAAACAGCTGAGCGTCGATCTGGTGACCGTGATCAGCGCAGCCCCCGCTCCCGTCGCGGCGACGCCGCTCCCGCCGGACAATGAGAACACACAGATCGCCCGGCTCTTCCAGCACGGGGATTTCTGGCTGATCGTCTCGTTCTTCTTCGGCGCCGGCCTGCTGTTGGCCCTGACACCCTGCGTGTTCCCGATGATCCCTATACTCTCCGGCATCATCGTCGGCCGCGGCCCCAAGATCACCCACATGCACGCTTTCATGCTGTCGCTGGCCTATGTGCTGGGGATGGCGATCACTTACGCCATCGCGGGTGTGGCGGCCGGTTATTCCGGCAACCTCATCTCCAGCGCCTTGCAGACCCCCTGGGTACTAGGCAGCTTCGCCGCGCTGTTCGTGCTGTTGTCGCTGTCCATGTTCGGCTTCTATGAGTTGCAACTGCCTTCGTCACTGCAAAGCAAGCTCACCGACACCAGCAACAAGCTGCACGGCGGCCACCTCTCCGGCGTGTTCTTGATGGGTGCGCTGTCCGCCGTCATCATGGGCCCCTGCGTCGCCGCACCGCTGGCGGGCGCGCTGCTATATATAAGTCAGACCCACGATGCGGTGTTGGGCGGGACGGCGCTGTTCTTCCTGGCGCTGGGCATGGGGGCGCCACTGCTGCTGATCGGCACCTCGGCGGGGACTTTGCTGCCCAAGGCGGGCGCGTGGATGGAAGCGGTGAAACGTTTCTTCGGCGTGATGATGCTGGCAATGGCGATCTGGATCGTTTCGCCCGTCATCCCGCTTTCCGCGCACATGCTGCTCTGGGCGGCGCTGCTGATCTTCTCGGCCATCTACCTGCGCGCCCTCGATCCGCTGCCGCATACCGCGCGCGGCCTGCACAAACTGGGCAAGGGCATCGGTATCCTCGCCCTGCTGCTGGGCGTGGCCTATCTCATCGGCGCCCTGTCCGGCGCGCGCGACATCCTGCGCCCGCTCGGCACCCTCGGCCGAGCCGCCCCCGAGAGCTTTGCCACACTGCAGTTCGAGCGCGTGAAGAGCAGTGCCGAGCTGGACAAACGTATCGCCCAAGCCAGCGGCAAGACGGTGATGCTGGATTTCTACGCTGACTGGTGCGTGTCGTGCAAGGAGATGGAACGTTTCACCTTCAGCGACGCGGCGGTTCAGTCCAGCTTGAAAGGCTCCGTTCTGCTGCAGGCCGACGTGACAGCCAACGATGCCGACGACAAAGCCCTGATGCAACGCTTCCAGTTGTTCGGTCCGCCCGCGACATTGTTCTTCGATGCACAGGGCAAAGAGCTGGTCGACCACCGCGTGACGGGCTATCAGGACGCCAAAACGTTTCTTCAGTCATTACAAAGCGCTGGATTGTGATCCCCAAGCATCTAGTAGGGTAATTTTCCGCAAAAGTGGACAATCTCCCCCTTTTTCGGCAAACTCCGCCCCCCATGAAGAACATCCTCGTACTGCACGGACCCAACCTCAACCTGCTCGGCACTCGCGAGCCGGAGGTCTATGGTCGCGTCACGTTGGATGAAATTAACACCAAGTTGGCTGCACAAGCGCAAAAGAACGGCGCAAAGCTGGCTGCATACCAAAGCAACACCGAAGGAGCGCTGGTCGAGCGCGTGCAACAGGCGCGTACCGACGGCACCGACTTCATCATCATCAATCCGGCCGCCTACACCCACACCAGCGTCGCCCTGCGCGACGCCTTGGCGGCGGTCGCCATCCCTTTCGTCGAGGTGCACCTTTCCAATGTGCATGCCCGCGAGGCGTTCCGCAAGGAATCCTATTTCTCCGACATCGCTGTCGGCGTCATCAGCGGCCTGGGCGCGAAAGGTTACGAACTCGCATTGGAATTTGCGTTGCAACACAACTAAACAAGGAGCTGACAAATGGATCTGCGCAAACTGAAGACACTGATCGAACTGGTTGAGAACTCGGGCATCGCCGAACTGGAACTCACCGAAGGCGAAGAGCATGTGCGTATCTCCCGCTCCAGCTCCGTTGCAGCCCCCATGCAGCAATACTATGCCGCCGCCCCGCAGGCAGCACCGGCTCCGGCCGCCGCCGCCCCGGCCGCTCCCGCAGCACCTGCCGCCCCGGCCGCTCCTGAAGGCCACGTGGTCAAGTCGCCGATGGTGGGCAGCTTCTACCGCTCCCCTTCGCCCGGCTCCAAATCATTCGTGGATATCGGCCAGAGCGTGAACGAAGGCGACACCCTGTGCATCATCGAAGCGATGAAACTGCTGAACGAGATCGAGTCGGACAAGACCGGCGTGATCAAGGCGATCCTGGTCGAGAACGGCCAAGCCGTCGAGTTCGGCCACCCCCTGTTCATCATCGGTTGATCCGCCATGGCCGTATTCGTCCGCAAACCCCGCCCCCCTGCTCCGCCGGAGAATCCCATCATGTTTGAGAAGATCCTCATTGCCAACCGCGGCGAGATTGCGCTGCGTATCCAGCGCGCCTGTCGCGAGATGGGTATCAAGACTGTCGCTGTCCACTCCGAAGCTGATGCCGAAGCCAAATATGTGAAGCTTGCCGACGAGTCGGTGTGTATCGGCCCCGCACCGTCCAGTCTGAGTTATCTGCATGTACCCGCCATCATCAGCGCGGCGGAAGTGACCGATGCACAGGCCATCCATCCCGGTTACGGCTTCCTGTCCGAGAACGCCGATTTCTCCGAGCGCTGCGAGAAATCCGGGTTCGTGTTCATCGGCCCGCGCGCCGAGACCATCCGTCTGATGGGCGACAAGGTTTCCGCCAAGAGTGCCATGAAGAAAGCCGGCGTACCCTGCGTGCCCGGCGTTGAAGGCGCCTTGCCGGACGATCCGGCCGAGATCATGCGTATCGCCAAGTTCATCGGCTATCCGGTCATCATCAAGGCATCGGGCGGCGGCGGCGGACGCGGCATGCGCGTGGTGCATACCGAAGCCGCGTTGTTGAATGCGGTGACCATGACCAAGACCGAAGCGCAGGCCGCCTTCAACAATCCCATGGTGTACATGGAGAAGTTCCTGGAGAACCCGCGCCACATCGAGATCCAGGTGCTGGCCGACCAGCACGGCAACGCCGTGTTTCTGGGCGAGCGCGACTGCTCCATGCAGCGCCGCCACCAGAAGATCATCGAGGAAGCACCGGCACCTTTCCTGAATACCAAGCTGCGCGACAAGATCGGCGAGCGTTGTGCCGAAGCCTGCCGCAAGATCGGCTATCGCGGCGCGGGCACCTTCGAGTTCCTGTACGAGAACGACGAGTTCTACTTCATCGAGATGAACACGCGCGTGCAGGTCGAGCATCCGGTCACCGAAATGATCACCGGCGTCGATATCGTGCAGCAACAGATCCGCATCGCTGCGGGCGAGAAGCTGCCGTTCCGCCAGAAGGACATCGAGCTGCGCGGCCATGCCGTGGAGTGCCGCATCAACGCCGAACATCCCTACACCTTCGTGCCATCGCCAGGCCGCATCACCAACTGGCATGTGCCCGGCGGCCCCGGCATCCGCGTCGATTCGCACGTGTACAACAACTACTTCATCCCGCCGCATTACGACTCGATGATCGGCAAGATCATCGCCTACGGCGACACGCGCGACCAGGCCATCGCCCGCATGCGCACAGCCTTGTCCGAGATGGTGGTGGAAGGCATCAACACCAACATCCCGCTGCACCAGGAGTTGATGAACGACGCTGCCTTCGTGAACGGCGGTACCAGCATCCATTACCTGGAACACAAGCTGGCAGAAAAGAAGGGCAAGTAAGCCGTGTCCTGGCTCACGTTGTCGGTGACAGCCTCTGCCGACTACGCTGAGGCACTGAGCGAAGCGCTGCTGGCGCACGGCGCGCTGTCGGTCGACATGCTCGATGCGGACGCCGACACCCCCGACGAGCAGGCCATCTTCGGCGAGCCGGGCGAGCCGACCTCTTCCGTCTGGCAACACAATCTCGTCAACGCCCTGTTCGAAAGCGACGCCGATGTGGCGGGCATCCTGCAAGCCTGCTGCACCGAACTCGGCCTCGCCGCATCAGCGACCGTCTGTGGATCGTGCCGACCTGGCACGAACCGACCAACCCAAAAGCCATCAACATCGCGCTCGACCCCGGCCTCGCTTTTGGCACCGGCAGCCATCCGACCACGCGGCTATGCCTGCGCTGGCTGGACGGCAACATCAAGGGTAGTGAAAGCGTGCTTGATTACGGCTGCGGTTCCGGCATTCTCGCCATCGCCGCGATGAAGCTGGGAGCCGGCAGCGCCGTCGGTGTCGACGTGGACGCGCAGGCCGTGGTTGCCAGCCGCGACAACGCTTCCGCCAATCGGGTGCTCGCCGACTTCTACCTACCCGATGGGATCACGCTCGCGCAATATGATGTTGTCGTCGCCAACATCCTCACCAATCCCTTGCGCGCGCTGGCCCCGCTTTTGGCCGGTGCCGCGAAGCCGGGCGGTCGCATCGTACTCTCCGGCATCCTCGCCGAGCAGGCCGAGGAAGTGATGCGCATCTACGCGCAATGGTTTGACCTCGCGCCCGCTGTGCTGGAAGATGGATGGTGTTGTCTGTCCGGCGTTAAACGATGAGCGATATCACGCGCTGCCCCGAATGCGGCACCCGCTTCAATGTGTCCGTTGCGCAACTCGCCGCGCATGACGGTCTGGTGCGCTGCGGCCATTGCCACGACGTCTTCGATGCGCGCAAACACCTGCACGAAGACGAGCCCAGCCCGCAACTCAGTCTGCCTATCGAGAATTTTCCGCAACAGGGCGGCTTCGACCTTTCGCCCATCCCCGATGTGCCCGAACTGGAGGAGGAGCCGCGCACGCTGGCGCAGCAAGTCCAGTTCATCGAGGAACTCACCGACGAAGTGCCCGCGAAGCCCGCACGAGGGCTCAACTGGGCCGGGATATTGATCGCCGCGACACTGGCGCTGATGCTGCTCGGCCAGGCGACTTATTATTACCGCGTCGAACTGGGCGCGCGCCTGCCGGGATTGAAACCGCTGCTGATACAGTATTGCGAATCGCTCTCCTGCACTGTCACCCTGCCGAAGAAGATAGACCTGATGGTGCTCGAATCTTCCGAACTCGAATCCGACCCGGCGCAAAGCAACATCGTCATCCTGCACGCGCTGAGCCACAACCGCGCACCGTACGCGCAAACCTACCCCAGCCTGGAACTCACCCTCACCGACATGCAGGACCAAGCCATCGCGCGTCGCGTCTTCCATCCGGCGGATTATCTGAAGAAAGGCACTGACGAGAAGATTGGCATCCCCGCCAACCGCGACCTGGATATCCGCCTGCGCATGGACACCACCGACCTCAAGCCGTCGGGGTATCGTTTGTTCCTGTTCTATCCCCAATAACAAGTTCCGGTATAATCCGCCCTGCCGTTCAAACCGACTGGGAGAGCGTGCCGTCAGGCACCGCCGAAGGCGCAATACCCGTAACCGCTCAGGCCCATGAACCAGTCGGAACAGGCAAATCTGGAGAGCGCTGTTCAATCAGCCACCGAAGGGGCACACGGCCAACACCGTAATCTCTCAGGTATCAAGGACAGATGGGGGCGAGGCCATATGGCCTCGCCCTTTTTTATTTGCAGAAAGCAGCCATGACGACTCTCAAAACAACTCCTTTGAATGCAGCCCACCGCGCCATGGGCGCCAAGATGGTGGATTTCGGCGGCTGGGACATGCCGGTGAACTACGGTTCGCAGATCGACGAACACCACCAGGTGCGCAACGATGTCGGCATGTTCGACGTGTGCCACATGCGCGTGGTGGATGCCAAGGGCGACGGCGTGCGCGCCTTCCTGCGCTACCTGCTGGCCAACAACGCCGACAAGATCACCATTCCCGGCAAGGCACTGTATTCCGCCATGCTGCGTCCCGAAGGCGTTGTGATCGACGACCTCATCATCTATTTCATGACCGAGCAGTGGTTCCGCATCGTGGTGAACGCGGGAACGGCGGACAAGGACATCGCGTGGATGAAGGAACAGGCCGCCACACATGCGCCCAAACTCACCATCACTTCGCGCGATGATCTGGCGATGGTCGCGATACAGGGACCAAATGCCCGCGCCAAGGTGTGGGAAGTGCTGCCGCAGACAAAAGCGGCGACCGAGAATCTGGTGAACTTCCAGGCCGCCGATTGCGGCGAGTATTTCGTGGCGCGCACCGGCTACACTGGTGAAGACGGTTTCGAGGTGATGCTGCCCAAAGAAAAGGTCGAGGCATTCTGGTACGCGCTGAGCAAAGTCGGCGTCAAACCCATCGGCCTGGGCGCACGCGACACACTGCGTCTGGAAGCCGGCATGAACCTGTACGGCCAGGATATGGATGAAACCGTCGGCCCGCTGGAATCCGGACTGGCCTGGACGGTGGACCTGAAGAGCGAGCGCGACTTCATCGGCAAGGCCGCCCTGCTGGCCAACCCGCCGACGAAGAAACTTGCCGGACTGGTGTTACTGGATCGCGGCGTGCTGCGCGGCCACCAGAAGGTGAAGACCGCGCATGGCGATGGCGAGATCACCAGCGGTTCATTTTCCCCGACTCTTGAAAAATCCATCGCACTGGCACGCATCCCGAACGCAGTGCAACTCGGCGACACCGTGCAGGTCGAGATCCGCGACAAATTGTTGAACGCAAAAGTAGTGAAGTACCCATTCGCCCGCAACGGCAAAGGCCTCATTTAATAATTATTCAAAAGGACATGACCATGAGCAATCCATCCAACCTGAAATACACCGCCTCCCACGAATGGGTCAAAACCGAAGCCGACGGCAGCATCACCATCGGCATCACCCAGCACGCGCAGGAACTGCTGGGCGATATGGTGTTCGTCGAAGCGCCCGCTGCCGGCCGCAAGCTGAAAGCCAAGGAAGAATGCGCCGTGGTGGAATCGGTGAAGGCCGCTGCCGATGTTTACGCACCCGTTTCCGGCGAAGTCATTGCCGCCAACGGCAATCTGGACAGTGCACCGGAAACCATCAATAGCGACCCTTACGGCGCGTGGATCTTCAAGATGAAGCCGGACAGTGCGGCGGATGTCGCTGCCCTGTTGGATGCGACCGCGTACCAGGCCGTCGTCGACAGCGAAGCTCACTAAGAACTGCACACGGGAGTGGGGCTCGGCCCCGCTCCCTTTTTTATTTGCCATCCTTCAGAGTCACTCCGACCATGAACAATACCGAACAATTCGCGAATCGCCACAACGGCCCAAGCACCAATGACGTGCAGGCCATGCTGAAGAAGATCAATGCGCCTTCACTGGATGCACTGATCGACCAGACCGTGCCCGCCACCATCCGCCTGAAGAAACCGCTCAACCTGCCCGCGGGCATGAGCGAACATGCTTTCCTGAACCATCTGCGCGGCATCGCGGCGAAGAACAAGTTGTTCAAGAGTTATATCGGTCTGGGTTATTACGACACTGTCGTGCCGCCGGTGATCCAGCGCAACGTGCTGGAGAACCCGGGCTGGTACACCGCTTACACGCCGTATCAGGCCGAGATCGCGCAGGGTCGCCTGGAAGCGCTGCTGAATTTCCAGACCATGATCATGGACCTGACCGGCATGGAGATCGCCAACGCCTCCCTGCTGGACGAAGCCACCGCCGCCGCAGAAGCGATGACCATGCTGCACGGCCTGCGCTCACGCGACGACGTCGCCGCGGGCAAGAACAGTTTCTTCGTGTCCAACGAATGCTTCCCGCAGACCATTGAGCTGCTGAAGACGCGCGCCAAGCCGCTGGGCATTGAGCTGGTGATCGGCGACTTCAAGACGCTCACGCTGAACGACAAGCTGTACGGCGCGCTGCTGCAATATCCGACTGCCGACGGCACCGTGCATGACTATGCCGACTTTGTCGCACGCGCCAAAGCCAACGGCATGACCATCGCTGTTGCCGCCGATATCCTGAGTCTGGTGCTGCTCACGCCGCCCGGCGAATGGGGTGCGGACGTTGTGCTGGGTTCCACGCAGCGCTTCGGCGTGCCGATGGGCTACGGCGGCCCGCACGCCGCCTTCTTCGCCTGCCGCGATGCGCACAAGCGCTCCATGCCGGGCCGCATCATCGGCGTGTCTGTCGATGCCGATGGCAACCCGGCATTGCGCATGGCATTGCAGACACGCGAACAGCATATCCGCCGCGAGAAGGCCACTTCCAACATCTGCACCGCGCAGGCATTGCTGGCGATCATGGCCAGCATGTACGCGGTGTATCACGGCGCGGAAGGCCTGCACGGTATCGCCGCGCAGGTGCATCGTTCCACCGCCCTGCTGGCGGGCGAGTTGAAGAAGCTCGGCTACAAAGTGGCCGAAGGCATGTTCTTCGACACCATCAAGCTCATGCACACCGACAACGTTAAAGTGCATGCACTGGCCGAAGCGGCGCAAATCAATTTCCGCTATGCCGCCGACGGGGTGGGTATTTCGCTCGACCAGACCACTTCGCTCGACGACCTCAACGCCATCCTCGCCGTGTTCGCACAAAAGGTCGGCAAGCCAGCACCGGTACTCACTTCGGCGCAACTCGCCACGCAACCGCTACTCGTAAAACAGCGCCAGTCGGCCATCCTGAGCCATCCAGTGTTCAGCTGCTATCATTCCGAAACCGAGATGATGCGATACATCAAGCGCCTGGAAAACAAGGACCTGTCGCTCACGCACTCCATGATCTCGCTGGGTTCCTGCACCATGAAGCTCAACGCGGCTTCCGAGATGCTGGGTTTGACCTGGCCGGAGTTCGCCAACTTGCATCCCTTCGTGCCACTAGAACAGGCCGCGGGTTATCAGGAGCTGATTGCCGGTCTGGATGCCGATCTGTCCGAGATCACCGGTTTCGCGCAGATGAGCTTCCAGCCCAACAGCGGTGCTTCCGGCGAATACGCCGGTCTGCTAGTCATTCAGGCCTATCATCGTTCGCGCGGCGAAGCACAGCGCAATGTGGTGCTCATCCCCTCCTCCGCGCACGGTACCAACCCGGCAAGTGCGGCGATGTGCGGCATGCATATCGTGGTGGTGAAGTGCGACGCCAAGGGCAACATCGACGTGGACGACCTGCGCGCCAAGGCGGAGGAACACAAGGCCGACCTGTCGTGCCTAATGGTGACCTACCCCAGCACGCACGGCGTGTACGAAGAAAGCATCAAGGACATCACCTCTATCATCCATGCCAACGGCGGCCAGGTGTACATGGACGGCGCCAACATGAACGCGCAGGTTGGCCTCACCAGCCCCGGCAACATCGGCGCGGACGTGTGCCACCTCAACCTGCACAAGACCTTCGCCATCCCGCACGGCGGTGGCGGACCCGGTGTCGGCCCCATCGGCGTGGCGGCGCATCTCGCACCGTTCCTGCCTTCGCATCCGGTGGTCAAGGTCGGCGGCGCGCAGGGCATCCACGCGGTGTCGGCGGCACCGTACGGCAGCGCACTGATCCTGATGATCTCCTATGGTTATATCAAGATGATGGGCGGCAAGGGCCTCACCGAGGCGACCAAGATGGCGATCCTGAATGCCAACTACATCAAGGAATCGCTGAAGGACAGCTACGCCACGCTGTACAGCGGCAGCAACGGCCGCTGTGCGCACGAGATGATCCTGGATTGCCGCGAATGGAAGAAAGAAGGCGTGGAAGTGACGGACATCGCGAAGCGCCTGATGGACTTCGGCTTCCATGCGCCGACCACTTCCTTCCCGGTGGTGGATACGCTGATGGTGGAACCGACCGAAAGCGAATCCAAGGCCGAGCTGGACCGTTTCTGCGAGGCCATGATCGCCATTCGCAAGGAGATCGATGAAGTCATCTCCGGCAAGGTGGACAAGAAGGACAACATCCTCAAGCATGCGCCGCATACCGCGAAATCGGTATGCGCCAACGAGTGGCTACGTCCCTACACACGGGAACAGGCTGCCTACCCCTTGAACTGGGTACGCGAAAATAAATTCTGGCCTGCCGTGGCTCGGGTGGATAATGTGTACGGCGACAAGAATCTGGTTTGTGCTTGTCCGCCGGTTTCGTCATACACATAAAACAAGGAGCGAACATGGCCAAGGACACCGTAAAGAAACCCGCAACCACTCTGGCCGGAGCCCCTGTCACCCTGTTTGGAACCTTTCCCTCAGTGGGCCAGCAGGCGCCCGACTTCACACTGGTGGGCAAAGACTTGAACGACGTTTCACTGCAAAGCTATGCAGGAAAACGCAAGGTGCTCAACATCGTGCCCAGTCTCGACACCGCCGTGTGCGCCACTTCCACTCGCAAGTTCAACGAGGCGGCGAGCCAGCTGAACAACACCGTGGTACTGGTGATCTCCGCCGACCTGCCCTTCGCCATGAGCCGCTTCTGCGTGGCCGAAGGCCTGGAAAATGTGGTCACGCTGTCGCTGATGCGCGGCCGTGACTTCATGCGCAACTACGGCGTGAAGATCGCCGACACCGCGCTGGCCGGTGTCACCGCCCGCGCGGTGCTGGTTCTGGACGACAAGAACCAGATCATCCACGCCGAGCTGGTCGACGACATCAAGCACGAACCGAACTACGAGGCGGCACTGGCGGTATTGCGCTAAACGACCCCACCGGTACGCAAGATGGCCCGCCCTGACAACCTGCTGTTCCGTTCCCACATCGAGATCGCCCGCATCATGCAGGTGCTGGCACAGGAAAAGTGCAAGGTCACTGCCGAGATCAAGAACGGTCATCCGTTCGCTTCGTTCATGATCTCCGCCGACCTCGCCGCCGACCGCTTCGCCATCAGCTATTCCCCGCACAAGACGATCAACACCATGGTGCTGAGCTCGCCCGAAGTCGAGTTCACCGCCACTGACCGCCAGGATCTCAACTTCACCTTCACCGGCACCGCTCCGGAAGAGATCCAGATCAGCGGTGAACCCGCCATCCAGTTCGCCATGCCGAAATCGCTGCTGATACACAACCGGCGCGAACATCCGCGCATCCCGGTCCCGGCCGAACTCTCGCTGCGCTGCGTCGCCGATGAAGGCGGCTTCATCCCGTTCGAGTCGCACATCACCGATATCAGCCACGACGGTCTGGGCTGCCTGATCTACGACATGGACATCAATCTTGATGACGGTGCACTGCTGCACGGCTGCCGCATCATGGTTCCCGGCGGCGATGCCATCGTCGCCGATATGGAGCTGCGCCATGTCACCACGGTCCAGCAGCCCGATGGAACGCTCGCCCACCGCGCGGGCTTCCGTTTCGTGGAAAAGCCTGCCGATCTGGCCAAGGCTATCGGTCTGTTCATCCAGGATCTGGACAAATCCCCCAAGGCGCCCTGAACGTCCGATCCGCAGCGGAATCGGTGTACCATCCCCAATGTACACCGGAGTGCTGAAATGAATACCTCCCCCCTCTCATCGGCAGTCCTCATGCCAGGCTGGCACACCCTCACCGCGCAGCAGACGCTTGCCACACAAAAAACGACTGCAGACGGACTCGACTCCGAAGAAGCTGCACGCCGGCTCGCCGAGCACGGCCCGAACCGGCTCACGCCCGCGCAAAAGCGAGGTCCGTTCATGCGCTTCCTGCTCCAGTTCCACAATGTGCTGATCTACGTGCTGCTGGCAGCGGCGGGTGTCACCGCACTGCTCGCCCACTGGGTGGACACGGCGGTGATCGCCGGCGTGGTGGTGATCAACGCCATCATCGGTTTCATCCAGGAAGGCAAAGCGGAGCAGGCAATGGAAGCGATACGCCGCATGCTGTCGCCCGAGGCCACCGTACTGCGCGACGGCAAGCGTCTCGTGGTGGCGGCCGAGACGCTGGTGCCGGGCGACATCGTGCTGCTCGCCTCCGGCGACAAGGTACCGGCCGACCTGCGCCTGTTGAGCGAGAAGAACCTGCGCATCGAGGAAGCCGCGCT
>Ga0209417_1004371_pt1 | contig 16965 bp, 9 predicted proteins | sample RifGroF2_FD_184002 | JGI IMG/M metagenome (GOLD analysis project Ga0209417, IMG submission 184002) | Groundwater microbial communities from Rifle, Colorado, USA - Groundwater F2 (SPAdes) (version 2) | ecosystem: Environmental > Aquatic > Deep subsurface > Groundwater | place: Rifle, Colorado... | reverse complement strand
TTCTGCAGCATCTCCGATAAGCGTAACATCATGGGGCGCAGGATTCAATCCTATCTCACCGACAGGTACTCCGGTCGTTGTTGAAGAGACTGCTACTCCGGTGCCTGAAATTAAAATTTCAGGGAACAGCAATGAGATAACTGACGGGAGCACTTTTACCTCATTCACAACCCACACTGCCTTCGGTTCAGTTAATGTAACTTCGGGAACAATGGCGAGAACATACACGATCGCGAACCTCGGAGCAGGCACTCTGACAATATCGGGCGTTAGTGTCACCGGCGCAAATTCAGGAGATTTCACGCTCACAACAGCACCCGCATCGTCTGTTGCTTCATCAGGCTCGACAACATTTGTAATAACTTTCAATCCCTCTGCAACCGGCAGCCGTAACGCGACTATAACAGTTTCAAATAACGACAGCGATGAAGGTACTTACGATTTTTCTATAAACGGATACGGATATTCTCCTGCGGATATTCAGGTGGCAGGAATAACAAATCCTTCAGCAGCCAATACTACTTATATTCACCAGGGTGTAATGAATAACTTCGAATACTGGAAAAGCGCTAACGGGTATTATGTTTACTCTGACGGCTTCAACTGGCTGATAGACAATGATACTGTAAGCTCTACGGTATTTTTCTTCTCTTCAACATTACCTTACTCGGTACTTGATGTCGTTTCATGGACTCTTGAAGGGGCAGCGACAGGTACGCCAGTCGTTTCAGCCGCAGTTCTCGTTCCCAATATAAATCTTAAAGCTGGCGCAGTTGATATAGCTTTTGGAAGCACTTATGTTTCTTTCTCAAATTACACAAAATTCGGCTCAGCAAATATCAGTTCAGGAACAGCCGTCAGAACATATACCATTGAAAACACAGGCGGAGTGTCATTAACGGTTTCAGGAGTATCTTTTACCGGCACAAATGCGGCAGATTTTTATGTCTCTGCGGCTCCGGCTGCCTCTGTAGCGGCATACGGGTCAACTACTTTTACAGTTACCTTTGATCCGACTACACCAGGCGTAAAAAACGCGACAGTTTCGGTTGCAAGCAACGATGCTGATGAGAGCCCATATACTTTCGCCGTATCGGGAGACGCATTTACTCCTATAAACTTACTTGTTTCAGGTATAACAGGCACATACAGCACCGCTAACGGAACTTACATCCATCAGGGCGTAATAAACGAATATCAGTACTGGAAACATGCTACGCTTAATTATTATGTTTATAACAAAATATTCGAAAACAGCAACTATTGGAACATAGACACAGATACAAATGACGCAACCCAGCTGTTCTATTCCGCAGGCAATAACGATAATTATACTCCGACAGCTGTACCTTCATGGACGGCAAAGGACGGAGCAGGTACAGCTACAGTAGTTTATGCGACACCTAATGCACCATCAAATCCCGCTGTTGCATATACGAGCGGTCAGGCTGCTGTCAGCTGGACTTCCGCAGCAGGCGCAACATCATATAAAATATATTCATCGACAGATCCTTATGCTGCTTTCCCTTCGGGCTGGACACTTGAAACAACGGTTACTGAGCTGATATGGACGGACACGAATGCTTCAGCATCGGTTAAGAAGTTTTATGTTGTTGTTGCCGTGAACTAGACTAAGATTGAATTAAAGCTAAAAGCCCGAAATATTTCGGGCTTTTTTATTGTGTAGATGACCGGTTCGTTGTGCGGTTTTGTAATAAAACCAGATTTATTCCCCTCAAAAAGTCGGGAAAAACCGTATTTTAGCTGCTAACTATCTCGAACTTTTAGGCTCAATATTGATCTTCTTTTTTATCACTTTACCGTCTTCTTTTGTGCTTTCAACGGCTGTAACATAATAGAATTTTTTGCTTTCGATCAGAGGTACAGACCAGCTGTAAGGTGAATATGATCCGTCCCCTGTCACATCCTCGAATACGCCGTATGGATCGTTTGACGAATAAACCTTATAATAAGCTACCCCTTCTACCGGATCCCAGCTTAATGTTACGGTCCCGCCTGATACGCTCACAGTAAGATTAGACGGTATTCCCGCTCCTACGGTCAGCACCACGGGATAAGTGAAGTCCGAAGCTAAAGGGTCGTTAGTTGACAAGGCCAGATTGGATGTATAAGCACCGCTCTGAATTATATTCGTATCGAATTTCACATTTATCAGTTTTGTTTCGCCTTCTCCTATCGCACCCAAATAAGAATCAAGGAACAGCCATGGTCTCAATTCGATCGACATGCCGTTCTTTAAAAACGGTGTTTTGTCAGCTATGACAAGCCCCTGAAGTCCCGACCCGCTTTCGATACCCGCAGTGTAATAAATGTAGTTGTCTTCGATGTCGAGATAATTCATCCTTATCCTGCCGTCAGGATAGAGAACTGCCTGAAATGTAAATGTCTTTTCGGGAACATCTATTTCAATCACATTTTTGTACTCAACTATGAAACAGTTCTTAACAGCATTAAAATAATAATAAATATTGCCATATCCCGTAGGATTGAGATCAGACCAGAAGGGAGCTATAACGCCGTTGACTTTTGCGGTATCAGGCATCAGCTGAGGGCTGTAATTACCGGAATCCCAGTCTTCAAATAACAGGTGTCCATTGGAAGATATTTTGACTTTATTATACTCTCTGTTATAAAATCGGAATGTGAAAGGGAGGCTTACAGATTTATAGCAGTCATCGTACATATATTCCTGATCATCGGGATACTCAGTGAAGGTGTAATCCCCGTTAGTTATAACTTCGGTACCCACAAGCGAGATCCCGTTCCATTCAAAATCCACACCGTCGATCTCTTTTGAGTCTATCCAGCTGTAACCGAAATCATCAGGCAAACCTATCCCTTTGACTGCGGCGAGTGTTTTCAAAGCCGGTTTTTCACGCTTCAGTCTTATAGGCAAAGAAGATGATTTAGCTTCCGGGAAAGTGTCGGTTTGAACGAAGGAATATGACAAATAGCCGTAGCCTGTGTTCGTTATGCTAATCTGCTTAATCTTTGTCTGATCCTTCTGCATTGATTCATCAAACTCCGGAACTGTAATGGACATTTGAGGCCCGGGGACGGTAATCTGAACAGGGATAATTATTTCAGGATTGGAAGTATCGTTATTTTGTATGATAATATTGTTGGAATAACTGCCTGTATTAGCATTAAAAGTGTCGAATCTGACCTTGAGCGTATCGGCAGTTTCTCCGGAAATAGTACCGGAATATTTATCAAGTGAAAGCCACGGCTGAAGTTCTATCGCCATCTCATCTTTCAGATAAGGCGAACTGTCAGCTATCATTAAGCCTTGAGTTCCTTCACCGTTTTCAATACCGACTGCGTAATATGAAAGATTATCCTGTATGTCTTTATACTGAAATTTGATCCTGCCGCTTTCAAACAGAGTTACCTGAAAAGTATATGTAGTATCCGCACAATCGATCTTGTGAACATCATTATACTGAACCGTGAATGAACTGTCAGAAGCATCATGATAATAATAAACATGACCTCCCATGGTCAGATCCAGATCAGTCCAGAATGGTGCGATCACACCGTTAATACCTGATGAGTCAGGCATCGTCTGGATTGCATAATCTGATAAATGCCAGTCCCCCGTCAGAAGATGTCCGTTAGAGGAAACCTTTACAGAGTCGGCAAATTCGCCGTAAAACGGGAATGCGAAAGGCAGAGGAAGTATTTTATAACAGTCGTCGAGGTAATATTCCGGATCGCCTTCATAATTGGAAAAAGTATAATCTCCGTTCGTTATGATCTCAGTTCCGAGAGCCGATATATCTTTCCACGAATAGACCGGTCTTCCCGGATCGTCGCTGTCTGCCCATGTATAGCTAAAATCATCCTGACCGCCGTGGTCTTTAACGAAACTCATTGCTTCTGTGAGCGAGGCTGATTGAGTTATACTGTATTCAAGTTCACTCAGGCCTTCGTTACTAATTATCAGGTCTGCTTCGTAATGCCTCAGCATAGGCAGAGTTTCAGAAAATGAGACCGGATTAACTGAAATGACCGGAAAATCCTTACTGCAAACCATGAACTGGCCGAAATCGCTGATATTTTCAAATATGACTTCGTTCAAAACTCCGTTGATACTTACTGACGATGCAGAGGCATGAAGCGTCCACTGACCATCGGAGTTTGAAGCTCTTCTGTACAGTTTGACAGTATTCAGATCAGATGAATTCTCTTCTGTCAGATAAGGAAGGTTGCAAAAAACCATATCGCAGTCTGTAATCTGACCGCCAAAATCATAAACTTCCCAGTATGAACTGTGAAATAAACTGACATTATCCGGAAGTATATTCGGCAGGGTATCGATCTTTGTAACCGTCAAAGAATCTTCTAATAGCGGGTTATATACCGTCATCCTGAATTCAGTTCCGGCAAAATCGATCATTCCTGTTCCTGTGAATGTCTGAGATACACTTGTACCTGCATCCAAAGGAATCGTTGAATTTATCCTGTCAGATTCGTCCATATTTATCATCGTTCCGTGATGGTCGTAATAGCTGTCTCTGATCTCCGTTCCGCTCACTTCGTTAAACTGCCAGTAAGCCACCATGCTGCTCTCATCATTTTTTAGGGGAATATGCATGTACTCCCTTATTTCCTGCTCTGTCTTTTTGCGGTTTGTGATCTTTAATTCATCAATAACTCCCGCGAACGGTGATAAAACTCCGGAAGACGCTATCATCAGGCTGTCAGTGTTGGAATTGATCTGATAAGGGCTTAGAGTATTCGTCCTGACTACTACGCCGTTGAAGTAAGCCTTAACGACACCGTATTCATAAGTCCAGGCCACATGATTCCACTCGTCGGCAGTCACAGGCACACGGAATTCCCACCATCCGCTTGAAGTACCGGGAAGATAGATCTCGTACCCCGCACCTTCAATATCTTCGCAGTCACTATCAAGAGAGAGAAAATTTATGTCACCTTTGCTCAGAATCTGTTTGTCAGTAGTAATATCAGAAGCTTTTATCCACATTTCGATCGTGAAAGGACCGAAATTGTTAAATTCGGGGATATTTCCGAGATTTACTGTATCGTCAATGCCGTCAAATTCAAGAGCAGTCGCCGAGAAGTTTGAAACATCTGCGAGTTTTCTTGCCGCTATAAGTTGCCCAAAATTACTGATCTCGTTGAAATAGATCTTGTCACTTTCATCATCTACATCTACAGCAGCCGTGTATAAAGTCCATTCTCCTTCCGAACATGAAGGCCTTCCGAAAAGGCGAATCCTCTCGGGACGATTTTTGTCTTCGTATGTGATATCATAATTTACATTTACATCCAAAGTACCTTTGAAAGTCCCGCTGCCGTATTTGTTGACAACCCAGAAATTCTCGTTCAGAGTCTCATATTCATCACCTGGCGTAATATTTGGCTGTCCGACTGCATTATTCAGCATTTTAACTACGATCGTATCGGTTCCGGTCTTTTCCGTGAAGTCCATATAAAAGCAGGCATAGTCCCACCATACGACACCGGTTGAGCTCACTATCTGCGTTTCGGATGGTCCTGGTCCGAAAGGAAATGTTGAAGATACCCGGTCGGAATCATCCATATTAAACATAGTTCCGTTATTTACAACTTTGGCATCCGTGATAATGTTGCCCGTACTTTCGTTGAACTGCCAGTATGAAACAAGCCCGGTTTCGGCTCCGAGATAACTTCCGTACATTGAAGTTCTTATCAAACTGTCCGTTCTCGCCACGCTCCATACCCTCACTTCATCGATCCTGCCGTCAAAGTACTGACCGGTCGGATTACTTAGTCCGTCAACTTCCGCCCCCAACAGTGTGTTGTTAACCGCATTATACTCTATCGGGTAAACTGCACCGGCATCGTTTATTCCTTTAAGGGCACCATCCATATAAAGCTTTACATACCTCCCGTCGCAGGTCAAAGCAAAATGGTGATTGCCTTCGCTGATCTCCGACTTTGGAAATGAAACAGTACGATAAGTTCCTTTAAGGTCACCATCCATATAAAGCTTTACATACCTCCCGTCGCAGGTCAAAGCAAAATGGTGATTGCCTTCGCTGATCTCCGACTTTGGAAATGAAACAGTACGATAAGTTCCGTTAAGTCTGGCCGTTGCTGTTAATTCGGTACCGTCACAGCCGATGTTGTATCCCCCGGTCTGAGTGTTGCAGATATACCTTTGTGAAGTTGTGACTGTCCAATCAGAATTCACCCACATCTCAACTGTCAGTGCAGAAACCGGTTTAAGAGAGGATGAGGTTCCGAGATCAACATAATCGTCAGTTCCGTCAAATTCCAGACCCGTCCCCGCAAAAGTATCGGCGGAAAATAGAAAATTTGTGACAATAAACAGAATGAATAATGTCAGTTTGATTGATTTCATAGTTCAACCTCAAATTTTTTATATCAATGATTTTCATTAATCACATAACAAAGATTATAATATTTAAACAGAAAAAAATCAAAGGAATTTTTCGTAAAATGTTAATTTGTCTATATCTCACCCGTTTTTTCTTTGACAATTTTATTTTTTTTCCGTATTTTATGCCCAATTTAAACGGAGGCGGTAATGAGATCGTTTATAACTACATTAATTTTGACAGGCTTAATCTCTTTTGCATATACGGCCGATCTTGCCCAGAATCTGGTAGCGTATTATCCATTTAACGGAAACTCTAACGACGAAAGCGGAAATAATTTTCACGCGACTGTTTACGGGGCAACTCTCTCTACTGACAGGTTCGGCGATGCTGATAAAGCATATTATTTCGATGGTACTTCGGCACATCTTGAGGTAGCAAATAATTCAGTCTTAAATCCGCTCTATACCTACACCGTTTCTGCATGGGTTAATGTTTCTACAGGCAAAACTTATGCGGGTATAGCTAACAGCATCTGGGATACGGGATCAAATGAAAGCGGGTACGGACTCTGCTTTACCGACGCGGCACCGAGAATCGGCAACATTGCCAGCACGACAGGGACGAGTTCATGGTGGAGTTCAGGCTGTTATACTGAATTTGAACTGTACAAATGGACTCATATTGTAGGAACCTTCGACGGCAGTTACGCTAAAATTTACAGGGATGGTCAGCTTGTTAATTCCATTCCGGTTTCAGGCAATATTAAATACAACTTTCCCAACAGTATGTGGATCGGAAGATATCATGATGACAACGAAGACTATTACTACCACGGCTACATTGATGAAGTAAGAATTTACGATACTGCCTTGACAGAAAATGAGGTTCAATCACTCTATGAGAGCGAATGGATCATTCCTCCGAACGCTTCGATAGTTTATTCAGGTTCCGGACCAGAGCTTTCATGGAATTCTGTCACGAATGCGGCTTCCTATAACATCTATTCTTCAATTGATCCTAATGCAGCTTTTCCTTCAGAATCATGGACACTTGAAACAAATGTAACTGAGCTTTTATGGAACGATCCCGACACTTCGGGAACAATGAAATTCTATGTCGTAGTTGCGGTGAATTAGGTATACACTAAAAAAATTGAAACTCAATCATGAACAGCATTGAATTCCGAATACCGTCTCTCTCTGATTACGAGGAAGTTAAGAGCATCTGGGAAGATGAGGAGACCATGGCTGATGTTGGCGGGATAGTTTCTGTTGACGAGGTAGGATATCGGAAGTGGTACGAGAGTATGTTCGTTTCAGGTAAAGATAAGAATTGTTATTACCTGATATTCGTAGAAAATGCCTGCACGGGAGAAGTCAGTTTTCACAGGTTCGATCCTGAAAAGAAAACAGCTGAGCTTAATATCAAAGTCAAATATGAATTCCGGGGCTTGGGAATAAGCCGGAAAGCTCTTGATCATATTTTATCTGTGTTCTTTGACGAATGGAATGGACTTGAAATGTTTGACACACTGTGGAAAGAAAATCGTAATGGGATCGAAGTATTGAAGAAGTACGGGTTTAAAGAAGCCGGTACAGATAAAGACGGCAATACTGTTCTAAAATATTTTAAATACTGAATTTTACTTCATAAACATCTGTTAAATCCTCCAACAACTCGATTATATGCTTGCCACTCCTCGTTTTATTTCGTATTTTAAGTGCCGAAGTAAATGTTAAAGGAGTATGAAATGAAGTACTTACTGATGATAGCGACGTTATTTACACTTGCGCTTCATGCGCAGACTGCAACACCACCGACACTCGGTGACGGATCGATCGGGAATCCGTACCAGATCGCTACGCTTAACAATCTGTACTGGATCGAACAGAATTCAAATGTCTGGGGCGACAATTTTATCCAGACTGCTGATATCAATGCTTCATCTACTTCTTCATGGAACGGAGGCCAAGGCTGGCATTCCATAGGCTACAGCGGAACTTCATTCACGGGAATATATGACGGCAACGGTCATTCTATACTAAGTCTGACCTCTTCCTATCCTCAGTATTCAGGCGAATATGTCGGTTTGTTCGGTTATGTCGGAACAGGCGCTGAAATTAAAAATCTTAATTTAGTCGGTGGTTCTTTAACTGCCAACGATAAGATCGGTGGACTTGCAGGAACAGTGTACCAGGCAACTGTAACTAACTGTCATTCATCAGTTGATATAACAGGGGGTGGCACCGCAGGCGGTCTTATCGGGTGGAGCCAGCTGTCAACTATAACATCATGCTCTGCTACAGGTACTGTATGGGGCTGGAGTAATCTCGGCGGACTGATCGGATACAGCTGGCATGACACTCTTGTTTCGAACTGCTTTGCAACGGGTCTGGTCTCTGCGTCTTCGACGGCCGGCGGGCTGATCGGGATAATCGAGGAGAGTGTTGTAAAAATGTGCTACGCGACAGGGAACGTTCAGTCTTACAGTGCAAGCATCAGCAACGACAGGTTCGGCGGCTTTACCGGCTATGCAATGGGTCTTAACGGCATGGCACTGATAGAGAATTCTTACGCTTTAGGTAACGTGAGCTGCACGTTCAGCGGCGACTACATTTACAGCAGTATGATGGGAGGTTTCGTCGGCTACAACTATCAAACTCCTGTTGTTAATTGCTATTCAAAGGGTACAGCTGTCGGGAACGGTTTTGTTGGCGGATTTTCAGGAAGAATTATAACCGGCGGAACTTATGCTTCGACAAACTGCTTCTGGGACACTCAGACTTCAGGACTTTCCTCAAGCGCGGACGGCACAGGAAAGACCACCGCTCAAATGAAAACTCAGTCAACTTTTACCGGATGGGATTTTTCCACTCCTGTATGGGACATAGTAAGCGGAGCGGCATATCCTTTCCTTTCATGGCAGTACTCAGTGAACCTGTCAGTCATCTCGAACCCGGCTCAGGGCGGGACTGTTACGGGAGCGGGAGAATTTCCGCCCTCAACTCCGGTTACAATAACCGCAACGCCGAACAGCGGCTTCACTTTCATCAACTGGACAAAATCCGGCGCAGGCACTATTGTAAATCCTAATTCTCCCACAACTACTTTTATAGTCGCTGCGGAAGCCGCTGATATAACTGCAAATTTCCAGGCTCAGCTTTATACACTTACCATGAGCTCGAACAATATTCTATACGGTACGGCAACGGACAACACCGGTACAGGACCATATTCAGCGGGTACGGTAGTAAGCATTACGGCAGTTCCTGAGTCCGGATATGCATTCACAGGATGGACAAGCAGCGGAGGAGGTACGTTCGGAAATATTAACTCTCTGACAACAACCTTCACTATGCCCGGAGAGAATGTTACTGTTACCGCTAATTTTGACATGGGATACTCTCTTGCTGTTCAACCTGATGACCCCGCCGGCGGGACTGCAGCGGATATTACGGGCAACAGTCCTTATGCGGAAAACACCGTGGTCAATATTCAGGCGGCTCCTTCAACGGATTTCAGATTTCTTTACTGGACAAGCAGCGGCGGCGGTACTTTCGGAGATGAGAATGCACTGACAACTACTTTTACGATGCCTGCCGAAAATATCACTCTGACTGCCTGTTTCGCCGAAGAGTTCGATCTTACTATAAATGTAAACAATGTGTCAATGGGGTCAGCTTCAGATCTTACAGCGGGCAGTCCTTATATCGAGAATACTGATATTTCTATACAGGCAAGTCCTCAGGATGGATATATTTTCACAAAATGGACATCTTCAGGCGGATCTATTGCAGATATTACATCACCTGTAACCACTTTTACAATGCCGGGCAGTAATGTGACCGTTACCGCCAACTTCGCCGTTGAATTCTCGAGCGGATCAGGAACCGAGCTTGATCCTTACCTGATCTCGACCCCGTATGAACTTAATAACATCAGGAATTATACAGGATCTCTTCATTCAGACAAATATTTCAGACAAACAGCGGATATAAGCCTGATGGAATATTCTAACTGGGAACCTATCGGAAAAATCGGTACTGAATTCAACCAGTCTTTTTACGGTAATTACGACGGCACCGGTTACAGCATTACTAACCTGACGATCGACCAGACCGGAACTACCGATCTTGGCCTTTTCGGGGTCTTAAAAGACGGTTCGATAACTGAAGTCAATATAATTGACGGAGTTATAATATCCGATGATTCAAGAAACGGCCTTATAGCAGGCTACTGCTATCTTGGATCGATAACCGGATCCACTTCATCCGGAATTATTAATGCTCAGGGAGGCGAGGCAGGCGGCGTCACGGGAAGAAATCTGGAAGGCGCAATTGAAAACTGCAGTTCGTCTGCTTCAGTATCGGGTGCTTTCAGTGTCGGAGGTATTGCAGGCGCGAATGAATCCGGAACAATTATATCATGCAGTTCAACCGGAACTATATCAGGAACAAATGTCGGAGTCGGAGGTCTTGTCGGGCAGAACAGCACAGGTAATGTTACCGGGAGCTATTCTTCCGGAAACGTTTCCGGGAGAGGTCTCGTGGGAGGATTTGTCGGCACCAATTTCTCTTCAGGCACGATTAATGGATGTTACTCTACAGGTAACGTTGAATGTACGGGAACAGGAGGACTGGGGATCAAAACAGGCGGCTTCGCCGGAGAAAATTTCGATTCGGAGATAACGAATTCTTATTCAACAGGAACCGTAACCGGATCAGATGACTATACGGGTGGTTTCGCGGGATACAATTATCAGCAGGACATTTCGAGCTTAATTGACAACTGCTACAGCAAAGGTTCAGTATCAGGTTCAGGAATAACCGGAGGGTTCTGCGCCTACAATAACAGTACGATAACGCATTGCTTCTGGGACACTGACATTTCTGGATCAGCATCAAGCTCCGGAGGATCAGGCCGAACGACAGCGGAAATGAATTCCTACTCTACATTCGAACCTGCGGGATGGGACTTTAAGTACCTTACTGCGGACGGAACAGGAGATATTTGGTATATTGACACTATAAACAACTCAAAATACCCGTGGCTTGCATGGCAAAACCTTCCGCTGCAGCCCGCAACGAGCTATGCGATCTCATCAACGCAGTCAAGCGCGACTCTTTCCTGGGACGGAGCTCTGGGAGCGACATACGATGTGTATTCTTCTGACGATCCGAACAAAATATTCCCGGACGAATGGTATCTAGAAGCATCAGGTGTAACGGATCCGGACTGGGTCGACAACAATGTCTCTTCAGTTAGAGGGAAGTTTTACAGAACTGTTGTTGTTTATCCGTACTGATGTTAAATCTTATTGATATTGATTTAAGCCCGAAATTTTTCGGGCTTTATTATTTTGAAGATCAGAGTATCACCATGCAGTTTCGTGTCAAAAACAGATTTATTCCCCCCAAAAAGTCACAATTTACTTTCCCGTTTGACAATTTTGCTTTTTATCCGTATTTTATGCTTAATTTAAACGGAGTTGGAAGTGAATAAGTTTTTATTGATATGCGTATTGGTAATTAGTTCTGCTCTATTTTGCCAAACGCCTGAACAGCCTTCCGGCGACGGAACAGCAGTGAGTCCTTATCTGGTTGCAAATATTGCTAATTTATACTGGATCACAGCCTCCGATACCGAAGTACCTGTTCCTTCACAGTTTTCAAGATGGTCAGCTTATTACATACAAACAGTTAATATTGATGCAACTGCATCTTCGGGATGGGACAGCGGAGCAGGCTGGAGTCCGATCGGAAACCTTGCTCTAAAGTTCTACGGAACTTACAACGGTCAGAACTTCACGATTTCAGGATTATATATCAACAGACCTGCGCAGGATTATATCGGGCTGTTCGGATACAAATCGACCGGAAGTACGGTCAGCAATCTGAATCTTAGCGGGATAAACATCTCGGGAAAAAGCTATGTCGGGGGTATTATCGGTTATCAGTACAGCAGCAATATATACGACTGCACCGTTTCAGGAACGGTCTCTGGTGTTATAGAAACAATTGGCGGAATTGCAGGCTGCAATTACTACGGAGGAGTATCCGGATGTTCATCCTCAGCGAACATAACCGGCGGAAAAAATACGGGCGGTATAGCAGGACTAAACTACAGCAGTTCGATCACGAACTGTAAAGCTTCAGGTACTGTCAGCGGAACAGACACTGTCGGAGGACTTTTGGGATACAACAGAGGCTCTGTTTTAAACTGCAGCGCATCAGGAAATGTAACCGGTACCGTTTATGTCGCCGGTCTTGTCGGAAATATCTACGATGGATGGGATATAAAAAACTCCTTCGCTACGGGAAATGTTTCAGGTAATGCTTATCTTGGAGGTTTTGCCGGAAGTATTCAATATTCGGCATTGATAAGCGACTGCTATTCAACCGGAAATGTGATCCGTAACACAGGATCGGCCGACACTGTAATAGCCGGGTTCGTCGGGATGAACTACAATGCAAAAGTGCTCAGATGCTACTCGACCGGTAGTGTCGTATATGAAGGTGCCATTAATCCGGTGAACAGAGGATTTGCAGGCTATGTCAGCACTGGAGCCGGATATCAGATGACCGCAAATTTCTGGGATATTGAAACCAGCGGTCAGACAAGCACGCTTGGAGCAGCTACGGGTAAAACGACCACAGAAATGAAAACTCTCGCAACTTTCACGAATGCCGGATGGGATTTTGCAACGCCGGTCTGGAAGATCGTTAGCGGAGTAATTTACCCTTATCTTGCTTGGCAGCCTTCATCTTTGATCACTTTTGAAGGCGGCACATCCAACGGTGTTGACGGTGAATATCCTGTCGGTACAATTTTGCATCTTGCAGCAGAAGTACCGCCTCCGGGCAGCAGTTATTATTTTGTTAACTGGACGGACGATACTGAAGCTGTTTTATCTGAAGATTACGAATTCGATTATACAGTAACCGAAAACGACGCTACACTTTTTGCGAACTTTGAAACAGGCGGCAGTACAAATTTCAACCTCAGAATTTCAAATGACGGTGTAAATGTAATACTTGAGTGGGATCCTTATATGCTGGCTTCATATTATCAGGTCTTTTCATCATCCGACCCGTTCGGCACATTCTATCTTGACGAAACGGGAACTTTAGACGGAACATCGTGGACCGCCCCGTTTGACGGGAACAAAAAGTTCTACTGTATCGTAGCTTATTATTAGATAAAAGAAAGCCCGAATTTAATCGGGCTTTTTCATTTGATCGAACTGACATTATTCTTTCTCGATCCTGATCTCGATCTTTTTCTTCTCTTCGGCTTTTTTTGCTGCTGTTACCTGCAAAACACCTTTTTTGTAAACAGCCTTAATATTCTCATGGTCGATCTGATCTGTCGGTAAAGGAATATACCTTTCAAAAGAACCTTTAATCACTTCCTTCCTGTAAAAATCATTTTCGCTGACTTCGTTCTCTTCATGCCTTTTTCCGAGTACCTTCAGATAATGGCCTTCGATCGAGATCTCGACATCTTTCGGATCAATTCCCGGCATATCGATTTCTGTTACTATACTGTCGCCTTTTACATAAACATCTGCGTGACATGCAGGACATTTGATCATATTTAGGTTTGCTTCCTGGTTAAAGAAGTTATTCATCAACTTGTCCAGGCTGTCCAGTTCTTTCCATCTTATCAGGTTCATGATGCCCTCCTTTTTGGCTTTTTATTTACCTGCCGATATAAAATGCAAGAGCTGTGCCAATTTATTCTAGCTATGAATTTTCAATTGTTATAGAATCTTACTTATGCCAACTGACAGAATTTGTCAGTTCTTTTTAACAGACTCCCACTTTTCAAAAAAATCCATATCCTGCTTTTTTAGTATCTTGAGAAATTTTTCGTTCAGTTTAGGCATCTCCCCCGCAGGATAGTGCAGTCCGAAACGGTACTGGATCGGATTTATATATCCTTTACCTTTTATCTCTTTAAGACACTTCTTTGCAAGCTCTTTTCCGCCGACATCAAGGCAGTTCTGTTCGATGATTTTAAGTTTCTTATCATCTGGATCATGCTTAGTATTGTTCTGCCTTTTAGTATATGCTTTAAAGAGTTTTTTATTGTCATAAGGCTGATATTTTTCATGATGGATCATAAACTCGGCAGGAAATTTATTCGCTTTTCTTATCTTGACTGTAGGATAACCGATAGGCAGAAGAACGACCGGAAAAACACCTTTCGGAAGTTCGAACATCTTAATAAGCTTTTCTAAAAATTCCATTATCGTTCCGATATAGCACGAACCCATACCGTAAGAATCAACTGCCGTGCAGATGCTCTGAGCTGCGATGATCGTGTCCTGAAAACTTATCCAGAAATGCCTGAACGCGTGATTCGCCGAAAATGGAGCGCAGCCTTCATCGGCGATCTGCTTCATTCTGTTCCAGTCAATGCAGAACAAAAGATTGACAGGTGCAGTTCCCACGAATTTCTGATAGCAGAGATCTCCAAGTTTTTTATTCATTTTGGGATCCTGTATCACAATGATAGAATACGGCTGAAGATTTCCGCCCGATGCGCTCTGTATCCCGGCAGCCAGGATCTTATCAAGTATTTCAGGCTCGATCTTTCTCTTTTTGAAATTTCTAAGGCTGCCTCTTTCAAGAAGAAGCTCTATTGTTTCATTTTCAGGTTTCTTTTTCATTTCAGACTCCGGTCATTAATTACTTGAATAATAAGTCATTTGCAGACTTTTTCCAAAACAAAAAACCCCGACATGTTATCGGGGTTCTTGGAGTGGAGTGAGTTAAAAAATCAGGCTATTTTCCTGATATCGTGATATTTTTAATTTTTACCCACGGATAATTGCTGAAACCGTAGTCTATGCTTTCTTTTGATATTTCTTCAATGTCATTGAGCATTCCGAGCGCATTACCATTGATCATGATCTCCTTTACGGGATATTTGATCTCGCCGTTCTCAATGTAATAGCTGTTTTTTGCTATTCCGGAAAAGTCGCCGTTGTTATTCGGTTCTCCCCCCGAAAACCTGCTTAAAAGTATTCCCTGTTTTGTATTTTTGATCATATCCGCCAAAGCTGTGTCGCCCGTATCCACGCTCATGTTCGATCCGTCCGTCAAAGATCTTGCTTTTCCGGTTTTCTTTGCACCGTGCAGGCTGAGCAGGAATGTCTTCAACACTCCTTTTTCGATAATTACCGCATTCTGATTTTTATAGCCGTCTCCGGTGATAAAATTGTTCGTGGCGTAGCAGTCGCAGACCGGATCTGCCCTGAGAGTGAACTTTTCGCTGGCTATCTTTTCATTTAGCTTGTCTTTTAATAAAGAAGCTCCGGTGATGTGATAGTAATCTCCGAGATGAGACATGAGAGGCGAAAGCGTTGATCCTAGACAGTCGGGAGTTATGATTATTTCGCCCGTGAATTTTTTATCGAACGGCTTTGCGTCTATTTCTTCCGCGCTCTGCTTTAATAAAGCTTTAAGATTTACAATATCTATCAGCTTTTCGTCAAGCCCTTTCATCAGCTTGTATGTATAGTTGAATGACGATATTTTTTTGTCTTTCTTTGAAGTGAACATAGTCATGAACTGATACTCGCCCTGATCCTGAGAATAGTCAACCCCGTTTGAGTTCTTAAAGAAATAGTTCGTTCTGATATATGACAGCCCGCCTTCTTCAAAATGTGTTATAGGATATGCCGTCTTAACATGATTCAGAAATTCATTAAGCCTGAAATACATCTTATCGTTGTCCGGAGCCATCACGCCGGCAGTAAAATCCTCTGAAGGCTGAAATTCGCTTATGTCGTTGGCCGGATCAGGCTGGGAAGCATTCGCAAGCGCGATCGCATCTTCAATAGCCTTATCGAGAGAAGCTTTGTCAGTTTTGTTTAGAGTTATGCTCCCGAGCTTATCATTTTTAATTGCGTTAAGGCTGAGCCTTGTATTAAATGTGGTTCTGAACATACTTACGCTGCCGTTATTGAAATACAGCTCTCTTTTTTCTGTTTGATCAAGCGTGCATTTTGATTTGTCGATCCCTTTGTCCTTAAAGCTTTTTATGCAGTAATCCAAAATTTCTCTGTATTTCATTTTATTTACCTCCGATGTTGACTTTGCACTTTATTGCCGGCCCGCCCATTCCAACGGGAATCGGCTGTTTTTTGCCGCACATTCCCGAACAGTTCCAGTCCATATCGTCTGAAACCATTGTGACGCTTTTGAGCACATCGAAGGCGATTCCCGATATAGTAGTGTCCCTGATGGCTTTCCCGATCTTCCCTTTTTTTATTTCATAGCCGAGAGTTATGCCGAACATGAATTCGCTTGTGGAATCAGCCTGTCCGTTCGATGACTGAACAAGGTAGTATCCGTCTTCTATTGAAGCTATCATATCCGCAAGCCTGCTTTTTCCGGGAAGAATTGCCGTATTACGCATCCTGACAAGCGGTTCGTCCGAGAATGCATAAGCCCTGGCGTTACCGGTCACATCCATATTAAGCTGCATAGCGGTCTGTTTATTGTGCATATATCCTTTTAAAACACCGTTCTCAATAATTACCTTATCTTCAGCTTTGACACCCTCATCGTCAATATAAACC
>Ga0209417_1004368_pt1 | contig 16972 bp, 19 predicted proteins | sample RifGroF2_FD_184002 | JGI IMG/M metagenome (GOLD analysis project Ga0209417, IMG submission 184002) | Groundwater microbial communities from Rifle, Colorado, USA - Groundwater F2 (SPAdes) (version 2) | ecosystem: Environmental > Aquatic > Deep subsurface > Groundwater | place: Rifle, Colorado... | reverse complement strand
GAATTGTCGTCTAACCTCTTCTACTACCTCAAAGGCTGCGCGACCTACTGAACCGATAAGTCTCGATGAGAATAGAAAAGGTAAGGCTCCGCCCAAGAGAACTCCTACGAATACTTTAGGAATTGCTATATCAATAGAAGTAAGACCCGTTGCCTCAAAATAAGTAGCAAAAAGACTTGATGCGGCAACTGCTGCTGAACCTACAGCAAAACCTTTGGTTAATGCTTTGGTTGTATTCCCGACTGCATCCAGATCCCCCGTAACTTTTCCGGACTTTCCACCCAAACCTGCCATCTCAACCATTCCCTGGGCATTGTCTGAAATAGGTCCAAAAGTATCCAAAGACATTATGATTCCGGTTGTTGCCAACATTCCCATTCCGGCGAGAGCAATTCCGTAAAAGCCCATTAGCAAATACCCTACAAAGATTGTTGCTGCAATAACCAGCACCGAGATAAATGTTGATTCCATTCCGATTGAAAGCCCTGAGATAAGATTTGTTCCTGCACCGGTTTGGGAAGCTTTGGCTATCGCGACAATCGGTTTTTCACCGGGACCAGTGTAATATTTGGTAATAAAAAGAAGGGCAAGCATGGCAATGATTCCGGAAACTGCTGCGAAACCTGCACGAGGTTCTTTAAGAAGGAAGACGGCTAACGCCATAAAGATTATAACTGCTGCTACGGCTGAAACTATAAAACCTCTGACAAGCGGATTAAGTGCACTTTCTTTTTCGTTTTTGGCTTTAACAAAGAAAGTTCCCAAGATAGAGGTTAATATTGCTCCGGAACGTGCCAAGAGAGGAAAAACCACACCCGGAAGTCCGAAAAGTTGTCCACCGAGAATCATGGCTGCAACGATTGTTAAGGCATAAGACTCAAAAACATCTGCTGCCATTCCGGCACAATCACCTACGTTATCTCCGACGTTATCGGCTATGGTTGCAGGATTTCTGGGATCATCTTCCGGAATTCCTTTTTCAACTTTTCCGACGAGATCTGCTCCAACATCAGCTGCTTTGGTAAATATTCCTCCACCGACCCTCATAAAAAGAGCCAAAAGTGCCGCACCAAATCCGTATCCGACCAAAACATTGGTTGCACTCTTAGCAACTGCATCCGCACCCAAGGATATATTTGTAAAGTATGACCACATATAGATGAGGGATACGCCCAGAAGACCAAGTCCTACGACCAACATTCCGTTTACAGTACCGGCACCAAAGGCTGTTCGTAGAGCCGGTGCAAGTCCTTTAATAGAATTATTTGCTGTACGTACATTGGCGCGAACGGCAATCCACATACCAAAAAAGCCAATAACAGCGCTAAAAACAGCTCCCATAAGAAAAGTGACTGCAATTCCGATTCCGAGAGTAAGCGCAATAATAATTGCCAATACAATCATGATGGGAAAGACTACACTAAACTGCTTTTTGAGGTAACTCATAGCGCCATCTCTTACTGCTTTACCGATAGCTTGAAGTTTGGGGCTTCCTTCACTATCTTTTAATATGCTCTTTGTGAGAAAAGCTCCATAAATAAGGGCGACTATGGCTGTTATGGGTGCTACGAATAAGGCTATTAGCTGTATATCCATTTTTAAAAAATCAAAAGACTCGAAAGCGAGCCTATGCGAGAATTATATGTTAGTACTTTTTATTTTTCAATAGTTAATTTAGTGATAAAATTCTGAGTTATCAAGATGACAAACTTACTAAAGAGATTGAACAGTTCCCCTAAAAATTATGTTGGGATGCTGCAAATCCACGGCACCAAAGTCGTTGCAGTCGACAAGAAAGACGCTGAAGGTTCGATTGAAAATTGCGATGGTCTTTTAACGAGGAATCCTAATATTACTCTTAGGATTTCGGTTGCAGATTGTATTCCCCTGGCGCTTTTTGACCCTACCACTAATAGTATATGTTTGGTGCATGCGGGTTGGCGGGGGCTATATAAAGGAATAATAAGCAAAGCCATAAATCTTATGGTAAAAAAGTACGGCGTTGACCCTTCTGGTGTAATAGCAGAGATTGGTCCTCATATTTGCCAAAAACACTATGAAATTAAAAGCGATGTAGCCGTTTTTTTTCCGGGATACCCGAAGGCCATAAAAAGTATTGAGAATAGACTTTTTTTAGACCTTGCTATGGTTGCAAAAGAACAGTTAATTGAATCCGGTCTCAAAGCTAAGAAAATAATAATTGATCACCAATGTACCTACGAGGACGCCTTACTCCCCTCCTACAGGCGCGGTGACTTTAAAAAACGCATTTATTACTTTCTTAAAATCCCCGATTCCCCTTGACACAAACTTTGCCGGCGGGCAATACTGGTATAAGGTTTGGAGGTGATCATCAATGGCGAAGTCTAAAAAAGCTAAAAAAACTGTCAAAAAAGCTACCGGTGTCAGAAAATCTGCCAAGAAACAAGTTTTAAGTAAAAAAGTAGATAATAAACTCAGTATCCTATTAATAGTTTTGGCTATTCTCGTTTTTGTGTTGGCTGCTACTTCAATGAGCAGATAAGGAGTAATAATTAAATTTTATTAATTACGACCTTTAATTTTTGCTGTCTAAATATTTAGAAGTGATTATATGTCCAAATTAGCCAGCTTGGCGTGAGTTTGTATGTACTTCTTTCTTGGTGGAACTTCTTCTCCCATCAACATCTCAAACATATTACTGGCGACTTCAGCATCATCAACACCCACTCTTTTAAGGGTTCGTTTTGTGGGATCCATTGTTGTTTCCCAGAGCTGTGTAGGATTCATTTCTCCCAAACCTTTGTAACGCTGTATAGTTGCTTTTGAATCTTTGTGCTGGGCGATAATACTATCCCGCTCCGCTTCGTCATATGCATAAGTGACTTCTTTTCCGATCTGGACCCTAAAGAGAGGCGGAAGGGCAATGTAAAGGTATCCGCGGCTAATGAGTTCCGGCATTTGTCTATAGAAGAAAGTTAAAAGCAAGGTTTTGATATGTGCTCCGTCAACGTCCGCATCAGTCATAATAATAACCCTGTGGTACCTGAGTTTGTCATAATTTAATGAGTCGCCAATCCCCGCGCCGAGCGCAATAATAAGATCTTTAATCTCTTCGAATTTAACGATTTTGTCGAGTTGGGCTCGTTCTGTATTTAAAATTTTTCCGCCCAGAGGCAGTATAGCTTGATGACGCCTGTCTCTTCCCTGTTTGGCGCTTCCGCCTGCGGAGTCACCCTCTACTATATATAGTTCTGAAATCTCGGCATCACTGCTCTGACAATCAGCCAGTTTTCCGGGAAGGCTGGCGCCTTCAAGAGCTCCTTTGCGAAGTACTGCATCCTTTGCTGCCCTGGCCGCGAGGCGTGCCCTGGCTGCAAGCATAACTTTTTCAACAATTTTCCTGGCATCCTGGGGATGTTCTTCAAAATAGGTATCAAGACCTTCTTTAACCGCTGCTGCCACAAAGCCTTGAATTTCAGGGTTATTTAATTTTGCTTTTGTCTGGCTTTCAAATTGAAGTGTCTCCGAAGGCATCTTAACGTAAATTATTGCAGTCAAACCTTCTTTCATATCATCTCCGGTAAAGCCGGCCTCGTCCTTACCGTTTCCGTTTTTTCCGTTGCCGTTTAACGTGCGTTTGTAATAGTCTGTAATGGAACGGGTCAAAGCAATTCTGAAACCTGTGACATGTGTACCACCGTCTGTTGTGTAAATTCCGTTTACATAACCTTTTACGTTTTCGTTAAACGAATCCGAATATTGCAAAGCAGCTTCGCAAGAGATGTTTTCGTCTGATTTTGAGATATAAACCGTATTTGTCAGTACGTTTTTACCGCGGTTGCTGTGTGCAACAAGGGACTTTATTCCGCCTTCAAAATAAAAGGTAGCCTCATCCCCGTCATTATTGTCGGAAAAGTGAAAGTTTAGGCCGGCTATAAGGTAGGCGCGGTCACGAAGAAGGTTTTTAACTTTGTTATTTTCCAAAACAATATCCCCAAATATGTCCTTGTCCGGAATAAATGTAGTAATAGTACCCGTTTGGTTTTTACCCAATTTGACTCCCCACTCTTTAGGGAACCATTTATCAAGCTCCTCTTGGGTGGTTTCGGAAACTTTCTTAACAGATTTTCCACGATGGTATTCCTGGTAGTAAGCTTTGTTATCTCTCAATACGACTACTCTAAAATAGGAAGAAAGTGCATTGACGACAGACGCACCGACTCCATGGAGACCTCCTGATACTTTGTAAGCTCCTCCTCCGAATTTGCCACCGGCATGAAGCTTGGTCATGGTTAACTCAAGGGCGGAAACACCGCTTTTATGAATTTCTACCGGAATTCCACGACCGTTATCTCTTATGGTTGCACTACCGTCGGTATCCATGGTAACCCATACCGTGTTACATATTCCTGCAAAGCTTTCGTCTACGGAGTTATCGACAATTTCTCTAAGACACTCATGAAGTCCTCTGGAGTCGGTTGAACCGATATACATTCCGGGTCTTTTCCTAACCGGTTCCAGTCCCTCAAGGACCTGTATTTGTTCTGCTGTGTAGTCGCTTGTGTTTGCCATATTTTTCTTTAATTAAGATAGTTGATTACAAAATTGGACAACTGTAAATTTACATTGCCATTGCCTTTTAGTCTAGATAGAGTTTTTAAAGCAAGGTCGATATTTTTTAGTCCGACATCATATTTTAAACCATTTTCGTGTAAGCTTCTATGCATAAAATTGACCATATTCTCGGCAAATTCTATTGCCCTTGCTCTATCTTTAATTTTGTCAATGTAAAAAAGTTTTTCACCGGTCGTCATTTTAAAAAATGTTTGTATTTCCTCGATATTTTGGTCCATCGGTTCTGAATCACCGCTTTTAATTCTTACTATCTGGCAACGTGAGACAATTGTAGGCAAGACTCTTCGCGGAGATGTGGAAGTCAGTGCAAAAAAAATATTTTCTTGGGGTTCCTCGAGGTTTTTTAAGAATGCATTTAAAGCTTCCTCCCCTGCGTCGTGAATGTTATTGCAATAAATTAATGTTGGTTTATCAAAACTTAACCTTAACAAATTGTTGAGATTCCTGACGTCTTCAATTTTTTTAAGGGGAAATTCCAATATTTTTGCCTTTAATTTGTTGGCCAACTTGGATACTGCCGGACCATAATCGCTGATTCCCTGCCCCGTTAGAAGATATGCATGCATTAGCTACAAGGTATGCGAAGCTTGGCTTTTTGTCAATAAACGCTGGAAGGTCAAGTAAGATCTTGATACCAGGGCCAGTTTAAGTAATAATGTAATAGTGTTTAGTTAAAAAAAATGCCCACTGCTGAACCTACCCAAACCCAAACTAACGGAGCTCCGGCCACACTGGCCGATGTTTTAGTCAGTTTGGGAGCACTTGACTCGGCCCGTGCAGAGCAAGTAAAACTTGCAGAAATTCAAAGCGGTTCACCTCAGGAAGAAATAATCAGAAAGGGCCAGATGGTGTCTGAAGATAAACTTGTTCAGGCAAAATCTCAACTTTACAACATCCCCTTCGTAGATCTTCAGGCAAGTCCTGTCGCGCCGGCAGCCTTGGCGGCACTCCCCTTGGAAGTTGCCGAACGTTTTAAAGTTTTTCCGATATTTATTGATGTTCGGGATAAGAGCATGTCCTTGGCAATGAGCGATCCTTTGGACCTTTCTGCAATTGAATTTATTGAACAAAAAACAGGTCTTCATATAAAACCTTTCGCGGCGATTCCAAAGCAAATTGAAGATTTTATTCAAACCCGCTATACGACCACACTTACTCAGGAGGTAACGGCCGCAATGAAGGATGTGGCTGTTGATGGTCGTGAATTGGAAGCATTAGAAAAAAGTAGGGGCGGTTTTATCAGGGAAGAAAAAATTGCCCAGGTGGTTAGCCAGATACTGGATTTTGCTATAAAAAGCAGGGCTTCGGATATTCATATTGAACCGGAGGAACGCTCGACTCGGGTTCGCTATAGAATTGACGGAATTTTGCAGGAAAAGCTTTCCATACCTAAAGAACTTCATGATTCGCTTATTTCCAGAATAAAAATTCTAAGCGGAATGAAAATTGACGAGAAAAGAATTCCCCAAGACGGTAGATTTAATTTCAAAGGAAGTGATGCCGAAGTGGATTTGCGTATTTCTTCCTTACCGACCACTTGGGGCGAGAAAATTGTTATGAGACTTTTGAAAAAAAGCGGAGGTGTTCCTGAATTGCAGGAACTGGGTCTCAGAGGAAGGGGTTTGAAGAACTTGCAGGATTCGATTCTCAGGCCTCATGGAATTATTTTGATCTGTGGTCCGACCGGTTCAGGTAAAACCACAACACTTTATTCGGTCATCTCAAAACTTAACACTTCAAAAGTGAATATAGTTACATTGGAAGACCCTGTTGAGTATAAAATTCCCGGAGTAAATCAGGTACAGATTAACCCGGCGGCCGGTTTAGCTTTTGCAGACGGCTTGCGGGCGTTTCTCCGTCAGGACCCAAACATTATTCTGGTCGGAGAAATTCGTGACCAGGAAACGGCTGATTTGGCAATTCAGGCTTCACTTACAGGACATTTGGTTTTCTCAACTCTGCATACCAATGATGCATCGGGTGCCCTACCCCGCCTTCTTGATATGGGTGCCGAACCTTACCTACTTGCTTCATCAATGACATGTATAGTGGCTCAACGTGTTGTAAGAAAAATCCACGATGATTGCAAGGAGGCCTATTCCCCCGATCCCAAAGTGGTCCAGGATATTCAAAATGAGTTGGGCGCTTTATGGAAACCTCAAGGAGATGTTAAATTTTACAGAGGTAAAGGTGATCCCGAATGTGGAAGTTCGGGGTATCACGGGAGAGTTGGTCTTTTTGAAGTGTTGCCGATAACTGAAAAAATAGGAAAACTAATTTTAGAGAGATCTTCAGCCGCCGATATTGACAAGTTGGCAAAAGAAGAAGGCATGATTTCAATGAAACAAGACGGGTACTTGAAAGTTGTCGAAGGAATTACTACAGTAGAAGAGGTACTACGTGTTGCACAAGAATAAATTATGGAAACAAAACAATTATTACAAACAGTTTTCGACAGTAACGCAAGCGATCTACATTTAATATCAGGTATTCCCCCAATGCTTAGAATAGACGGAGTTTTGGTAGCAGTTCCCGGAGCGGGAGTTTTGACTCCGGATGTAATCGGCGAACTTCTTAGACAGGTTTTAACCAATGAGCAATTGGAAAGGCTTAATGTAAATAAGGAATTGGATTTTTCACTTTCATTTTCAGATAAAGGCAGATTTAGGGTGAATGCATATACTCAGAAAAATACCTACGCAGCAGCTTTCAGGTTGATTCCTTTACTTATTCCTCCGATGGAGACATTGGGCCTTCCACCCATACTCCATTCGTTTACTACTTTGCGCCAAGGTTTGGTTTTGGTAACCGGTCCGACAGGACACGGAAAATCAACCACTTTGGCTACCATGCTTCAAGAAATAAATAAAAACAGAGCCTGTCACATTGTTACCATAGAAGACCCGGTCGAGTTTGTCTTTAATCCGATCAAGTCAATTGTTTCACAAAGGGAAATGAGGAGCGATACTCACTCCTGGGACATTGCGCTACGCTCTGTGCTCCGCGAGGATCCGGATGTCGTTTTGGTTGGTGAGATGCGTGACTTTGAAACCATTGCCGCCGCTCTGACGATCGCAGAAACAGGACATTTAGTATTTGCAACCTTACACACCAACTCAGCAGCTCAATCGATAGACAGAATTGTTGATGTGTTCCCTGAAGAACAGCAAAAACAAGTCCGTCTTCAACTATCAAATGTTATCGAAGCGGTGTTCTCTCAAAGACTTGTGGCTGCCACTCAAAAAGGCCGGGCTGTTGCTTATGAGGTAATGCTTGGTACTACTGCTATTAGAACTGCAATAAGAGAAGGTAAAACACATCAAATAGAAAGTATTCTGGAAACTTCTCAGGAAACCGGAATGTCGACACTCGAGAAATCGCTTGCCGCACTAGTGAAGAATGGGATGGTTACAATGGAGGAAGCGGAAAGTTGGTCCCTCAGACCGGAGGAATTAATGAGACTGGTTCGGGGTGTATAACACTCACAAATGAAGCGATTTAACTACAAAGCCAAAGATCGAGCCGGGAGGGTTGTCAAAGGAGAGGTTGAAGCTGTAGATATAGACGGGGCTGCAAAATTGGTCAGGGGTAAAGGATTTTTTGTGATCTCGTTAAATCCAAAAATAGAATCCCCTTTTTCTTTCATTAGGAAAATGAAGGACAAAATTAATGAAGGGGATGTGGCCAACTTCACAAGACAGCTCTCCACAATGATTAATGCGGGTTTACCTATTACTGAAGCTCTTCTGATATTACGTTCTCAGACCAAAAAATCCATGCAAGCGATTGTTGCCCAACTACTTGCGGATGTAGAGGCCGGTGAGTCGTTTTCATCCGCTTTACGTAAACATCCCAGAGTTTTTGGACAGACATATATTGCATTGGTAAAGTCCGGTGAGGTCGGAGGAGTTTTGGATGCGGTTCTTTTAAGACTTGCCGACAATTTGGAAAAACAACATGAGTTTGGAAGCAAAGTAAAAGGCGCACTTATTTACCCTGTAATCATAGTCGTCGGAATGCTTGTTGTATCTGTGGTTATGATGATTTTTGTTATCCCGAAGCTTTTAGGTCTTTATGCAGACTTTGGAGCAGAGATGCCTTTACCGACCAGAATACTCATCGGATCCTCTAACTTTTTAGTTAAATATTGGTTTATCGTATTTGCGGTCCTGGCGATTGCTTTTTATGTTTTGCGACTTTATAAAGCTACCCCCGAAGGTAGACGCAAAATTGATGAACTAATTTTTAAGATTCCGATTTACGGGGAACTTCAACGTCAGATAATTCTTACTGAACTAACGCGTACTCTTTCCATGATGGTTGGAGCAGGTGTTTCGATACTCGAAGGTCTTCATATAAGTTCTGAAGTGGTTGGCAATACTCTAATTTCTGATGCTCTTATTGATGCCGCTAATCAAGTGGAAAAAGGCTTCCCTGTCGCATTTGCTTTTTCTAAACATCCGGAGGCCTTTCCTTTTATATTGAGTCAGATGATAGCGGTTGGAGAAGAAACCGGAAAAATGGACGAAGTGCTGACAAAAATAAGTCGTATATTTGAAGTTGAAAGCGACGAGAAAGTTAAAGGTTTAACTGCCGCGATAGAACCGATTGTCATGGTTTTCTTGGGAATCGGTGTAGGGTTTTTAGTAATTGCCGTTATTCTTCCGATTTACAATTTAACGAGTTCGTTTTGACGAGTTAAAGTGCCAAGCTTGCTTACAATTTGACCAGTAGTTTCTAAAAAGTGGTGCGTATAATGCCACTTGACAAGGTTTTTCGGATGATGAATACTTAATTTAGTTTTAGATATATGAAAAAAGTAACTGCCAAAGGTTTTACACTAGTTGAGCTTCTTATAGTTATCGCACTTCTCGGAGTTATCGCAACAATTGTTATCGCTGCCATTAATCCTATTGAACAAGCCAACAGAGCAACTGATTCAGGAAATAAAGCAGATGCCAGTAATTTAGTTTCAGCACTTCAAAGATACTACACAGGACACAGCAATTATCCTTGGACAATAACAGACCCGACCAACTATCCAAGTGCAGATACAGCATTTACTTTTGCAAATGCTCAAAACACACTAGTTGGTATTTGTTCAGCAACTGGTTGTGCTACAGGAGGAGAACTGATAGTTGCCAACGAGCTGCAATCAGCGTTTTTGAGCCGAAAGTTTGTGACTGCGGCCAACTCTTCCGGAAGTATCTTTGTAGGCAAAGGCGGAAGCGCATCTTCCACAGTATTCGCCTGCTGGGTACCGAAGTCCAATTCCGCAAGGCAGTCGGCTATTGCAAATGATAAAGTGGTTGACTTGACAGCTGGATTCACATCAGGTGGTCTTCCTACATACACCGCAGGTTGTGACGCAGGACCCAGTGCAGCCGGTTGGACAGTAGCAGGATCAGCCATACCAACCTGTGCAGAGTGTGTACCGGAATAATGTAAATGCTTCTTTTTGAGTATTTTCTCCTTTTTGTTTTAGGAATTATTTTTGGTTCGTTTATCTCCGCAGTTTCCTATCGAATCCCTAACGGAATCTCTTTTATTAAAGGTAGGAGTATTTGCACTAAGTGTAAAAAAGGCATCAATTGGTACGACAATATTCCCCTACTTTCATATTTGATTCTTGGAGGAAAATGCAGAAATTGTAACGAAAAGATTTCCATTCGCTACCCTGTTATAGAAATTTCTTCAGCAATTGGTTTTCTGGGAATATTTTACTTTATGAATACTATCGGTGGGATACCGCTTCAGGGTGTAATCGGTATAGTAACTTTAGTTTATCTTCTGGTAATTTTCTTGATTCTTCTGACAATATTTATAATTGACATGGAGAATCAAATCATCCCCGATTCTCTGGTATTTCTTGGTATATTTGTTGCACTTACCTATCAACTTCTTACTAATCAATATTCACTGTTTACAGTTCTATTTTCCGGTTTTTTGTCAGCTTCTTTTCTGATGTTTGTACATCTTATTACAAAAGGAAAAGGTATGGGGCTCGGGGATGTAAAATTTGCGGTTTTGGGAGGTATGATTATGGGGTTAAGACTTATGCCTATTTGGCTGCTTCTGTCTTTCTTGACAGGGGCAACCATCGGAATCATACTAATTTTATTGAGGAAAGCCAAAATGAAGACCAAAATCGCCTTTGGTCCGTTTCTAATATTTGGAATTGTTGTGACGTTTATCTTAGGAAATAATATAATGAATTTGATGGGTTTAATATGATTTTTAAAAAGCGCACATCTTCTTGGGGTTTTACATTAACGGAAATGATGATTGTGGTGGCAATTCTGGGGATACTGGCCCTAATTAGCATTATGTCTTACATGCAGCAACAGTATAAAGGTAATGATTCTAAACGTAAGGCCGATTTGGATAGAATTAAAATTGCCGTAGAAGAATATGAGAAGGACAACAATTGTTATCCCCCGTCTTCTCTTATGGTTAAATGTGGATCCGACGCGGACATTGCAATTCACCCGTATTTGAATGATGTCCCCTGTGACCCCACAACAAGAAAAGCTTACCGTTATGAAGTTGAGGCTTCCACATGTCCGGACTGGTACAGGATTTACTCTTTACTGCAATATCTACAGGATTTATCGGTCATTCCCAATATTGGTCCGGCTGGAGATCAAAATTATAATTACTACACTTCTTCAAACAACGCACCCCCCGTCATTGCCGGAGAAACGACACCTATTCCCACAGGAAGCGGTGCTGCTCCCCCGGGATGTACTAAACAGTACGGATGTATAAATCAACAATGTGTAGAGATACCGCTTGATTCAAATTGTGCCCCCACCTGCCAACCTGTTTATGATTTTTGTTTCGGGCAGTGTGATTCAGCTGAAAACCCGGCTCCTGAATGTGTTTAAATGACTTATGACAAAAATTAGAATTTTTTCAAAAGCGGAGACCCTCGCTTTAGCCGTAATTTTTGTGATTCTTGTATCGGTTTTTGTACCAAATATTATGGCCAGCCTTAGGCGCTCCCGTGATCAAGTACGCCGTGATGACTTGGGAGTTATGGTTCACTTTGTAGATGAATATTTTGTTGATTTGGGAGTATTTCCTCCGTCTTCGTCGGATGGAAAAATTATGGATTGTTTGAAGCCAGGAGATGCCCCATACAAGGACAAAAAGGGACAATGGGTAATTGATGCCATACCCTGTGAGTGGGGAAAGGATGCTTTCCTTAACCTTATAACAGGTAAGACTTATATCTCTACCCTACCCCGCGATCCCGACTGGCAGGAGGGTGTTGAATATTATTATTTGAGCGATGGAGCAAGATATCAATTATTTGCTGCCATGGAAGGTGAGGACGAGGCAGAGGTTGATTCCAGAATAGTGGACAAGAATTATCCTTGCGGCAACCGAGTTTGCAATGTTGGCCGCACTTACGGTTGTGAAATACCTAAAACTTTACAGGAGTGTGAAGAGGAGGCTGCAGCACTCCTTAAAAAGTAGTATTATTAATATATAAGGTTTCACTGCCAATGGGATCAGATTTTAGATCTAACATAAAAAACTTAAGCTTAGGATTTACACTTGTAGAGCTTCTTGTGGTGATAGCGATATTGGGAATCCTGGCGACAATTGGCCTGGTTACCTTTAGCAGTTCCCAGATGAGAGGGCGTGACGCCCAAAGGAAGTCTGATCTTAAACAGATTTCCAGCGCTTTGGAAATTTATTATAACGATTACGGCGAATACCCCGGTTCTCTGAATGGTCAGATATTGGGTTGTCCGACAACAACCGCCACAGCCTGCACATGGGGTGCCGGCCAAATGAAGGATGCCAATACTGTTTATCTGAAAACCGTACCTAAAGACTCTAGCTCAACCCTGGGTTATTACTACCGATCTTTAACTATTGATGGCATTTCGCAACAGGCTTTTCAGATCTACGCCCATCTTGAAAATTCGCAGGACACAAGCGCCTGTATAGGTGGCACTTGTGGTACCCATACCGATTTGCCGGCCGGGGTTACTTGCGGGAGTTTGGGGTGTAATTTTGCAATTACCAGTCCAAATGTTACACCATTAACCAACTAGTGTGAGATAAATTAATTTGTTGTATTATTAATTATGAATATAACTGCTCATAAAAAAACATCATCCGCCATTAGGCTTGGCTTCACCCTAATTGAGCTTCTGGTGGTTGTTTCGATAATCGGTATTTTGGCGACTCTTGTAACGGCAAATCTAAATGCTGCCAGAAGTAGATCCCGTGATGCGGTCAGAAAGGCTGATATGAAAAATTTACAGACAGCACTCAGGCTTTATTACAACGATAATGGCAGTTACCCATCTTCTGTTCCGTGGGGTTTAGAGTGGTCAACAGCCAATGCAACTTATATGAAATCCGTTCCGGATGATCCACTTCCCGATCAAACTTATTCTTACGTTTTGAATGCCATAGACGACTCATTTACACTGTCTGCCTGTCTTGAAAACAAAAGTGACTCGGTTTGTAAAAGCGTTACGGTTTCCGGATGGACTTGTGAAAGCGGTTGTGTTCACCAAGTAATACCTTGATATGAAAATTAAGAAAAATTTACTAACGGAGAGTGCGTTCACTCTCACGAAAGCCAGACGTACGGAGAGTGCGTTCACTCTCATCGAGATGCTTGTGGTAGTTTCAATTATCGGAATTCTGGCGGCTTTGGCAACAGTTTCTTTTTCATCAACACAAAAACAGGCAAGAGATACGGCCAGGAAATCTGACCTGAAACAATATCAGAATTCTCTGGAAGCATTCGCTAATAAAAATAACGGTTTATACCCGGCTTGGTACTCAGGTTCTGCACCAATGGCAAGTTTATGTTCTGCCCTGGGAATTACGGGAACTTGCCCGAACGATCCCAGATATGATCCGGTGGACGGCGATCCACCACCATATGGTTACCAATCAGATGGAACTACAGCAGATCTTATGGCTAAGGCAACTCAATATATTTTGTGGGCAAGACTGGAGAATGTAACCGACACCTTTTGGGTGGTTTGTTCCACGGGACAATCGGGAAAAATTAGCTCAGGAACCGTATTCGGCGGCGGTGCATGCCCGGCAGGATTGACACAATAAAGTGAAAATTGGAAAAAAATTACAAATTATTAATGATAGGAATGGCTTCACACTGATCGAGCTTTTGGTTGTTATTTCGATCCTGGGCATACTTCTGGCTATTTCCATTTTTGGTATGCAGGGAGCCAGACAAGCATCCCGTGACGGTAAAAGGAAAGCTGATCTTGAACAGATGAGAAGCGGTCTTGAGATTTATAGGGCCGATTGTAATATTTATCCGAATGCAATGCCCGCAACAGGTGCTCAATTGAAAGGTAGCGGCACTCCTTCCACATGTGCGGTTGCGAATGTTTATATAAGTAGTGTTCCGGCAGATCCTGTTCCTTCCACACATTCTTACACTTATTCATCCAACGGCTCAACGTATGAAATTTGCGCTTCTATGGAGCAAGGTGGAACTACCGTTACTTGTGGTGGCTCAAGTAGCTGCGGAGGCTCCACATGTAATTACAAAGTGGTTAGCCCATGAAACTAAAAGCCCATACCTCTATGAAAGCATATACCCTAATTGAGATTTTGGTTGTTTTAACTATCGTCGGAGTTCTTTTTACAATTGGCTACGTTGGGTATAGAGATTTTGGCAGAAGGCAGGCACTGGCTGGGGTGGCAAAAACTATTCAGGGGGATTTGAGGAAAGCCCAGCAAAGCGCAATGTCAGGAATTAAGCCGACCGGTTTTGCTTGCGCAAATCCACAGACTTTGGTGGGATATTTCTTTCAGGTGGCATCCCAGACCTCATATACAATAGGTGCATCTTGTTCAGGTGGAAATATTAATACAGACAGTGTTTTAATAACTGATGGCATTACCATTTCTACCCCTTCTCCGAACCCTTTGCTATTCAAGATTTTAGGCGCTGGGACAAACATACCTCCCGGTGGGGCATCAATTGTATTAACTCAGACAGCAACAGGTAAGACTTTGACTGTTAGCATTGGTCCGGGAGGAGATGTCAAATAGATAATATTTATATGATTAAACCACAGAAAGGACAATCGCTTTTCGAGGTTGTGGTTGCCATAGCAGTTAGCGCGCTTATTATTACAGCCATAGTTTCCATGGCATCAAATTCCATACAAAATTCTTCCTACTCGAGGGATAAGACTCTGGCGTCAAACTATGTGCAACAGGCCAATGAGTGGTTAAGGCAAGAGCGTGACAGTAACTCAGCCACCTTTATCACCAAAGCCGCAATTCCTACATGGTGTTTCAGAAGCCTTTCTTGGATTCTTCCAAGTTTGCCCAGGGCATGTGCTTCCGATGAATATATTACGGGGACTAAATTTATCCGCCAATCCGGTCTTAGTATCTCTTTAGTTAATGGGAAAAATGTTGTGCGTGTGAATACCACGGTATCTTGGACAGATTCTAAGGGATTACATCAGATTACAGGATCGACGGATTTATCGGCTACCCAATAGAAATATATATGAAAAAAAAGTTGGAAAGAGGACTCAGCCTAATTGAAATTTTGGTAGTGGTTACAATATTTGCAGTTTTAGGCGTAATTATTTCAGGTTCGCTTATTTTAACTATTCAAGGCACCAAAAAAAGTGAATCGTTGATAAAAGTAAGGGAAAATATTAATTACAGTTTGGCAGTCATTGAAAGAAATTTAAGGAATGCTAGCGTGGTTTTGGATTGTCCGAATACGGATACCAGTAAAATAACATATATGGACCAATTTGGCATTTCATCGTCATTTTCTTGCGTCAATGTTGGGGCTGCAACCGATTCTCATATTGCTTCCGGCTCAGCCAGGCTTACATCGGATTCAATTAAAATTATTCAGTGTTCATTTGTATGTACCCGTGCAGACTTATCAAATCCACCTTCTGTAAAAGTTAATCTCACAGTGCAAGATACCACCTACTCCGGATCACAAGGTTCTAATGTAACAACCGAATCAAAAATTTATTTACGAAATTAAATAGAAATGGATTGCAATTATATTGGTCACTTGTTAAACTAATTTGATGCGAAAAGAGTCAGAATCCGGACAAGCGTTAGTGTTGGTTCTTCTCTCCCTGTCGGTTGTTTTGACAATAGTTCTTTTTGTAATGTCACGCTCCATAACTGATATTGCAATCTCAACTGAACAGGCCGATTCTGTTCGTGCATTTTCAGCGGCTGAGGCGGGAGTTGAAAACGCCTTAATTACAGGCGCAGGGAGCGGTGGTAGTGTCCAAATAGGAGACGCTTCCTACTCAGTAGATGTAACAAATTATTCACAAGACTTACCCAACTTTAATTATCCGATTCCACTTCTGTCGGGAGACACTATGACTAATTGGTTTGTTTCCCACGATAGCACAGGACAAATTACTTGCGCTGCGGGCTTCCCTTGTTTTACAGGAAATACTTTAAAAGTTTGTTGGGGGAATTCTGGTACGCCGGCCAGTAATTCAACGACTCCGGCAATCGAGATCAGTGTTTATTACGAAACAGCTCCGGGAAATCTTTCTACAATTCAAATCGGTAGAGCCACTTTTGATCCTAATGTAAGCAGAGCGGCATCGAATTATTTTGCCGGGGTAGATGCCGGCACATGCCAAATAGATGGTGTTGGCTATTCTTTCCAGAAAACAATCACTATGTCAGGCCTTGGAATTCCGGCAGGCTCTTACAATACTGTAAATGGACTACTTTTTGCTAAGGTTAGGATGCTTTATAATACCGACACAGGTCACATTGTAGGAACAAGCGCCAATTTCGCCGGAGACACAACGCTACCCTCTCAGGGAATAAATATAGTTTCTACGGGAGTTTCAGGTACGACAGGAAGTCTAAGTAATCGAAGAGTAAGCGTTTTCCGAGGTTGGCAAGAATTCCCCTTAAGTGGTTTGTCCGTCTTTTACCCCTACGGTGTTAATAAGTAAGCTTATCTAAAATCCAATTATTTTATTTTTACTTACTCAACAACTATTTTGCTATTAAATATGTTACGTGGTCCCTCTTTCTCTTAGGAACTTACAAAACGTACAAGGATCAACCTTGTACGTAGTGGGGTTAAGGGGCTATTTCTCGCCAATTGGTAACTTGGCTTGCGAGGTCAACCGGGAACAGAAGTTCTAGGTCCGGTGCATATTCAAAAAACTCGGCGGGTGTAGTGGAGTTGTTTGTATTTCCTAAGTCTCTTTGTAGGTTTACTCCTCCGTAACCTGCGACTGTTCCCCTAATCCAAAGCTGAGAATCCGTTTTAGTTCCCCCTGTACCGGTATTAAAAACTCCGTCGGCAATAAATATTCCTTGCAAA
>Ga0209417_1004367_pt1 | contig 16973 bp, 11 predicted proteins | sample RifGroF2_FD_184002 | JGI IMG/M metagenome (GOLD analysis project Ga0209417, IMG submission 184002) | Groundwater microbial communities from Rifle, Colorado, USA - Groundwater F2 (SPAdes) (version 2) | ecosystem: Environmental > Aquatic > Deep subsurface > Groundwater | place: Rifle, Colorado... | reverse complement strand
CTGGCAGGGATGCGACCAGTCTGTAAGAGCGTTTATAACGGGAATATCAGCAAATTTCGCAAGCTCAATGACGGTCTCGTGCGCAAAAGTCCGAGCCATAATGCCCTCGGCGTATCTGCTCAAAACACGCGCCATATCCTTAATCGGCTCGCGTTTGCCGATTCCGCCAATGTCTTCAGGTTTGACATATATCGCGTTTCCGCCGAGCTGGGTCATCGCAATCTGAAAGCTCATTCGCGTTCGCAGCGATGGTTTCTCAAAGAGCATAACCAGACTCCTGCCGGAAAGGCATTTGTCCTGCTTGCCCTTTTGATATAATCGCTTGAGCTTGTCGCTCAAATCGAGAAGTTCGAGAAGTTCATCAACACTGCAACTGCTAACCGAAAGAAAGTCTTTCATTATGCACCTATTAAAAAAAAATAGCCACAGAGGACACAGAGGTCACAGAGGGAAAAAGTTATAAACTTTTTAAAACACTGTCGAGAATTTTAATGGCTTTGTCAATTTCGCTTGCCTTGACGTTCATCGCGGGCATAAAACGCAAAACCGTATCCTGCGTACAATTTATCCGCAGGCCCTTTTCGAGGCATTTGGCAACAATATCCGCTCCGGGCGACTTCAACTGAATGCCAATCATCAGGCCTTTGCCCCGAATATGGTCGATTACATCATACTTCTTTTTCAACTGATTGAGTTTATCAAAAGCGTATTTACCCATCTTTATAGAATTCTCAATCATCGCTTCTTCGTCAATCGCTTCAATCGTCGCGATACCCGCTGCACAGGCGATACAGTTTCCGCCGAATGTCGAAGCATGCGTACCAGACACGAGCGCAGCGGCGATTTCCGGCTTAGCCATCATAGCGCCGATAGCTGCGCCGCCGCCGAGCGTCTTTGCAAGTGTAATAATATCAGGCACAACGTCGAAATGCTGATAGCCGAACCATTTGCCTGTTCTGCCCATTCCGGTTTGAACTTCATCGAGAATCATTCGTGCGCCGTTTTTATCGCAGAGCTGACGAATCGCCCGCATATATTCAGTCGTCGCGACATTAACGCCGCCTTCACCCTGAATAGGCTCGAGCATCACGCCGGCGACTTCATCGTCGAACGCTTTGGTCATCGCGTCAATATCATTAAAAGGCACATAAACAAAGCCCGGCACAACTGGCTGAAAAGGCTCGAATTTTTTCGGTTGAGCCGTAGCCGTCATCGCACCGAATGTTCTGCCGTGAAAACTGCCTAACGTAGTTATGTATTTATATTTTTTCTTTTCAGTGGAAATTCGAGCCAGCTTCAACGCAGATTCGTTGGCCTCTGCGCCACTGTTGCAGAAAAAGCATTTGCCGCCAAATGCCCGTTCGCTCAACATTTGAGCCAGTCTGCCCTGCAGCTCGGTATAAAAAGTATTATCCATATGCAGCAGAATTTTTGCCTGTTGCTGAATGGCTTTTACGACTTTCGGATGGCAGTGGCCGATGCCGCTCACCGCCCAGCCCGGAAATAAATCGAGAATTTTATTCCCGTCGAGGTCGTATATATAACTGCCTTTGCCTTTGGTAATAACCCGCGGCAAACGACTGTAATTGCCGATTACATACTTTTCAAAAATGCTAATTATTTCCTGCGTAGTCATTTCTATTATTCTTCCTTATTAAAAAAACCATCGGCCATCAGGCCGATTCTATAATTTTGATTTTTTATTTTTAATTTTTTATTTTATTTTGTTATCTGCGTTCCGATGCCTTCTTCGGTGTAAATTTCCAAAAGCAGCGAATGCTCGATTCTGCCGTCGATGATATGCGCTTTGCCTACTCCGCCTTCCAGAGCGACTATGCAGGCCTCGACCTTCGGCAGCATACCTGCTGTAATAACACCCGTCTCAATCATTTTCTTTATCTCCGCTTCCGTTGCGCTGGAGATTCGAGTTTCAGGATTATTCACATCGGTGCGAATGCCGTGAGTATCGCTGACCGAGACGATTTTTTCCGCTCCAATAGCAGAGGCGACCTTGCCTGCCGCGGTGTCAGCGTTGATATTCAGTTTGCCGCCTGCCCGGTCAATCGCAATCGGAGCGATGACGGGGATTGTCCCGCTTGCGCAAATGGTTTTGAGCAATTGGCCGTTGACGGATTTTACTTCGCCGACTAAACCGAGGTCGATTTTTTTACCCGCAGCGTCAACTAACCGCAAAGGCTCGCCGAACAGTACGCAACTGCTTAGCGAATGGAGTCCCATCGCGTTACAGCCTAACTGTTTTATCGTCTCGCACATCGGCGTATTTATGTCGTGAATCAGGGTATGTTCGACAATCGTCATTGTGCGTTCGTCGGTATAGCGTCTGCCATTGACCCATTGGGGCTCGATGCCCGACTCGTTCATCGCGCGGGTTATGGCTTTGCCGCCGCCGTGGACGAGGACAGGCTGAATCCCGACCGTCGCCATAAAAACGACGTCTTTCAGCAGCTTTTTCTGCAACTCAAGGTCGTCTAACACGCTGCCGCCCAGCTTTACCACGACTATTTTACCCCTGAACAGACGGATGTACTCCATCGCCTCGACAAGGGCTTGTGCTTTTCCTATCGCTTTTTCCAATTATATACTCCTAAAAACCGGCTAAACCGGAAACGGCCAATTATATATATTATAATCCGAGGGGGTCAAGCGAAAAGAACATAAAAAAACGTAATACTTTAGCCGAGTGTCAAATGCGACCTGTCATTCCCGCGACCTGTGGTGAGCGCAGTCAAACCAAAGCTGGAATTGAAAAATCAGTTTTGTAGGGTGGGCTTCAGCCCACGCAGTTATATTTAGCCGTCGGTTTTACCGGCGGTTTCCTGCTTTTTTACATTCGGCCTATTTTTTACGCAGGAAAAACCATATCGCCGCTTGCGCAACAGCCGCGGCAATAATAAAACCACAGGCATATTTATAAGGCGAATATCTGCCAAAGGCATCGCTAAGCATTCCGCCGAATAAAGCGCCGATTGACAGTCCGCCGCCAACAAAAATTTCATGAATAGACATAAGCATTGAACGATTTTTGCCGCCCGAAACGCCATAGTACTGGTGTGAGCTGTAGGCAAAGCCAAAGCTGATTCCGCCAAGGGCGGCAGCAAGAAACTGCAATGGCAGATTATCCGAACCGAAAACAATCAGCATAGATATAAAAATAACGAGCGAACTGACAACAAACGGTATTTTTTTATAATGCCACCAATGGCTGCTTCCCATAGAGTAAAACATTGAAACATACGCAACGCACATAATCGCCATCGCCCAGCCGTAGTTGGATTCTGTAAATCCAAGCTGAAATTTATAAAAAATACCCAACTGACTCCTGAACAGTCCGATGCAGGCCGCCGTAGCTAAAATCGCAACTCTGGCCATCCAGATAAAAGCCGTTTTGCCGTATTCGATTTCGCCGGTATTAATTTGTTCGGGATTGTTCTGCTTATGTGCCGATGATTTGCCGGTGTAACTGCTTGACAGTATCGCAGCAAAACACAAAATAGATATTACCCCGGCAGCAGCCATGGGCAAAACATAATTTATTTCCACAAGATAGCCGGCGATAACAGGCAAAATAATCGTGGACAGCCCCCAGGATATGTTGAAAAAACCAAACCGTTTTGACAGTTCCTTTCCTTCGTGGCCTGTTGAAATCCAGCCGGACATAACAGGCCAGAAAAAAGCGGTGGTAATACCCATAAGCGACATAAGAATCGTTAAAATCATTACAGGGCTGACGCACAAACGGCTTTTTGTGCCAAACCAGACCGTAGCGATGAAACCGGCGACAACTAAAATTTCAGCAAAAGAACTGACGAGCATAATTTTACGGGGATTAAACTTATCGACAATCAGACCGGCCATGACGCAGAAAAAAACATATACGCCCATCTGCCCGAGAAAACATCCGCCGACAGCGGTATCGCTCCCTTTCATAGCTTTCACCACAAAAGGCACCGCCAGCCCGATAAATTGCAGTGTCGAACCCATAAAAAAAGCAGCCAGACCGAGCCTGGCCAAATTAGTATCTTTAAATAAATGTCGCATAATTATTAATTTCTAAAATAGTAACATCTTAGCCGAGTGCCAAATACGACTTGTCATTCCCGCGCTAAAAATTCGGTTAGCCCCCAGCTTTATGCTGGGGGTTCGTCAGTGCGTAGTTTTGTAGGGTGGGCTTTCTTGTCCGCCATAGCTTTAGCGGCGGCGGAAGCCCACGCGGTTTATTAAAAATTCCATCGGCGGCAGCCGATTCCACAAATTTTCAATTTTCAATCTTCAATTATATATCTCTTTTTTCTCTGTGTCTCTGTGGTGAAATTATTCCGCAAGCCAGCTTTGCCCGATATTCTCGTCAACTTTCATCGGCACATCGAGCCTTATCGCTCCGGTCATTTCGTCAGCGAAAATTTTCGCAAGTTTTTCCGCATCTCTGCCGTCAGCCTCAAAAACCAATTCATCGTGAATCTGCAAAATCATCTTTGCAGGCAGTTTTTCCCTTTCAATTCTATTCTGAATTTTAATCATTGCGATTTTTATCAAATCAGCCGCCGAACCCTGTATAAGCGTATTTATCGCCAATCTTTCCGCCTGCGAACGGACATTGCCGTTGCCGCTTTCAAGACCGCTGATATTTCTTCTCCTGCCGCAAATCGTCTCTGCAAAGCCGGTCTTTTTCACCATCGCGATGGAATCTTTCTTGAATTGCAGAACGGAATTATATCGAGCAAAATAATCATCGATGAATTTTTTCGCTTCAGCCACGCTCATCCCCGTTGTTTTGCTCAAGCCGAACGCCCCCTGTCCGTAAATCAGCCCGAAGTTCACCGCCTTGCATCGCGACCGCATTTCTGAACTGACCTCGGCAATATCGATATTATAAATCTGCGAAGCGACGAAACTGTGAATATCCCTGTCCTCCTCGAACGCCTTAATCAGAGCCTTATCCCGCGAAAGATGCGCCAAAACGCGAAGCTCGATTTGCGAATAATCCAGACTGATGATTTTATCCGTTTTTTTCTCCGCGATAAACGCCGAACGAATCTGCCTGCCGATTGGGGTCTTTATCGGGATATTCTGCAAATTCGGGTCCGAAGAACTCAATCTGCCCGTCGCCGTGAGCGTCTGATTAAAACTGGTATGAACTCTGCCCGTTCGCGGATTTATCAGCGTGCCGAGCTTGTCGGTGTATGTATTTTTTAATTTGCTCAACTGCCGATACAACAAAATATGTTCGACAATCGGATGTTCGCCCGCCATCTCCTCAAGCGCATCGGCATCAGTGCTTTGTCCGGTCTTCGTATTGCGAACCGATTTCAGACCAAGTTTTTCAAACAACACATTGGAAAGCTGCTTTGGCGAATCAACATTGAACCGCTCGCCGGCCAATTCATAAACCTACCTTTTCGACTCGTCAAGCTGCTGATTTATTTCGATGGAAAGTTTTTTCAGAATCGGCACATCGACCTTCACGCCCGCCAGTTCCATCTTCGTCAAAACATCGACAAGCGGAATTTCAATCTCGTCAAAAAGTTTTTTCAGCGTCGGCTCTTTTTCGAGTTTCGCGCCGAGATATTCATAAAGCCCAAATGTAATATCAGCGTCTTCCGCCGCGTAATCGCAGGCCGTTGCCGTATCGACCATATCGAACGTCATTTGATTTTTGCCTTTGCCGATAAGGTCGGAAATCGGAATATCGCGGTAATGCAAAAAATCCAGAGCCATATTATCGAGCGAATGACTCCGCCGCTCATCGAGAACATAAGACGCAATCATCGTATCAAACACAAGCCCCCGCACAGGCATACCTGCGTTGTGCAGAACAATCATATCGTACTTTGCGTTTTGGCCGATTTTCTTAACATTCTCATCCGCCAAAATCGCCGCCAGTTTTTCCCTAACCGCCGTCGTTCCCAGACACTTCGCCCCCATCGACGCTTTTACCGCAAGATAATACGCCTTATGCGCCTCCCAGCAAAAACTCATTCCAACCAACTCCGCCCGATGAGCCGATATCGATGTCGTTTCGGTATCAATCGCGAACAGCGTTTGCTTTTTCAATTCTTTGGCGAACTCGTCTAACTTTTCGAGCGTATCAATCAAATGATATTCGTGCTTAACTGTTTTTATCGAATCGACAACAGGCGCAGTCTCAAAAAGACTATCCTGTTTTTTTTCTTCTGTTTTCTCCGGCTGTTTCGTTTCGCCGGACGTTAATGCCGTCCCCAAATTCAACTGCGTCAAAAGCCTGCTGAAACCAAGTTCATCAAAAACCGCTTTCAGCTTTTCAGAATTAAACTCCTTTACCGTAAAATTTTCTTCATCGAGTTCAATCGGCATTTCGCAATTTATCGTTACAAGCTCCCTGCTCAGCATCGCCAACTCTTTCGAGTTTCGCAGATTATCGCCGCGTTTGCCTTTGATTTCATCGGCGTGCGCGTAAAGATTTTCAACCGAGCCGTATTTTCTTACCCATTCCATCGCCGTCTTCGGCCCGACATCAGGCACGCCAGGCACATTATCCGCCGTATCGCCCTGCAACGCCAAAACATCAATAAACTGCGAAGGCTTTAATCCCGTCTCATCGAAAAACGTCTTCGCGTCCGTCGTCGCATCTGCTCTTATATCATAAATCCGCACACCCTTATCGAGGAGTTGAATCATATCCTTATCTTTGGAGCAAATATAAGTATCGAATCCTTTTTTGACCGACTTCGCCGCCAACGTGCCGATTATATCGTCAGCCTCGAATGTGCTTTTGCGAATGATTGGAATATTCATCGCCTCTAAAATTTGCTCGATGCGTTTTATCTGCACTGGCATTTCATCGGGCATTGGCGGACGATGCGCCTTATATTCGGGATAAATTTCTCTCCTGAAGCTCGGCTCTTTGCTGTCCATCGCCACGACGAGCATATCGGGCTTTTTGGATTGCAGCAGCCGCAGGAGCATACTGGTAAAAATATATGTCGCTTTTGTCGGCTCACCGGCGGGACTGGAAAGTTTCTGGCTCATCGGAGCGTAAAACGCCACGTAAATGTGCGCGTGTCCATCTATTATATACAGTGATTTGGCCATAGTTTGATGATTGCTGCCGCCGCGGCGCTTTTATTATTCAGGTTTAGCCCAGCCTTCTTGTATGGCGGGGTCAATAAAAACTCCATCGCCATCGGCGATTCCACAATTTTTCACTATTCACTTTTAGTTTTTCACTTTTCCCTACTCCGCCGGCATCAGCTGAGTTTCATACAGCCTGCGGTAAACATCACAATTTTTCATCAGGTCTTCATGGCTGCCCTGTGCAACGATTCTGCCCTTATCCATTACAACTATAATGTCAGCCGAAATAATCGTACTGAATCTGTGTGCGATAACGAATGATGTTCTGTCCTTCATCAATATTTCCAGCGCCTGATGAATTTTAGATTCACTATCAGCGTCAACCTGGCTCATCGCCTCATCAAAAATCAAGACAGATGGGTCCTTCAATATTGCTCTTGCAATTACAATTCTCTGCAATTGTCCGCCGCTCAAGCCGGACCCATGCTCGCCTATTACCGTCTGATAGCCGTCCGGCAATGGCTCAATAAATTCATGAGCATAAGATTTTTTCGCTGCGGCAATAATGTCATCCATACTGGCATCAGGTCTGCCATATGCGATATTGGCGGCAATTGTATCATTAAACGTAACAACATTCTGCGTGACCATTGCTATATGTCCGCGAAGAGACTTCAGTGTGCAATCGGAAATATCAATCCCATCAATAAGAATCTGTCCACTATCCGGCGCATAAAATCTCGGCAGTAAATTTATCAGCGTCGTCTTGCCGGAACCGTTAGGCCCGACAATCGCAATATTCTGACCGGCCTTAGCCGATAGATTCACCTTATCCAAAACCTGCTTATCGCTGTTTGGGTATGTAAAAACAATATTCCTAAATTCTATCTTTTGATTAACCGTCAAAAGTTCCTTTGAATTCGGCTTTTCACTTTCTGGAGGGTATTCCATTATCGCAAACACCCTGTCCATTGCAGCGTTCGAATCCTGAATACTGTTCCATACATCGCTCGTTTTTCTCAGTGACTCTGCTGACACACCAAGCGCCAATAACAACAAGAAAAACTGTGGTGCATCTAAATTTGACTTGGCTACCATATTTATACCAATCAGAAGTGCAGCCGACCCAGCCAGCATTCCCAATATATCCATTATTGGCGATGTCAAAGCATCAGCTTTAGCGCTTCTAAGAATCTGCCGCAAATTCTTCTGGCTCGCCACGTTATACGCCTTGCACTCGCGTTCTTGCTGGTTATAAACTTTAATAACACGAAGTCCTGCCATAGATTCCTGCAGCTTGCCAAGCATCACCGCTGAAGTCTTCAATCCCTTTTTTGCAAATTTTCTTACACGCCTGCCAAAAGACACCATTACATATGCAGTCGCAGGCGCAGCGGTTAAGAAAATCAGAGTCAGCTTCCAGTCAATAGCAAATGCAAGAATAAGCATAAATATCACTTTCATCGGCTCCTGCAAGCTCTTGCCCAAAAGTACTTTGATGCCCTTGCCGATTCCATTGACATCGCCAATCATTCTGCTAATGTTTCATATTTTGCCATATATGGCAAAATATGAAACAGGCATATACATCGCCCGCTCAAACATATCTTCACGAAGATGCGCTGTTGCGACCTGCACAACCTTTGCGCCCATATATTTTTGAGTAAATGTCGCCAGGCACCTTAATGTTGAAATAAATATTATTCCTATAATAATAAAACACATAGCTTTCTTCATTGCTAATGCATTGTCTTCCGGCAAAAGAGCCGATATTTTCTGAGCCCTTTCAATTATCTCCCATCGCAGTCCCCAGTTCCACTTTTTTAGAAAGCCATCGGATTCGTACATAAATCTGCCTGGAACAATTACTGAAAGTTTTTTTGTATGATGCTGTCCACCGGAAATACGTATAACATGAACGGATACGAAATCGCTGCTGCTGTTACAATCTGCTAATTTCGCCATCATTTCAAGAGATGACATTGGGCTGTTAGAATCATAAATTTCACCCACACCAATTATTATATCGTCAACCTTAAATCCAGCATTGCCTGCGATGCTATTTGTGTCAACGCTAACAACTTTCAATTCATATCTTTTTTGGCTATCGTTCATTAAAGAAGACTTGGCTGGTATTGCAAAATTCATCCCATATCGCCACTGGCAGCCCTGTCTGTTAATCCAGCCAGGTATGCTTTCCTGGTCCATCATTACTTTCAACAGAGGAACTACAGCTGCAAAACTGCCCGCAAAAAGAAGCCCAACCATAACCGCCGCAAAAAACACTACAATTATGCGATGCCACTGCGGCAGAACATATTTAGCTATACGTCTGAAAAAAATCATTCAAAACTCCAAAAACGCCACTTTGGCGCAAAATATCAAAAATCTATCTACTGACTATTGACTATTAGTTTTGTAGGGTGGGCTCTTAGCCCACGCGGTTTTTTTACTGGCTATTAACGCCACAGTGTAGTTTTTATGAAATAAATATCAAACTAAAAATTTTGCCGACTTTTTATGTGGATGTTGAGTGTTGAATTTCAATGTTGGACGTTTTTTCGCACCTTTCACACATTCCCACTTTCCTTCATTCCCGCGTATCAGAGGGTGGACAGCTCTGCTGCCCACGCGGTTTATTATTTTAAAATTTTGTTCAGCCCCCACACCTGTGGCGAGGGTTATCAGAGCCCAAGCGAACCTGTCGCGGCGTAGCGCAGCGAAGACGGAAGCGCAGGGTGTTTCGTAGAGACGCACGGCATGCGTCTTTGGCGAAGACGGAAGCCCACGCGGTCGTCTTTCGAGCAATTCACATCCCATTTCGGAATTTTCTGCCGTCCGGCGGGGAGTTTTCTGCCGGAGAAAACCGCAAATATATTTCACTTCTAAAAAGCGATTTTCGCCGCGACATAACCGCTTTATTCACAACGGTTTAAGAAACTGCAAAAATTGACTGCTTTGGCACAGGTCTTGCTAAAAGCAAGGTATGAGCAGTGCTATTATAATGAATTTACCTGTTGCTGTAATTGGCCAACCGCCCGCGGCATCAGAAAACCCACAAGACCAACACGCCCCGCAGGGTCAGTTTGCTAATATTCTTTCAGGCAGCAGCTCTCCGAACGTCAGCGAAAATGTGGATTTTTCGGTTATGTCCGATAATTTGTCGGCAGAACACCAGGTACAAAACCCCACGCACGTTAAACAAGCCTTTTCAGAAACATTTAAGAAAGTGCTGACGGCTGTTTCCAATTTAGATACCACCGAAGCCGATTTAAATACAAACTCACCAATTTTGCCGCAAGTCGGCATCTGCAATACAGAATCGGCACAAACCTTTATTCCAGCTTCAACTGAAACAGCGGACTCGGCTGATAAGAAATCTGAAAGAACACCGGCGACTGAAACACCTGCCCTTTTAGCGATAAGTCCAATCAGCGTATTGCCGCCGATTGAACCAGCTATATTATCCCCCGCAAGCGAGAATATTTTAACGCCGATTGATAACAGCATTAGTCAGGAATCAATTTTTCTAAAACAAACCGTAAATAATATCAACATTAGTAATGTTTTTGAAAAATACGCTGATACCGCTGCATCTGATAAAAATTTTCAAAACAGCCCCGCTGTTGAGCTTACTGATAATTTAATAACAACAGACAAAACACAAAGCAATCAGACCGAAACAACGCCAATAACAAACGAAAATCCCGAACCGCTTCAGCAGGCCGTTGTCGCGACTAAAGACTCAACTGTTATAAAACCTGCTGATGCCGATGTAAAAAAACAAAATACCGTCTCAAATCAGAATTTTGCGCAAAAAGTCAATACCCACCTGCCGCAGACAAACACGGAAAACTCACGCCAAACGCCTTTTGAACAGAGTTTTTCGAACGGACAGGGTTTTGATAAGACGCATCAGGAAACAGACGATATCCAAAGCGTTTCGTTTGAAAATAAAATTTCGGGCGATTTGCAAACCCTGCCGATTCAGGAAATAAAGACGGCAGGGGGGGCAGAAAAAGTTTCCTCACCAATCGCTGTCGATTTAAAAACGGACATTAAGTGGGAAACCGGAGAAATCAGCAAACAAATCGCCGATTCAATAAAATCCGCCGCCAACACCGGCGAAAAAGAAATTACCGTTCGGCTTAACCCAGCCGAGCTTGGCAAAGTGGTCATAAAAGTATCAGGCGAGCATTCGCAAATCACCACGATTATCGAAGCGAGCAATCCCGAAACCAAATCGCAGCTCCAGGAAGCGTTTGGTCAGGTCGCCAAAAATCTCGCCGATGCCGGCATAACGCTCAAACATTTTGAAGTAAGGTCAGCCCAGCAGTCCGCCGGCGGATTTGAATCCGCATTTTCGCAGAGTGGACAAAGCAGCCAATCAGGCCACGGCGGCAATAACCCAGCAGGGCAGTTTTTTCAAAATCAAAATCCCGCAGATAGCGGTTTTTATTACCAAAGTCAGACTTTTAACGCGAAAAATTCCTCTTTCGAGCAAAATTTTTCACAAAATCATTTCACCGCAAGGTCCGTTAATATGCTGGCGTAGGTTTTTCAGGCTTTCCCAGTGTAACAAATGCGGTTATTACAGGTCTTCAAAAAAATTTAATTTAGGTAAAATTTCCCCTTAAGAAAAGTCCGCATGCCTCGACAATACCCCTGTTGAAAAAGCGAAAGTTGCAGACAGGAGTTTGCAACGGACAAAAAAATATTGAATGTACTTTTTTTAAGGAGTCAAAACAATGTTAGCTATTAAAAACAATCTTATGTCAACGAATGCAGCCCGTCACTTAGGCCAGAGCTACAACGCTTTGTCAAAGTCAGTTGAAAGACTGTCCAGCGGCTTGCGAATCAATGGTGCAAAGGACGACGCAGCAGGTTTGGCCGTTCGCGAATTGATGAGAGCCGATGTTGCTGTTACCCAGCAGGGTGTTCGTAACGCACAGGACGGCATCAGTATGCTGCAAACAATGGAAGGTGCTTTGGCACAGGTCGATGATATCCTTGTTCGTATGCAGGCTCTGGCAGAGCAGGCTTCAACAGGTTCATATTCGACTGCACAGAGAACAATTATGCAGAACGAATTTGACGAACTGCGTCAGGAAATCGATCGTATTGCGACAAGCACGAAGTTTAACGGCATAAGTATGTTAGACAACACAACGACCGTTTCCGTACAGTTCGGCAAGCTGGCAACAGACAAAATTGATATCGCCGGCAGCAACGTAACAAGCGCATCAACCGGTTTAAATATCACTGCTCTGACTATCGGCAACGCGACAAGCGCAAAGGCCGCTCTGACAACTCTCGACACAGCTATCGGCACAAAAGATACAGCTCGTGCAAAACTCGGTTATAAGATGAACCGTCTTGAGGGTACTGTCAACGTTATGAACATTCAGGCAGAAAACCTGATGACAGCAGAATCACGCGTTTCTGACGTTGATGTCGCCGAAGAAATGGCATCAATGACAAGAAACCAGGTTCTGGCACAGGCTGGTATAGCAATGTTGAGTCAGGCTAACTCAATGCCGCAAATGGCTCTGCAGCTTCTCCAATAACACAAACATCTCGGTAGGTTTTTAGTCCGATTGGGAAGCCGGTGCAAAGCCGGCTTCCCATATATAAAAATTATAAATCGTTATTATCAGACATTATAAAAAAGTAAATATTTTAGCCGAGTTTTGTAGGGTGGGCTCTTAGCCCACGCGGTTTTTTTAGGTATTATAAAAAACATCTTTCAACACAGGCGATAATCTGCGTTAACGGAGTATTCAGATGAGTCTTGCCGCGACATATCAGCAGACAGCAGTAAGCACACAAAGCAGAGGAAGGCTTATAGTGATGCTCTACGATGGAGCGATAAAATTTCTAAAACTCGCTCTCGTCGGAATCGAATCCAAAAATTACGCCGATAAGGGTACATATATCAACAAGGCTCTGGACATTATCGCCGAGCTTAACGCGGTTCTTGATATGGACGCAGGCGGCGAAATAGCGATGAATATGCGAAAGCTGTATAGTTTTATGACGCGCCATCTTTCGCAGGCGAATATCGACTGCGACAAGCAGAAAATCAATGAAGTAATCAGCCTGCTCGAGGAATTGAACACCGGCTGGAAAGCAATCGCGTAAATAATATCAAAATTTAAAATGCAAATATCAAATTGCATGACGGGGTTATGTCATTCCGAGCGCGGTCGAGGAATCTATTTAAAATTTCATCGGCAAACCTGTCGCGTCGTAGCTCTTAGCGAAGACGGAAAACGGGAATACATTTTTTCTTACTTTTATCCGCAAATCTTACCATTTTGTTGACATCAACAAAATGGTAGAATCCTGTCTCAACTTTCTAACCATTTTCCTGATATCAGGAAAATGGCCGATTACCTCAAATCCTGTTGTTTATAAATGCTTTTCTCAAAATCCTTATGCAGCCGAACTATTAGTTCTTTTTCCATTTTCTACTTTCTATTTTCGATTTCCGATTTTCTTTTCCGTGGTTAGCCCCCGGACCTGTGCCGGGGGTTCGTTTAGCCGTTGTCGGCACGATGACGGAATCAGAGCCGCGACAATTATGGAGCGGTCATCTTTTTATTTAGTCCCCTGATTTATCAGGGGGTTGTGTCATTTCGACCCCATTTATTTTAATATCAGGTACAATATAATGTTTAATAGGACAGTTCTTATCTAAAGAATCATCATTGATAGAACGTACGATAAATGGGAATGAACTTTGGATATTGTCCATTACACAGTAAAAAAATATACCTTCTGATAGGGCTATTAAAAAGTCAAGGATAGTTTTCATTTCGAGATGTATAGGGATAGGTTTTGTACAGTTTGTACCGCTGATATTCCAAAGAGGGAGAGCAATATTATTGCCTGGTTTTAGTTTGAAGTTTTCTATAATTAGCTTCATTTGTTTTTTAGGATGCTCTTGGGAATTTCGAATATCGATTATGTACTTTAAGTTTAATTTATTACCTTTTAAGTATTGAACGAAATTATTATTGTGTTTCAGTTCCTTTTCTGCCCAAGAGGTAACTTTGTGAAAATGAGGACCATCAAAACTTGTTTTGTAGAAAATATTTATCAGTTCTGCAAGAGTTTGTATGCTATTTTTTGCATTACTCAGAAATACTGCACAATGTTCTTCCAACTGATTGACTTGAGGGAACTCCACAAAGTGACGACCATCTTTCTTTAGTTCGCCTTTTTGTATGATTTCACGTATATGTTTAACTTCATCGTTTACAAGGTTCTGTCTACTATCACAGATTAGCAAAAGTTCTTTGCAACGATGCATACAACGAAGTAGGTCATCTTTATTAATATTCTTTTTTAGAGGAGTATTTTTTATTGCCTCATGAGACTGGATAAACACCCTTGCAACAATTTTATTGGCTGAACCTACATCAGCAACAGGTTTACTCATCCAGGACATATTTGGGTCTGTTTCTTCAGGGTCTAAATCCTCTGGTGTATAGATTCTGAAAGTTCTATCAATTTTATATACCTCTAAGAAATCACCGGCTGGGCACATCTGGGTTATACCACCAGTACCACCTATCAATTCTCCTCCACCTGCCAGATACCTTGGCGCATTTTTATTAAACTTCATTTGTTTATATCCTACAAGGCAAAGATCATTTTAGTTTTACCCGCGTATATTTCATATCTGAATAAATAAATGGGTCTGCTTTCCTTTGTTTCCCCCTTATTTTTTCGAGATGTTTTTTTGTGATTTAATTATTCCCATTGTTCCAGCAAATATACGATTTATCCCATCAAATATTCCTACTAACAAAATTATTAAAAATATACTTTGGTAAGAATTATGGTGATCGGTAGCTCCCTGTTCGGACATTCTCATGACACCCAATATTAACAGTAAAAACACTAAAGAAATGATACTCTCCGCTAAACCCTCTAACATGGCCTTAAGCGGATTAGTCCGTAGAAATGTACCACAGTAATCACAAAAATGCTTTTCACTCTTACCAAGTACGCTTATAAAGCGTTGGTGCGCAATTATTATCTTTGTGCCACACTTACTACAGACCCCCATATCGTATTTCTCTTCTGTTTTAGGGTTGACGAGGTCTTTCTCGATATCATGTATTTCCGCAAAGTTGAATTTTGGTTCTGTAAATCTAAAAATAGGTCTAAAAACCGCTGCAGATAAAAAAACGGTAATCGCCTCCATTGCTGTGGTGGCCATCAATGTTCTCACTGTAGCCTTATCTAATCCAATTAGAATAACCATTAGCAAAAAACGGACTAAAAAAAAGGTCCCGACCGAAATTACAAGAACCAAAGAAAACTTCTTTATGTTATAAGATAAATCAGCTATTGCCAGCCCAAGAACACAATAAGAAAACATCAGTATCATAATCGAAGGGACCAACCCCATCATCTGAACCATTTTCCCACCGGTAACCAATGTAAGAATAAATTCCACTGCAAACATCGAGATGAAGATTGCTACCACATAAAGAATAAATTTAGCCGGTTTAAGTTCCTTTAAAGGAAGAGATATGTTTTTAGCCTTTTTCCCATCTTCAACCGTTACGACTTCAAGCGGAGTGCTTTGAGAAACACGTCCTAATTCTTGGGCGAGTATTTGTTTGCAATTTTCGCAGACAACCTTGCCGCTATGTATATAGGCTTGTTCAAGTTTACCAATTATCCGCTCACAATTTTCGCAGGTTTCTACTTTCAATTTCTTTACCTCTTCAATTTTTCTGACAACTATTTCTTTTTGTTTCAACGAAAGGCCGCGTACCGGCCGAAAAATTCAATGCGACAGTTCCAGAGGCAAATATATTTGCCGGAGAACTGGAGCGTTGAATTTACAGCAATCTTTGATTGCCGTTGAAACAAAAAAATCCATGTTCATTCGTAGCCATTATCTCTGTGCCCTCTGTGAACTCTGTGGCTAACATCTTTTCGTCTTCGTGCCTTGGTGGCTAAAAATTTTTCAAAGAACCGCGTCATCTGCGAAATCAGCGTCATCAGTGATTAAAAATTTGTTCCTGATAACTGCTTTTATCATTTTCTACCAGATAGGTCTTTTTGTCAACCCCGCACCCAAAATAAATAAAAAAACTCCCCGCCTGCCTGTCGCGGCGTAGTCCGCAGGACGAAGACGGATTCCCTATTCCCTAAACCCTACCCCCTATACCCTGCTGTTCCCGAATTGTTTCGTCCTTAATAAAACCCGCAAAAACCACATCAAAATTGGTTAAAATCCGCGAAAATCCGCCCAATCCGCGGTTAAAATCGTCAAAAATCGTCAAAAAGTCGCAAAAACTTTCAATTTTTTGCAATTTACTTGCAGACCTTTAATATCCATAAGCGATTTTTACGCTTATAAATGCTGTTTTTCCCCAAAATCGCCCCAAAAAAATCAGAAATTTGCGCAAGTTTTTAAATTCCGACAAATTTGGTATTATTCCTTTATAACCCCTAATTCGAGCAAAGCGTTATACGCGGCTTTTTGCTGCGCGTCTTTTTTGGTCATTCCCCAGGCGCTTGGGTATCTCTTTTTGTCGATAACCGCGGCGCACTCAAAACACTTATTATGGTCAGGCCCCTTTTCATCGAGCAATTCATAATTCACATTCGCGTTTAAATGCTGCTGCGAATGCTGCTGGAGAACGGATTTATAATTATCCTGATGCTCATCAGCCTCGGCCTGCTGAAGGAACGGCTCGAAGCATCGCAGAACAAATTCCCTCGCGGCCTCAAACCCGCCGTCAAAATATATCGCGGCGATTATCGCTTCGAGTGTGCCGGCGGCGATTGAACCCTGCATCGCCTTGCTTTTCTGCATACCCGCCCCGACTTTAAGAGCAGAAACCAGCCCGAGCTGTGCAGCGATAATCGAGCAT
>Ga0209417_1004366_pt1 | contig 16976 bp, 12 predicted proteins | sample RifGroF2_FD_184002 | JGI IMG/M metagenome (GOLD analysis project Ga0209417, IMG submission 184002) | Groundwater microbial communities from Rifle, Colorado, USA - Groundwater F2 (SPAdes) (version 2) | ecosystem: Environmental > Aquatic > Deep subsurface > Groundwater | place: Rifle, Colorado... | reverse complement strand
GCCGGTTCGAGATGATCCACACGGGTCATTGGTCCTTTCGTGAAATGCACGAGGCATTTGGCATGGATCTGAATCAGTTTATCTGGCTAGGCGGGTATCCGGGTTCGGCAGGAATCATGGAGAAGGAAGGCAGATGGAAACAGTATATCTCTGATTCAATCATCGAAACCAGTATTTCCAAAGACATCCTGATGCTGACCCGTGTAGAAAAGCCTGCGTTGCTTCGTCGCTTATTTGAACTTGGATGTCTGTACTCAGGCCAGATTTTCTCTTACACCAAAATGCTGGGTCAATTGATTAATGCCGGTAACACTACAACCCTTGCACATTACCTGGAACTTCTGAGCCAGGCCGGATTGCTGACAGGTATTGAGAAATACGCTTCGAATGAATTGACAAAGCGGTCATCCAGTCCGAAATTCCAGGTTTTTAATACCGCCCTGATTACCGCGCAACGTTACGAATCTTTCAAGGATATCGTCAGCCAGCCAACCCTGTGGGGTCACCTGACGGAATCGGCAGTTGGCGCCCATCTTGTTAACCATATTCTGACCGACAGAATCAGCGTGTTTTACTGGCGCGACCGGAATGACGAAGTTGATTTTATTATTCAGAAAGGTGAAAAGGTCATCGGATTGGAGGTTTCATCAGGAGAAAACCACAGCCGCAAAGGGATGGCGGCATTTCAAAAAAGATTTCAGCCCCATAGAATGATCCTGGTCGGAAAAACAGGAATCCTTGTCGAAGAATTCTTGCAAATTAACCCTGCTGATTTATTCTGAATCCCCTCTTTCCTCTCTCCTCTTTATTCTTTCTTCTTTAATCTTTCTTCTTTTATCTTTCTTTCGCCTTTCGCCTTTTCTCTTTCGCCTTTATCTCCCCCCTTTCTCCCCCCTTTTCACACCCTGGAAAATTTCCTGAGTCACCAGACGGCCTCTACCTTCGCAGTAAACATTTCGAATCAGTAAATCATTAAATTTAGAGGTATGAAAACAACAGTTAAATCGATCATCGGATCAGTCGCAATTCTGACCACTCTGGCTGTAAGCAGTTATGGGCAGAAAGCTTTAAAAGCCGAGTCCACAGTACAAATTGTAAAATCAGCCGGGATTGCCGATGCCAAGGATAAGAAAGGTCAAATAACATTTGTTGATGGCATCAGAGTAAGTCCATCCACGCTATCTGTAGCACAGGAAAAGGTTAAAGAAGGCAAAACCTCATCCCAGGAAACCCTTTCCGTCCAAAGACACCGGCGGTTTCAGTTTGACGATGAATCCACTATAGCTGAAACAAAGATCAAAGCTACAGATGAGTTTAATACGCTATTGATCTCTATTGCAACCGGCCTTGATAAAGGAACCATCATTGTTGACATCCTCGATCCCAAAGGAGTTAAGCAGGGTTCATACACTCTGGTTGCCGATGAGCCTACAGTTGTTGGGGGAAAGACGAAGTATAGCGGATCTGTCAACGGCCAGATACAAAAGCAATTTCGTTACCCTATGAAAGGAGAGTGGATTATCAGGGCAACTCCGACGAATGCGAAAGGTTCCGTTAATATCATGATTGAACAGAAGTTCGTTCCCAATTTGGAATACTATGAAATGGGGCTCACCGAAAAGAGGTAATGCCAATGATCTGTTTAACATCCTGGATTAGGGCTTTAATTATACTTCTCGCAATGGTCGGGCTTCCGGGTTATTCCCAGTCACTCATACAGGGAACTATCCGCTATGACACCACCCGGTGGAAGCCGGTGGCGAGTTTATCCCTGGTCCCCGACTTTTCAAGGATGTATGAGGTTTCCAATGAATCGATCATTCAGGAGGCGGAGATCGGGCCCGATGGGAACTTTGCCTTTACCGGTGAAAACATGCCTCCCGGGGATCACCTTTACCGGATTCATTTTTCGAGAAAGGAGGATCCCCGGGCTTCGCTGATCATCGGGGGACCGGATGAAAATCACCTTTTTCTCCTGGCCAATCCCGGTTCAGAAATCGGAATCCGTATCCGCGGTGGCCGTCGGCTGATCGGAAGTATCTCATTTGAAGGATATCCCGTAAACCAGTCCGTAAAGGACATCAACCAGATCGCCGGATTCCTCGATACCCTTGATTATTACGGGCCGGCTGTCAACCGTGATTTTGTCCGTGAGGCCGTTTACGAGCGCCTGCGGCGATATGCCGATACCTGTTCCAACCCCCTGATTTCCCTGTACGCCCTGTATCACAGTAGGTTTGAATCAGACTTCGAAAAAAATCCGGGCTACTACACCAAATATCTGAGGAAATGGCGGAAACAGGATTCTGAGTATTTCCGGACCTTCCGTGCCCAACTCCGGATGGATACGGAACAAAATAACATCGTACCGCTTGTATCGGCCCTGCTTTTTATCCTGATGAGTATTGCGGTGTATTATTACCGTCGCCGGAAAAAATCGGAAATAAACCCATTCCGGTCGCTCACCGTTCAGGAGCGGAAAATCTTCGCGCTTCTCAAGGAAGGGAAATCGAACAAAGAGATCTCCGAATCCTGCTCAATCAGCCTGAGTACGGTAAAAACCCACGTCAACAGCATCTACTCAAAACTGAACCTCAGCTCCCGGACGGATGTGATGGACTTTGGGGAGTGATCTCTCCGGAAGCCGCCCAGGGGGTGTTCGGGGTAAATCCCCGGCCTGAAGGCCAGGGTTACTGATCTCTCCGAAAGCCACGATGGTACTAGGCCCCCGGCCTGAAGGCCGGGGTTACTGATCTCTCCGAACCCTATTTCTTCTTTAATCTTTTTTCTTTCTTCTTTCTTTCGCCTTTCGCCTTTCGCCTTATCTTCATATCTTTAGATCACTAATCTCCTCTCCTTCCATGAAAAAACATTTACTCATTGCCCTGTGCCTGATCTGCACCTTGCAGACCGGACATGCGCAAAAGGTATTGGATTCCGTTTACACCTACTGTTTCTGGGAATCCGGAGATTCTGCCCTTTGTTTTGGACAGAAATGGGACTATGACCAGCGGGGAAATGTAACCCGGATGGCACGCTATAGCTGGAACTCGCAAACGAAGCAATGGCATCCGTGGTACTTTTATCCGGGCGATGACTGGTTCTGTTGGGGGAGGTTTGATTTGGAATATGATAATTCAGGTAATCTTATCGCTAAAACCGGATACTATCCGGAAGATTGGGGTGAACGTAAAGCCTGGAATAATATTACCAGGGAGTTATTTGAATACGATGGAGATGGAAACCGTGTGACCTCGCAGTGGCTGGAATGGGACTATTTCGCAAAAGACTGGAAAAATGTCCGGTCAGCAGAATACCGATATGTCGAATATGACTACAAGATAATTCAGGACCAATACACCTGGAACCCCGACAAGTCAGAATGGAAACCTGCATCAAGGGAAATACTTAACAAAGACACCTTCGGAAAGCTTGTTGGCAAAATTGGGTATCTCTGGGATTCCGTTACCCGGGATTGGATCCTCAACACCAAAACGGATTTTGTTTTCAATTCAGCCGGAATCCCAATCCTTCGTATTTCTTATAAGCGTATCCGGGTTAATTCTGCGGATACCTGGCAGGAAACGGAAAGGTATGAGGTCAATCTGGATAGCCATGGAAGACCTCAAACCGAATTTTATAACTGGAACTCCCAACCGAACGATAAATTTGAATACACGTATGACCATGACAATCATTTAGTTTCAAAGGCCTGGATGTTTTGTCCCAATTATCCTGATTGGAATATTTATAAACAGTGGGAATGGAGATATCATCCATCAGGACAGCGGCAAACGGAAATTTACAGGGGCTCATTTATGGACTTCGACATGGTGTTTAGTATGGAAATCGTAACAGCCTTCGATCCGGAAGGAGACACCATCAGCCGCACTTACTATTATTTACACGATCTTCCCGGCTCTCCCCCCATCCAGACCGATTATTATTATTACCATGGAGCATCAACAGGAACTGGATTACCGATTACATCAAAGGTTTCAATCTTCCCAAATTGCTCCAGCGGCCCGATCCACATCACCGGCCTCACCGCTCCCGCCGAACTCAGGATCTGGTCCATGCAGGGGCAACTCATGCGTAAAACCAATCAAACCGGGGAAACTGCAGACCTCACCGACCTGCCAAAAGGAATGTATATTCTGGAGTTATTAACAGTTGACGGGAAAGTACAGCGGTCCCGAATTATCCGCGAATAATCTTAATTTCTTCCCCCTCTTTAATCTTTCTTTCGCCTTTTATCTTTCTTCTTTTATCTTATAGAAAAAGCCGGCTGCAGGCCGGCTTTTTCTGTGGTACCACTCGGATTTGAACCAAGGACTCACGGATTTTCAGTCCGTTGCTCTACCAACTGAGCTATGGTACCATTTCTTTCGGGCAACAAAAATAAGGAAAAAATGTTCAAAGCCAATATCAGAATAAAAAAAGTCTCGCCGAAGTGGCGTTTTTATATCTTTGCAACCCGATTAATAAGCTGAAATGGAGTATTTTATTCATACCCTTAAAAATGGCATCCGCGTGGTCCACATGCCGTCAGAAAGCGAAGTGGCCTATTGTGGTCTGCTGATCAATACGGGTTCAAGGGATGAAACTGAACGCGAGAACGGTATCGCTCATTTCATTGAACACGTGATCTTTAAGGGCACCACCCGCCGGAAAGCCTATCATATCCTGAGCCGGCTCGATGATGTGGGCGGCGAGATTAACGCATACACCACCAAGGAGGAGACCGCCTATCATGCCGGATTCCTTTGCCAGCATTACGACCGGGCGATTGAACTGATAGCCGATATCGTGTTCAACTCCACCTTCCCGGCCGTGGAACTCGACAAGGAGCGCGAGGTGATCATCGATGAGATCAATTCGTTCAAGGACAACCCATCGGACCTGATCTATGACGACTTTGAGGAGCTGATCTTCGGGGCGCATCCGATCGCTCACAATATCCTGGGAACGGCTGAAACGCTGAACACTTTCGACAAAAAGGCGATCCAGCACTTCATGGCCCGCACCTACGATACCGACCAGATGATCTTCTGCTCGGTCGGCCGCATCTCCCTCGCCCGCCTGATCCATCTCGCTGAAAAATACTTCGGCGAAGTCGACGCTCGTCCCCGCACATTCACCCGAGTCCCGTTCAGTGCATATCAACCGGCAACCGGCAACCGGCAACTGGCAACCTACCAGTCCCACTGTATAATAGGAAACCTGGCCTACAGCGCCATGGACAACAGGCGGATGAACCTTATCCTTCTGAACAATATCCTCGGCGGCCAGGGCCTGAATAGCCGGCTTAACCTGTCGCTCCGCGAGAAGCACGGTTACGCCTACAATGTGGAGTCTACCTTTACACCCTATATTGACACCGGGGTCCTGACTATCTATTTCGGCACCGACCCTGAAAAGCTGAACAAAAGCATCGCACTGGTTCACAAGGAGTTCGACAGGCTCAGAACTCAAAAGCTCGGCACATTGCAACTGCATCGGGCTAAAAACCAGATCATCGGCCAGATTGCCATGTCGGCCGACAACAAGGAAAACCTCCTCTTCACCCTCGCCAAATCGGTGATGCTCTTCAATAAATTCGATTCCCTTGAAACGGTGACCCGCCGGATCCAGTCGATCACCACAGAACAACTGCAGGAGACGGCCAACGAAGTTCTCGCCCCCGACCAGTTGTCCATGCTGATATTCCAATGAGCGACCATTTCAAGCATAAGGGCATCTCGCATCCCGACCTCGACCGCTACCTCACGGAGCACACCAGCCCAGAACCTGTGCTGCTTAAAAAACTATTCAGGGAAACGCATGTGAAGATCCACCATCCGCGCCGGACCTCAGATCACCTCACGGGAAAGCTTCTGGAGATGATCTGCCTCATGCTCAAACCCATGCGGGTGCTGGAGATCGGAACCTTTACCGGTTACGGTGCACTGGTGATGGCCGCCGCGCTTCCCGAAGGCGGGGAGCTGCATACCATTGAAGTGAATGATGAGATGGAGCCGTTTATCCGGAAATGGATCGATGAATCGGGCCTGAACAACCGCATCATCCTCCACATCGGCGATGCCCTCAGCATCATGCCCGGATTTGAATTTCCCTTTGACCTGATATTTATTGACGGCGACAAGGACCAGTACGTGGAGTATTACGAGGCCGCCATGCTGAAAAGCCATCCAGGCACTTTCATTATTGCCGATAATACCCTCTGGAGCGGCAAGGTCCTGCAAAAAGAGATCCCCGAAGGCGACCATTTCACCCGTGGCGTGATGCGGTTCAACGATCATGTGCAGGCAGACGGGCGGGTGGAAAACCTGTTGCTGCCGGTGTTTGATGGGGTAACGGTTGTTTACGTGACGCGTGACGCGTGACGCCACTGTCATCCCGACGAAAGTCGGGATCCCCTCCCTCGGAGCTCTAAATCAGGAGATTCCGGCTTTCCTTTAGATTTGACAATGTTAACTAAACCATGTAAAATTGAAAAGGAATGAGGTGAACTTTCCGGCTTCCTAGACTCATGATCTAACCGGCGTATTAGTCCTCATTCCCTTTCTGCTACAGAGAACCAATTAGAATTTTAGGCTTTAAGGCCTAGTAAAGGTTTTAGTTCTGGTAGCCTTTTTTAAACACTTAAAAACAAAAGTATGAGTTTTTCAAAAATTGTCGGCATCGACGTAAGTAAATTAACTCTTGATGTTCATGTTTTACCTGATCATCAGGTCTTTAATGTTTTGAATGACGCGAAAGGAATTAAGCAACTGATCCGTTTGATGGAAAAGAACCTTAAGATTAAACCCTCAGACACGCTATTCGCTTTCGAGTTTACGGGCTTTTACTCGTATAGGCTGGCTGTTTGTTTACAGGAAATGAATTATCCTATTGTGATGCTGCCAGGCTTGGAGCTTAAGCGATCCACTGGGATTACCCGGGGTAAAAGTGACCCGGTTGATGCAAAGAAGATTGCAGAGTATACTTTTCTACGTCGAGACCAGATCGTCCCTACCCAACTTATTGAAGAAGAGATCGAGCAGATCAAACGCTTTCTTTCCTTGCGGGACCGGTTGGTTAAACAGAGGGCGGGTTATAAGGCCACCCTCAGTGAAGCAACACGAGCTATTGGAAGGAAAGAAGATCCGCTTTACTTCCAGGTTCAGGAAAAGGTGGTTAAGGAGCTAACCCTACAAATTAAACGAGTGGAAAAGGAACTGGTTCAGATAGTTGATGCCAATCCGGAATTGAAAAAGCAATTTGACTTAATCGTCAGCATCAAGGGCGTGGGGCCTCAAACAGCCCTGACAATGATCGCAGTTACCCATGCATTTCGCAAATTCCCGACTTGGCGCAAATTTGCCTGTTATGCAGGCATAGCGCCATTCCCATATCAATCTGGTACCAGTATAAAAGGGAGAACCAAGGTGAGCCATTTGGCCAACAAAAAGGTAAAGTCCTTACTTGGAAACATCACCGGATCAGCTATCCAGCATAACCCTGAAATGAAATTGTATTATACCAAACGAATCGCAGCAGGCAAAAACAAGATGTCAACTCAAAACATCATTCGTAATAAATTGATATCAAGAATCTTTGCTGTTATTGAACGCGGAACGCCCTATGTTGACACTATGAAATTTGCAGCATAAAAAAAACCGCCATAAAATTTGGTTTTATCTTAGAATACGCCGGAATGACATCATCACATCATCACATCAACAAATCAACAAATCATCAAATCATTACCTTCGCTTCATGAACTTCCGCCTGCACATTTTCCTGCTCCTTGGAGTACTGCTGATCCCTGTAGCCGGGCTCACCCAGCTGGTAAAGGTGGCGTCTTTTGCGCCGCGGAGGGCTGATACGGTGATCGTGGAGCGGAACTGGCGGACCCGGGAAAAGATAATTCTAGCGGAACTGGAGTTTCACCAGGGCGATACCGTCAACCCTGAGAACCTGGAAAAATCGCTGAAAAAAATCTGGAACCTGCAAAATTTTGTCACGGTTGACTATCGCTGGGACTCCCTGCCGGGCGGTAAATCAGGGTTAATACTCACGGCCCGGGATGCGCTCACGATCTATCCGGTTTTCGGCGGCAGGATGCAGTCGGGGGATTTTACCGTTAAGGCCGGAATATCGGACCGGAACTTTCTTGGGAGGAATATCCGGGTAGAAGCCCGGGGGCAATTCAGCACCATGGAAACGCTTTTCGGTGAGTTCAGGCTGACGGTTCCGCGCCAGCTGCTATGGAAAAACCTGGCTCTGACCGGAGGATTGCGGATGGAAGACCTGGCCTATCAGCGGATCTGGTCGGAAGAGGTGTTTGTCCACGTGACCAACCCTTTCCACGAGGATTACCGGTTAAAGCTGGCCCCCAACCTGGAAACGGGGCTGATTCAGCACTACCGGGGGAGCCTGCCGACTTTTTTCAACGATTCCCTTCCATCATACAAAAGAAAATACTGGTATATCCGTCTCACCGAAACTTTCGGCACCATAACCCGCCGCAGGCACCAGGAGGAAGGATTCAGCCTGTTGACCCTGATCGGGACCGGTATCGGGCTGGAACCGGATTCAAGAAGTTACTTCAGGGCAAGCCTTAGGGCGGAATATGACCGGATACTGACCAGCCGCCTTCAGCTGACGGCGCAGTGGGAGGGCCATTATACCTCCAATGAAAACGGATCGTTCTGGCAACGCTATGGTCCGGGTAATATCCGCGGTATCGGCTACGGAGATCTTTCAGGACCCTTGATGCAGCTTACCTCTGCCGGATTGTATTATACCTGGCTGAATTGGGATTACCTGGCCGTGGAACAGTCGTTTTTTGTTCAATATGCCTCCGCCTGGACCCCAAAAGCCAACCCGGCAAACTTTAAACAGCACTACGCGATCGGCACCGGCTTCCAGTTCACAATCCCGATGTATCCCGCTGCCAGCCTGTATGGTTCGTTCTCCTGGAACCCGAACGGGGAATGGTTCTACCTCGAGCTTTGAACGGTTGCCGGTTGCCGGTTACCTGTTGCCAGTTAGGCCAGAACTGTCATTCCGGCGAAAGCCGGAATCCCATGCCTCGGAGCAATTGCCGGGAGATTCCGGCTTTCGCCGGAATGACAACCTCTCCACGGCACATCATCACATCATCTCATCATCACATCATCACATCATCCAATCATCCCATCATTTCCTTAATTTAGCGGAAGCAAACACTAGAATACATGGAAGTAATAAATCAACCCGGAACCCTTATCTGTAATCGCTGCGGGCATGTGAATGATGAACGCGCTTTTTTTTGTTCAAATTGCGGCGCTCCCATCGGGAGCCGCGCCGGCAGCGGTTCGCGATATCAAAGCCCCCCTCAATACGATCAATATGAGCGCCCCTATAGTGACGGACTGCCGCTGATATCCCTGCTGGTTACCATCTTCGGATTTTTCGTTGCTGGATTTATCGGGCCGCTGATCGGGGTGATCCTCGGACATGTGAGCCTCAGCCGCCTCCGCCGGAGCGGACAGGAACAAGGCAAGGGGCTTGCGGTTGCCAGCCTGGTGATTGGCTATGCCATGCTGATTCTAGGCCTGATATTGCTCATCGCCCTTGGCGTATTTGTGGGCTGGGCGGTGTTTAATCATCCGGAGGGGTGGGAGTGGAGCAATATGTAATTAAGACGGTGACGAAAGACAGACGACTGATGATGTGGTGATGTGATGATTTGGTGATGTGGTGATGTGGTGATGTGGTGATGTGATGATGTGGTGATGTGATGATGTGGTGATGTGATGATGTAATTAAGTTCTGGTGTTCTAACCGGTAACCGGCAACCGGCAACCGGCAACTGACTTTAACCGGCAACAGACTTTAACCGGCAACCTTTTTAAACGATACGTTTCCTTGCGACATTCACTTATTCTTCTTTACTGTTTTTCGCTGACAATCAGCGTATTCGGACAGACTGTAGTTTATATCGATCCGGAAAACACAGCGGATCAGACACAAAACGGAACGATTGCACATCCTTTTGATTCGTGGTTGGATTTCACCATTGAGAGCAACCGAACCTATCTCCAAAAAGCGGGAACCACAGCCTTAATAAGTGGAAGTATAGGTTTTGCGGGTCGGACGGGAGTGACGCTGGGATCGTATAATTCCGGGGAAAAACCTGCGATCCTGAGCTCCGGTTCCGGCGTTCATGTGGTGGATATCACCGGATCATCCAATTGCACCATCAGGGATCTGAATGTCGGTTCAACCGGCAACGCCACTTCAGGGATCATCATCGACGGAACCAATGCCTCCGGTAACCTGATAGACCACTGCGAGGTGCATGATTGTGAGTGGGGCATACGCATCCTCACAACAGGCAGCGGGACCAGGGTACTGAACACATCGGTATACAGAACAGGTGATGATGGTATTTTCGGAAAGGATATTCCTGATATTGAGATCGGTTTTTGCAATGTTTACGATGTTAACCGGAAATGGCTTGTTAACCGCACTGAGAGTTACTCACCGGGGGATTGCATTCAGCTTGCCTCCCTGAATTCCCTGAGTTTCAATATTCATCATTGCCAGCTAAGCCATGCGAGTACAGGCAATAAGTTTTGCCTGATCGTGGCCGGCGAGACCTATTCGGGTGTTATTGAGTACAATACCATGACGGGTAACAGCATGGATATATCCAGTTGTCTGTACCTTGGAAACACGTCCGGTACGGTTACCGTTCGTTACAATACCTTTCAGGGCGGAAATTACGGTGTCTATTCCTACGTCCATGACCTGCAATTGCATTATAATGTCTTTAACGGGAATAATTACGGGATCAGGGTAATGACTGGCAACAACCTGACCGCCGTTAACAACAGCTTTGCCAACCAATCCGGGTACTGTATTTCGAGCCAGTCGGGGACTTCTGTGAGTGCGGTCAATAATGTTTTCTCAATTCCATCGCTTCAGTCGAGGGTTTGGCAAACGGGAGGCCAGTGGAATTCTGATTTTAATGCCTTTTATCCGGAGCAGCCGAATTTCCTGAACAGCAGTTCCACTTTGGCTGCCTGGCGAACAGCCACCGGAAATGATGCCCATTCGGTTACGGGCAATCCCGCTTTTGAGAATCCGGCGGGAGGCAGCCTTCGGATACTGCCCGGATCGGTTTGTATCGATAAGGGAACGGATGTTGGTTTTACGGCCGATTTTGACGGCACTGCCGTACCCCAGGGAAGTCGGCCGGATATCGGCGCCTTCGAATATGCATCCGGGGAGAATGGCATCATTACGGGGATCATCGCGGGGAGCCCTTTCTGTCCGGGAACTGCCGTGGATGTTCCGTACAGCCTGTCAGGTACCGTGAACGACGGCAATCAGTTTGTGGCTGAACTCTCGGATTCCCGTGGGAATTTCGGATCACCGGTAAGGATTGGCTCCCAGCCCGGTAAAGGATCAGGAGTTCTGGCTGCCGTTCTTCCTGTGACTTCCGAACCGGGATCCGGCTACCGTATCCGTGTTAACGCCACAGACCCGGTGATAACGGGTCTTGGTAATACTACAGATCTGGTAATCAGTCAATCTCTCTCTCCGGTACTGTCGGTTTATTCTGATCCCCCCGGTGATCTTTGCGAGGGTTCTCCGCTGACCCTGACGGCAGTGTTTGCGGATGCGGGGAGCTCGCCGGGTATCCGTTGGTTCCGTAATGGAACCGAAGTGGCGGGTGAAACCGGCATAACCCTGCGGGTGAGTGCACCCGCCGACGGTGATCGGTATAAATGCCGGCTCACTCCCAACCATCCCTGCACGGTGGTGGATTATACCGACTCGGAAACGGTGACGGTACGGGTGGTCCTCCTGCCTTCTTCCTGCGTGATCAGGTTGTTTGAAGGTAAGGTTCTTGAATCCAATCAACGATATGGTAATCAGTGGTATATTAGTGAAGTGGAGGGGGATTCCCCGGTTTCTGGTGCTACCGGATGGCAATTTGAACCGGAGGTAACGGGAATGTATTATTCGAGAATCATCAATGACAGGGGCTGCCTGTCGCAGCCTTCCAACCGGATTTTTGTAACCGGAACCGGAATTCCATCACAAAAGCCGGGAGTCGTTCAGATCTTTCCGAATCCCACCTCAGGAGACCTGATCATTACCTATCCGCCAAATCATGAATATCCTGTCAGATATGAGATTGCCAACCCCTCCGGAACCCCGGTCAGGAAAGGCACCCTTACAAAATCGACAGAAACAGTCAGCCTGTCAGGAGTTCCTGCAGGAGTTTACTATATCAGGCTAAAGTCCGGAGAAAACAACAACTGCTTCAAAATACTCAAAACCGGTAACCGGTAACCGCCTTTAACCGGCAACCGGTAACTGGCAACCGGCGTTCAACACCCAACCATCTTCCTTTTCTGCCCGATCTTCCCCATATTTTCTACTTTGCTGATATAATCCGGTGCGTAGGGAACTTTGCAGGAGGTTCCGCCCACATCTACCATGACCTTGCCTACCGTGAGTGCCGTAGACTTGCATAGTTCTGTCAGTTCAGGAACATAGGAGCCCGTAGAAATCAGGAAGGTATTCATGGAATAGCGTACGCGGTTGGCCGATTGATGGATTGTTTTACAGACGAGTGCAATGAGCTCCTTAAGTTTGGGGATGTCAAGCTGTTGATCCGGGGTAACCGATACGATACTGCCCAGTGTGGCCCAGCCTGCAGTTGCGGTCATTTCACGCCCCGAACCGATCCATTCCAGGGCAATCTCCCATCCGACCGGACTTTCGGCAGTAGCCCATGGCACCGTGAAGCCGCTGATCATATGCCAGTAAGCCCCATCTACCCATTGGTTCAGCGTCGGCTTGTCCATCCGCTTCGGATCCGCCAGCAATCCAGCCAGGTACATCGCATCGGAATTGCCTGTTGCATAGAGTTCCAGTGCCAGCCGGTGCGCATCCGCTCCCTGGCCTTTCTCAGCTCTCTTAACTTCCTTAACGATTTTCTTGAGATCCTCAACTTTTACCCCGAAAAAGGGTTCCCTGGCCCCATGGCGAGTGAGAACTTTTTTCGTCTGGTCACTTCCCAGAAAGGACAGTTCTAGCAGGATGTCGTCAGTGGTTGTCATCAATATCTGTTTAAGTAAATATACACTTTACGAGCTGTTTTGTTCCCGGCAACCAGAAAGCGGTAACCGAAAACCGGCACCCAAAATATTGTTCGACGGCTAACAATAACTCCATAATACCACCCGTTTACCAAAAAGAATCAAGCATTTACCGCATTCATGAACCAACATTGGTACGGAATTTGTAAATTTATCAGTCATCAACCTGTCTTTCCACCATTTGCCTTTTAACCTTTAACCCGATCACCAGCCAGAGAACCCCGTAATACTTCCTCATAGGTTTTTTGTAACAAACAGATTAATAGTGAATTGATATGAAGAAACTCTTCGTAACAGCCATTGCTTCGTCCTTTTTGTTTCTTGCTTGCAAGCCAAAATACCCCATGCCCGTGACCTTTGATCTCATTCATTCTGACTATACCGAGGTGATCCGGGCGGGCGGAAGCATCCAGGCGGTCAACAGTGTGAGCATTATGGCGCCGATGGTGTATTACAGCATGACTGTAGCCTGGGTGATCCGCGAGGGCAGTCAGGTGGAGGCTGGCGACACGGTTTGCATACTCGAGAGTCCTGATATGATGCAGATGCTTGAGAATCAGGAACAAATACTTGAAAACTCCCGTGCCGATCTGGTTAAAATGGAAGCAAATCATGCCATGAGCCTGGCAATGCTGGATGCCCAGGTGAAGGAGAACAAGGCCAGCATGGCCATCACCCGGCTGGATTCCATCCAGATGAGTTTCGCCCCGAAAGTGAAACGGCAGATTATGGAGCTTGAACTACAGAAGTCGCGCGTGCAGGAGGGAAAGCTGAAGAAAAAGCTCTCTGCCCAGCGGACCATCAGTGAATCCGAAATCCGTCAGCTGAAATCGAGAATAGGCCAGGCCGAAACACAGGTAAGGGTGATTCGTGACCAGCTGGCTTCCCTCACGATAGTTGCTCCTGCCAAAGGAATGATTTCCAAGCCTGATGTTCCGCTCTATACCTTATATACCGCCGAAGGGGGATCCGTGCCGGTGGCCGGATTCCTGAAAATAGGAAATTCCGTTCGATCTCGCCGGGCTCTGATGTCGCTGCCCGACCTCTCGGAAGTGCAGATCGTGGCTGAGGTGCCCGAGGTTGACTATATGCGCATTGATAAAGGCCAGAAGGTGAACATCACTGTCGACGCTGCCGGCGGGCTCATCACTACCGGTGTCTTCAAAAGAAAATCCCTGGCCGCAAAAAGCCCGATGTATTCTGAGTCTAACCTGAAAAGTTACGAAGTCATCATCAGCGTCGACAGCTGTCATTTACGGATGACTCCGGGTCTGAGCGCCCGCTGCGAGATTATGGTCAACCAGGTGAAAGATACCCTGGTGGTCCCAACCCTGGCCATTTTTGAGCGCGACAGCCAGAAGGTGGTCTATGTCGAGCGTGAGGGCAGGTTCAGGCCCGTGCCAGTTGAAACCGGCCTGGCCAACAGCTCACAAACCATTATTTCAAAGGGACTTGAGGGTCATGAAACCCTCTCCCTCCAGGAGCCTCCGCATAATCTGATCGAAAAGCAATAAAATCCATCCCATGAACAAAAACCTGATCCTGCTCACTTTCCTGTGCCTTGCCGCCTGTTCAGGCAAGGAGGTACAGGAAGTTCAAACCACCCTTGTTAAAAAGGGGACTTTTACTGAGGAGCTCATCGAGGCGGGAACCATCCGTGCCATGAACTCCATCGCCATCAGTCCGCCGCCATCTTCCTATCGGTATGGCAATCTTAAAATTACACGCCTGGTGGAAGACGGCACTGAGGTTAACAAAGGTGATACCGCCATTATCTTCGATCCCTCGGAGGTGAAGAAAGCGATTGTAAATTCCCAGCAGCAGCTGGAGATTGCCAGGGCCGAATATGATAAGATGAAGGCCACCCAGGAATCGGAGATAGAGGATCTGGAGGCCGACCTCGAGATCGCCCGGATCTCCCAGGAAATATCAAAGATCAATTTCGACCAGGCCGTTTTTGAGTCTGAAATCACGCGTAAGGAGATCCGTCTCAAACTGGAGACGGCCAACATCGCTCTCGACCGTGTCCGTGAGCAGATCGGAAACAAGAAAAAGATCCACCAGGAGGAGCTGATTCAGAAAGGATTAGCTATAAAGCAGTTAACGGCCGTCATGGTGGAGGCCGAGCGTTTTCTTAACTCATTGTTTGTTGTCAGTCCCTCCAAGGGAATCGCCATTATCCGCGACAATTACATGACCGGACAGAAGTGGCAGGCCGGGGATCAGCCCTACGGCGGGGCCATCGTTGATCTTCCCGACCTGTCGGTGATGCTGGCAGAAGTTAAGATCAACGAGGTTGATGTGTCGAAAATCACTCCTGACCTTAAGGTGGTTATTAAGGCGGATGCCTATTCCGATTCCACCTACACGGGGGTGGTAACCACTGTGGCCAACCTGGCTCAAAACAAGGACTACCAGACCCGGATCAAGATTTTTCCGGTCCAGATAAAAATCAACGGACAGCATGCCAGTCTGCTGCCGGGACTCACCGTCAGCTGCAAGATCCGGGTACGGGAAATTCCGGATGTGCTGTTCATCCCGGTCGAAGGAATTTTCAAGACAGACGGGATCGAATACGTTTATGTCCGTTCGGGAAGCGGATTCAAACGGAAGGACGTGAAAATAGGGGCCAGCAACACTGATTATGCCGTGATCACAGAAGGTCTGGCTGAAAAGGATGAGATTGCCCTGGCCGATCCTTTCCTTAACAAGCAGGAAAATCAGGATAATGGTACCAAGCAGTAAATATTCCGGCATGAAAACTCAGAATAGAATATTGATTTTTTGCCTGCTGCTGCTGAGTACAGCTTGCGGGCCCGACCGGACAGAAGAGTTCACCGTAATGAAAGGTGATTTCAGACAAACCATTACCGAAACGGGTGAGCTTGAGGCGATCAGCGCCGCAGCGTTGGTGATGCCGCGCATCAGTTATGAATATGGGTATGAATTTACCCTGATAGGCCTGGCTGAGAACGGAAAAATGGTTAAGCAGGGCGATACGGTGATCCGTCTCGATCCCGCTTCCATCGAGAAGTTCATCATCACCAAAACCGAATCCCTGGAAAGTGAAAAGGCGGCGGAAAAGAAGCAGCGGGTGCAACTCGAAAATACCCTTCAGGAGCTCCGGGCCCAGTTACGAGCCGAACAGGCGACCTTTGACCTGCGAAAGCTCGAGTTGGAGCGCTCGAAGTATGAGCCGGAAAATAAGCGAAAAATCAAAGAGCTTGAGTTTAATCAGGCCACCATCAGGATGAATAAGCTGAACCGGCAGATTGACCGCAAACCCAAGATAGACAACTATGATTTCCGGATTCAGCAAATCAAGGTTCAGCAAATTGAGGCGGTCGTAGCCAGTGCCCGGGAGAGCCTCAGAAGCATGGTAATTACAAGCCCCAGGGATGGCTTGTTTCAGTTGGGGGACAACCAGCAGGAATGGCCACCGAAGTTACTGAAGATCGGCGACCGCACCTGGTCGGGGAGCCTGATTGCCCGCATTCCGGATGTTAAGCATATGAAAGTGAGGACTTTCGTAAACGAGACCGATATTACCCGAATCTCACGGGGACTTAAGGTCATCGTCAGGCTGGACGCACTGCCGGATCTCGCTTTTCACGGCGTCATCACCGACATCAGCCGCATATCTACGTTAAGGGAGAAACAGATGGTGTTCAGGGTGGTGGTGGAGATTGAGGAATCTGACTTACGGCTCAAGCCGGGTATGACGGTCAGCTGCGAATATATTTGCAGTGAAATCCCGGATGCCCTTTTTGTGCCGAACAATTGCCTGCTGCGTGAGGAGGGGAAGGCCTATATCTTCCTGAAAAAAGG
>Ga0209417_1004363_pt1 | contig 16980 bp, 13 predicted proteins | sample RifGroF2_FD_184002 | JGI IMG/M metagenome (GOLD analysis project Ga0209417, IMG submission 184002) | Groundwater microbial communities from Rifle, Colorado, USA - Groundwater F2 (SPAdes) (version 2) | ecosystem: Environmental > Aquatic > Deep subsurface > Groundwater | place: Rifle, Colorado... | reverse complement strand
TATAGAAAAACGCTCATGCTCTTTCGAAAGAATATATTTTTCAAGAGGAAGCGATGCTGATATTTATCAGGAAAGGAAAAAACTTGGCAGATTTATCTGTCCCGAAATATTGAAATCAATAAATTAAAAATAAGTCATAAGCCTAACACTGCAAGATTGGGCCCGTCGAAAATAGGCTTATCGTATTCATTGAATAATGGTGAAAGTTTTTCCGATCTGCCTGATCAAGCAATTGCGAATCGCACAGCCTTTAACAACAGCACTTTTGAATTAGCCAATATAAACACTAAAAATCCTGTTTTATTCCGGCTTTACGCTTTTGAATCATTACAAGGTACAGCCACAGAGAAGGATTTCTGGATCATTGACAACATTGAGTTGTATGGATCGGTAAGTGCTGCTACCGCTGTGGCTCCCACACTCGGCAAAAATCCCTTTTCCTGTTTTTTTTCCGGGGACAAACTATACATCAGGGGGATAAAAGAACCGGCAAAACTTCAGATATTTAACCTGTTGGGAGTAAAACTCATGGAAAAATATCTAGATGCCGATGCAATACTGACCTTCAACACAAAAGAGCAACTATTGATCCTTACTACAGAAGACAAGCATAACAGGCAAACAGTCAAAATTTATCGACAATAATATTTTAAGTATTACTCATCAGAAAAACATATTGATTATGAAAACAAGAAATTCATTTATCACATTATTTTGTGCATTCCTGACATTAGTGCTCACATCGACTTTCGCAATTGATATCAAACTGGGCGAATATCCATTTCCGATTACAACTGCTTCTTTCAGTGCAATTGAAGTCGCTGCAAATGTTCAAATGAACGATTTGACTTATACGAACAATTTAACATATGATTACAATACTGTAAATGGTTACTTCAGACCTTACAAATGGCCAGAAGGAGCAAAAGCAACTGATACTTATCTGGAATTTACATTAACTCCACCAAACTCAGCAAACGTAACTGTCGGTAGTTTGCAAATTGTACATAAACCAAACACAGCCCTTTTAGGACCATCAAAAATTAGTCTGTCATACTCGACTGATAATGGAACGAATTTTACTCCTGTTGCTGAAAAAATGATTATAAGTCGTACAATGTTTAATACAGATATCTTCACGTTCGAGAACTTAAGTATAAGTCAACCTATCATTTTCCGTTTATACGCATATGAGTCATTATATGGAACCGTCACTCAGAAAGATCTTTGGATTATTGACAACATTGAATTGTTTGGCTCTGTGCAGGGAGGAGTAATATCGTCCAATATTGAATTCAATAACAATCACCAGATTAAATTTTATTATTCTGATAACAATTTACAAGTATCAAATGTACATGAAGAAACAAAACTTACTATTTACAATTTTGCAGGTAAGATAATCAAAGAGTCAATCATCAATACTGACCAAAATATCGAGCTGAAAAATGCAGGTTCGACCATTATAGTTAAGACAACCTCAGAAAACTATCATAGTACAGTGAAAGTAATTTGCAAGTAAGTATAAATAGCCATTAATTATAAAATTGACTGGTTTCTTTTTCATCCTCAGTCTGATGGAAATATTGTTATATTTGAGCAAAATAATCTGTTTATATGAAAAGTAAGAAAAAATTTTATTGATTCAATTTGACTCAACCTTCTTGAGACGTCCCACTCGACCCACTTGAGACGTTCCTCTCAACCCTTTTGAGACGTTCGTCTCGAATCGTTTGAGTCGAACGATGTAGACCATTTGAGAAGAAACTTACAGAAACTGATGTTATTTTTTTATCAAAAACTAGAAAAGCCTCTCGAATTTTTTGAGAGGCTTTTCTATACTTATACAACCGGGAATCAAACCGTCAGAACATATTCCAATACATAAGTACGTGGTTCTTTTAACATTGTATGGGTTGCAGAAAACTGCGTCGTCAGATGTAATTTATAATCCCCTGCCGGCAAATCGGCCGGAACTATAAAAGATACCTTACTTGGGTCATTCAACAGGATTGAAGTCATTGGTATTTTTACTGACTCATTTGTTTGCTGGTTTACGATAGCAATGCCATTGGCGGCATTGTCGCCTGCAATGCGAATGCGTGTACCTTCCATATTGATTCCACCACCGGGAGTTAAACGTGTATTCACTTCACCGGTGGTTACATCGACAACCTGACTGACCACTGCCCCCGACGGAGCCATGCGGCGAAGATTTACTTCTGCGGATGTAACCGCATTTCGAAGTGCAGCGGTTGGTACCACCCGAACATTTAGTGCATGTTGCCCGGGTGTCCATTTCGGATCATCTCCGTAAAATACACCATTAACACCCACACTGAAATAGCCCAGTCCGAAGGCAACAGATGCGCCTTTCGAAATTTCTTCTTTTGCAATGTCCTTTAAAATCTCAATAGCCGACCTGAGTGCGCTGGCACTAAGTTCTGTTCTTCTTTGAATCGCGATACCGATTAAATCTTCTTCATTCAAAGACCTACTCGTAAGCACTTTTCCAATTCTGTCGTCCGACCTTTCTGTAATGGCGAAATCATATAATTCCACTACCACACTAGCTTTAGGATTTTCTGCCATGATAAAACTAATTTTTTTGATGATTATTAATACTGTTCTTCGGCTTTGAAACGATGCCTTATTGATTGCTCAAAAGCCGGTGCAATATTAGGTACATCAAACAAGCTTTTTTATCACTAAAGCATCATTTTTTACTCACTAAATCTAACAACTTAGCTAAATAATATTAAAGTTAGCACCTACATTCATGTCCAATTAGCGACATTTCTTAATTTCGCCCCGAAAAGAATCATTAACCTGGATTGTTGATCAAGTAATAATATATCTGTACTATTATGAAAAAAATTCTGTATGTGGAAGATGACCTGAATCTTGCCTCAACCGTTCGAAGTATCCTGAACAATTCGCAATTAGATGTAAAACATTTTATTAACGGTGAAAATGCATTAGCCATTCTTGATGATTTTCAACCGGATTTAGTCATTATAAACATCATGTTAAGCGGGGAAACAGATGGCTTTGACATCGCTGAGAAAATCCGGCATACATTGAACACACCCATTCTGTTTACCTCATCTTTAGAAGAAGACCAACATTTGGAGAAAGGTTTTGGCTTTATCAATTCCGATTATATCCGCAAACCATTCAGTGTAAAAGAACTGAAGTTGCGTATCAACAGGATGCTGCTTCAGGATATCACCTCAGGCTCCTCCCAACAACGATATATGCTGGGGAAATTTACATATAAACCTTTCGAACAATCCTTACAATATCTGGATAAAGATATTCACCTCAGCTATTTTGAAAATGAAGTATTATTGATGTTATGCAGACATATGCATCAGTTTGTCTCCCGTAAAAATATGATCTGTGAGATATGGCAGGTAAAAGATTCTACCCTGAAAGAACCCTCTTTTTACAATAATATTACCAAACTCCGTAAAATTCTGCAATGTGATCCGCGGATTAAAATCGAATGTTGTTTGAGATCGAAAGTCAGACTGGTAATTGGATGAATTTTTTTCATTATTTTTATGCCTTCAAACTAATTCTCCGAGACACATGAAACCAAATCGTTTTATTTTACTTTTTGTATGCTTTTCAATAAGCATTATATTATTCTCTTTTGCCAACGGACAAAAAATTGTTAAGATTCTTGCTATTGGCAACAGCTTTTCACAGGATGCTGCCGAATCTTATGTCGACGATCTGGCAAAGGCCGATGGCGTGCAGTTGATCATTGCCAATATGTATATAGGCGGATGTTCGCTGGAACGGCACTGGAACAATGCTGAAAGAGATTCAGCAGCCTATTCCTATCGCAAGATTGTTAACGGCGACACTACGATTATAGCAAAACAAAGACTTAGTACCGCCATTCAGGACGAAGACTGGGATTATATTACGTTTCAACAGGCAAGTCCTTATTCAGGCATCCCTGACAGTTATTTTCCCTATCTCACAGATTTACTAAATTATACGAGAAAACAGGCCACCAATCGTAAAGTGCAGTTTGCTTTTCATCAGACATGGGCTTACGCTGCTAATTCGAAACACGCTGCGTATAAAAACTATAATAATGATCAGTTGCAAATGTATCAGGCCATTATGCATGCGGTTGAGATGGCTGTGAAAAAGGCCGGAATTAATATCGTAATTCCATCGGGTACCGCTATTCAGAACGGAAGGACGAGTGTGATAGGCGACAATTTCTGTCGCGATGGCTATCATTTGAGTCTGGGAGTAGGTCGGTTTACTGCTGCCTGCACCTGGTACGAAACGCTGTTGAAACGAAAAGTGGTGAAAAATTCCTTTATCCCCGCCGGAGTAACTGTTGAAGAAGCAAGAATCGCTAAAAAAGCAGCGCAATTTGCAGTAAAGCAGCCGTATAAGGTTACTGAAATGAAGAAATTCTCAGAATAACAGGCTTTCTGAGAATTTCTTTCTGATGAACAATGAGTTCTCAACAACTACTCAATGACAAAGTTTTGAGATATTTTTCTGTTTTCTTTTGAAACAGATAAGATATAATGTCCTGTGGATAAATCAGGTTGCTGAACCAAATATCTGCCTGATTGTGGATTCAATGTTTGTTTGTGGATTAATCTGCCGCTGATATCGATAATCTCCATCAGAACATTCTGGCGAAAATCCTCAGGTAGGCTTAACTCAAAAGTTCCCTTATTCGGATTTGGATATATATTGAATGACTCGTCTTTTGTTTGAGAGACTTTTGATGCATTTCTGTTAAGTATCTCTGTGATTTTAGCAGTATATACTTCGGCAAAACGATACATCCCTTTGTCGTTCGGATGGACATAATCGCCGATATCGGACGACAAATCAATACCCAGTTCTTCCCGTGAGAGATAATAGAGGTTTTTATATCCTTTTCCAATAAAATAGTCATACACTTTCTTCAACTCGCTATTATCCGCCAGCACCAGATCTTTCCGTGCTTTCCACATTTCCATATCCGAATAGCCAAAATGCTCTGTCAGGAGGATAGCCGCATTGGGATGGTATTTTGTCAAAGTATCGATGGCACTTTTGTATCTTGCATCGATCAGTGGAGGCATGGTGGTATTGGAAAAGTTGGGCAGGCAATCGATAATGTATATTTCGGCATCGATTCTGTTGATGACTTCTACAACTTCGGGTTCCACTCTTCCTACGCCACTGAAACCCAAATTCACAATGGGTCTGTCGGGGAAGTTTCTTCCCACGATATTGGTCCATGTATTGCCCGGTCGTGAACAAACGGCTCCATGCACAACTGAAGTTCCGTAAACTACAATAGGCTTAATGTCTTTGTTTACAGGAATAAATTCAAATTTTGCATCGGAGTTTACCGTAATGGAAATCGAAGAGGTGATGGCAAATGTCGGGAAGTAGAGGGAGAACTCATACCCATCGTTATTATAAACAGCATCATCAGGATTAATGTTGCTGTAAGTGAAAACACTCCCGATAGTTCTGGAGTTAGGATGACACCAATACCATTTTCCGTCGGGTTTGTGTGCGTATAAGTCAAGTCCGTTGGCACCAACCGTACTAAACCAGTTGTTACTGCTGTATTGTGAACTGAGGGCATAATTGACCGTGATGCTTGTCGCGTTGGTCACAAATCTGACGTGTAGTCCGCTGGAACGCAGCGTCTGATTCCAAACGTCGGAAGGTATGGTTTGCTGCGCATCGGCCGGAAAGCGGGAAAAACTGTTCGCGTTATATCCTTGTCCCCAGATGACATGTTTTGCCTGTCCCATGGGATTAAAGGTTTTTTGTGCCTGAATGCCACTTACTATCAAAGCAATGACGGAGATGATGAGTATAAGATTCTTTTTCATACAACAAATCCTGATTGTTTTTATTTGATAATGATGATGTTCGCCACTTCTCTTTCTCCGTAATGATCAAACTTCCTGTTGTCGTAGGGAGTATTCAAAACACCATTTTCAGGAGCATCCTTTGTCCAGATGGTTGTTGATCCGCCACCATCAAGGTTCAGCGCATACTTCCCGCCAAGCATTTTCATCAGGTGGGCAAGTTCGGGAATGTTGATTCCTTCTGCCTGACCCGGAAAACGACCGTCAACTGTCATCAACAGAAGCTTATTGTCTTTTGTGATACAAATGGCACATCGTGGATGCTTTGTGGTAATAAATTTCTTGTTGAGCCGGGTAAAATCGCAAACTCTCCCTTCATTTAGCATAAGAGGACCTGATGCCAATACGGTTCCTTTGTTGATTTTATTCGTCTGTTCGATGGATTTGCTCCAGGGAATCAGTTTTATTTTTCCGTTTTTCTCATGAATTGCTCCGGTGACACGTTCTGCAAATTCAGCAGCGGTGGTTGTCTCAATGACCTGTTTCCCGACTTTCAGGTAGCATACAGAGTTACCTTTGACCACATCAAAATAGGAACCGTTTACTGCTGCGATGGCATTGCTGGCTTTTGCTGTTTCGCTGGTTATTTTGTTGGGATCAGTAATGATTATTTTTGTTTTAGCGTTACTTTTTTTAAGATCAACTTCCACAAAGTTGATGTTCTGAACACAATTGTATAAAGAAGGGACTTGTGCATGTTTCCGGACGATTCCCTTTTGAATTTGAGTGGTTTCCCAGTTGATTCCTGCAATGGTTATGGAGTCCTTCTCTGTTTGCGCAGAGGCAAATGGAAGATATAATAAAAGATACAGAATAAATATAAATTTTGATTTCATTTTACCATTAATTTTGAAGTTGAAATATTGTTGTTTGATAGAATATTAACCAGATAAATACCCTTTGAAAGCTGAGGAGCAGGGTAGGTGTACGTGTCTCCGCTGACACTTTCCTTCGTCATGAATGCAGCCAACTTTTTGCCTGTCAGGTCGATTACTTCTATTGCCTGAAAACCGGATAAAGTAGTCCTGACCGACAACATTCCGGCAGAAAAACTCACACTGTTACCATCTGTTGTTGTCAACTGATCTGTAGCAGTGTTTGGATTGAGATTCGGTACCTGATAAGTTTGTACTCCCGAATTTAATTTGTAATAAAAAGCCACACTAAAGTTATACAAAGGATAAGGCTTGTTGTAGATAATCCCTTCGCTGTCTCTGGGCTCATACGAAGGTCTGAGAGTTGTCTCGGCAGCATCGCGGGCAAAAACAAAACTTCCATCGGTGTTTTTCTTATCCAGATCAATGTAGTTGTAATAGGCCGGATAATTATCGCTGTCCCGCAGATTACCATGGCCGGCATTGTTAGTACCTGCATATATCACTTCAACATCACCTGTCAGATCACTGATGCAGCTTATGTAAACGCAATCATTATCAACACTCACACCGGTAATGATTTTTTTTGCACCGTTAAGATACAGTTCAAAACCGTAGCTTGTCACTTTATTTACCAGCATTTCATCTAATACCAGAGGTGGCTGAGGTGTAAAGAATTTGACCTTTAGCACCTTAGGGTTGTCTGTGCGTGAAAGTTCTATCGGTTGAAGGGGCTTGAAATCTTGTCCCAGCACTTTTGTACGGTAATATACTTTCCCCAGCATTTCGCCGTACCAGCGATAACCGTTTGAATCTAAATGTCCGCCGCGGTCAGTCATAGGATAAACAGGACCGGCGCATACAATGTCGTCGTTCTCGTTGGATGCCTCTAACAGCGCCATTCCGATGGACAAAGTACTGCCACGGGTATACTGAGCTCCCGCCTGATAGGTTATAAACAGAGGTGCATCAGTTTGATTGTATTTTTTCATGATGTCCGACTGCATATTTTCTTTCAGCGTCAACAACAATGATTTGTAGGCTGCTTTGTCGGCCGTGGGTTTACTTCCGGAAGTCAGACCGCTACTGGCAGATGGAACGGTATAGTTATACTCGCCCTGCATCCAGATAATGGCCGGACAATGGATGTCGGAAACCACAGAACTTCCGTAATTGATGGCATTGGTAAAGTTGGCGTAGTAAACCGGATTGTAAAATTCTTTTGACAGTTCTTCTATGGTTTTTCCACCAGTGCCACACGATGAAACAATAAAGGGATGTTGTGCATTCGTTTTCAGCTGAATATGATTTGCTGCCGCAATGACAGGGGGTTCAGCATAGATCATATTAGCACGGGTTTTTGCAAGAGTGACCGTAGAGGCAGCAACATTGGCAATTAATGGGTTTAACTTATTGAAAACAGTATTTCCAAAGTTTGTCCATACCTGAGTCCCTATCATATAATTACCTGTGACCGGAGTTGTCGACAGGGGAGGCCAGGATTGGTGACCGGTGGATAAACTTTGCCCGTAAATAATAAGATGCTGATAGGTCTGCGCTTTTATTGTTAATGTTATTATGAAAAGCAATGTAAGCACAAATAGAGATCTTATTTTGAAATATGGTGAAGTTGGATTGTTCATGCTTTTGAAAGATTATTTTTTCAGTTCGATGCAAACAGGATAATGATCGGAATAAAGACCTGTAAACTCATCTTTTATGATTCCGGCTGTCACAACTTTATTATTCAGGTCTTTACTCACATAGATATAGTCGATGCGTGAAGACGGATTTTCACCGTTGTTGGACGAGTGAACAGTCGGTCGGCTTGAGTTGTAAGATTTACTTTTTATTTTTACGGCATCAATAAGTCCCGATTTCAATATCTTATTGTGCACTTCAAAGTCAAGTTCACCATTAACGAGGTTATCATGATACGTATATTTTTTGCCCATATCAATAAGTTTCTGCCGTATTTTTCCATCCTCATAAGCGTCGGCATCGAGTATTGAAAATGAATTGAAATCACCCATGATCATGGTTTTTTTCTGATCAGGCATGGTTCTGATTGTCTGGAGGATAACTTCAATCTCTTCTCTTCGTTTCAAGTATTTATGGGGCGAGAGATGCAAGACGATGATGTTGTAACCATTTATCTCAGCTTTGATAAAACCATGATGCATATTGTCAATTACCTTTTCTACATTGACAATCGGATATTTTGAAGTCAGCGCAACAGGAAATCCTTTCTCCTTAAGTAATACTGCGTAGGGATGATTAAATGAGCGGGCAAGGGTTTCAAGGGAAAGCTGGGTAAATTTATTTACTTCCTGAAGTGCCAGTATATCAGGGCTGATTTCATTGACCCATGCGGAGAACTTTGCTTTGTTTGAAGTTGTGTCGAGTGTCATTCCTTCATAAATGTTATAACTGACAATCTTCAGATTGTTTTTTTGTGCGTTTAAGGATGACATACATACAGTGAGCAGGCATAAAAGAAGCAACCTAACAGGGGGAATAATTGATTTGATCATTGAAAAAGAATTTAATTATCGTAAAGTGTGAGTGCCGCGAATTGCGACACTCTACACTTCACTGAGTTGTTAACTAGAACACAAATTTAGTGCTTATTCCATTTAAATTGATGATATAAATATTACCTTTTGTAAGATTATTGATTTTAGTAAGACTTCCATCGGCAGTGGTTTGATAAACACGCTGGCCTGAGATGGTATAAATAACGAGTTTATCCTTTGCACCCGTTCTTACACAAACAGTGTTTCCTTCAGCATAAACCGCCGGTTTCTGAATGGTCCGTTTTGCACCCAGGCTCCCATCACGTTACCGGCTCTCATATTTCCCAACTGATCATATGCTACAATGCTTTCGGGTACCACAGGTGTGAGTGAAGCTCCGGTAGAAATCAATGAAGCAGAGCTCATGCCGAGACTTTTTGCCGGGTTAGCTGTTTCGTCCAGCAATAGTTTACATGTTTTGGTGTCACCTCCGTTATTAGCAAGGGTGTCGAGCATAGTTGTATAGATGAATGTTTTATCGGAAACTTCTCCACCTGTTGCGTCAAACACTTTTGTTGCAATCACAGCGTTTTTCGGATTAATTGTGCTGGTAGAAGTAACGGCAGCATCGTAATTATTGGCACCTAAAGCTATATTTCCCGAAACCACGGAGTTATAAAGGTTGATCGTACATCCCGCAGTCAGGGCAAAAATACCGGCCGTTGAAGGTGTCAAAAGTTTTGACACATTTGCAGTGATGGTTGAGTTGATCACATTCAGGGTGTTGGGAAGGGTGATGGCATTCGAAGTGTGTAATGCAATCCCGGCACCATTCCCATTGCTTTCGTTGCCATAAATGGTACAATTCACCACCTGAACATTAGAACCGTCGCGGACATAAATGCCTGAACCATTACGTGACGTTGTTGTGCTGCCTAATCCGGCAACATTTTTAGCAATGGTAGTATTGTAGAAATAAGCATTCGTGTTGGTAATAACCTGAATGGCTCCAACGCCCGAATTTTTATTTCCGATAATACTGCAATTGTTGACGTGAAGTGTTGAAGATGCTGCCCAAATGCTGGCTCCATTACCAGCTGTTCCAACGCCGATATTATTCTCAATAGTACAATCATTAATCGTTACATTGGCGCCGGAGAAAATATACAATCCGGGTGTATGTACACCCGATTGATTGTCGTATATCCGGCAGTTTGAAATCTCCACAGCAGAACCACCAATAATCATTGCTCCTCCGTTAACACGAGTATAGCTAAGGGTGTTGATAGTAAGTGCGGTACCCGTTGCAGCGGCCTTACCTCCCGTGATGGAGATGTTTTGAATGCTTACTTTTTTGTCAGCAACCACCGGTGCGGTAACCGCAATTACGTGATAACTTGTCAGCAATCCATCCAGCTTGGTAATGTTTGCTGCATTGGGAGCGTCGCCGGGATTGGGTGATACCGGGTAACCGCCTATCAATGAAACATTAGTTTTAATCTCAAAAGTCTTATCACCTTCAAGCGTTCCTGTAGTAATCATTTCAGTCGGAGAGAATGTTCCTGCGCCAATATGAATGACATCGTCATCCGTAGCAACTGCCAAAGCGGCATTCAGGGTAGTTGCATTTGCCCATGACAGCCCGTCGTTGGTATTTACACCTACTGTAGTTACATAATAATCTACTGCAGAAAGATGCGTGCAGGCCAGCCAAAGCACTAAGCCTGAAAGAATGAGTTTAAATTTTTTCATGATTTTTATTTATTATTGATTTAGAAATTAAAGTTTTCTTTTTAGAAAATGACTTTATTAATTCTGCCACTTACATTAACAATATAAACATTGCCTTTACTCAGGCCTTTGATGGTTGTGATGTTTTCGGTGGCGTAAGTTGTTGCAACGCGTTGACCCGTAATGGAATATACTGATATGTTCTGCCCGGGTTCGGTTTGCAGGCAAAGATTGTCACCACTGACATACACAACCGGTTTAAGAGATTGATTGGAGGAAAGGCCTGATATGGGTTTGCTGGCAGTCCATGCGCCCATGATGTTGCCGGTGCGGCTGTTTCCCAACTGGTCAAAGGCAATGATACTTTCGGCAATAACAGGACTTAAAGAAGCTCCGAGACTGATCAGATCTGTACGGCTTGATCCGTAGGTTTTTGCAGGATTGGCATCAGCTGTCAGCAGTAGTTGCACTGTTTTTCCGGGGCCTCCATTATTGAGTAAAGTATCGAGCATCGTTACAAAATCGAATGTTTTGTCAGCTACCATAGTCCCTGTAGCATCAAACACTTTTTCAGCAACGACAGCATTCTTAGTGCTGAGTGTTGATCCTGACGTGATGGCGACATCGTAATTGTTGGTTCCTAATGCAGTGTTTCCTGAGATGATTGAGTTATAAATATCAATGGCACAGTTGTTTGTCAAAGCGAAAATTCCGGCGGTGGAATTATCCAACATCAGTGATTTATTTTCTGAAATGGTTGAATTGATAACAGTAGCTTTTGTTCCGGTAAATGCAGTAGTGCTGTGCAAAGCAATACCGGCGCCGTTTCCATTACTTTCGTTACCGTAAATGGTGCAATTCACTACCTGTACCTGTGCTCCGTTGCGAACGTATATTCCTGAACCGTTGCGTGAGTTGGTGGTGTTGTTGAATCCGGCGACATTATAGGCAATGGTACAGTTGTAGAAATTAGCTTTGGTATTGGTGATAACTTGTATGGCACCTACTCCCGAATTTTTATTGGCAATAAAGTTTGAATTGTAAACATCAATAGCAGAGCCGTCAATCCACATACTTGCACCGTTACCGGTTCCGATATTATTTTCGAAAAGACAATTATCGACTGTTATCTTTGCATTAGAAAAAGCATATAATCCTGGGGTGTTATAACCGAGATTATCATAAATCTTACAATTGCTCAGTTTGAGTGTTGAACCGCCTGCAATGATAGCACTACCATTTACACGTCCGAAATTCAAACTGTTGATCACGATGGCAGCACCGCTTGTTGCTGATTTACCTCCTTTAATTTTTATATTTCTAAGTTCCACTTTTTTACCATCTTCTGCAGGAGCAGTAACGGCTACCGTGTGATAGGCATTGTAGCCTTCGGCAAATTCTCCGTCTAAGATGGTTGAGTTTTCGTCGGAAGGAGTATCGTTAACAGCAGGACTGGCAGGATAACCTCCGATTAGAAGCAGGTTTTTGCTTATTTCGAAAGTCATGTCCAAATCGTCGGCACCGCCCGTTAATAATACTGATGGAGTGTATTTTCCGGCAGCTAAGTGAATGACATCGCCGGATACGGCTGTAGAAAGTGCTGTCGCAAGCGTTGCTGCATTTTCCCAGGAAACGCCTGTGCCTGTACCTGAACTTACAGGTTTCACAAAGTAGTTTGTCTGTGCTGTAACATTGGCAAATAACAAACTGAAAAGCATGGTAAAAATAGTAAAATGTAACTTTTTCATGATGTAACTTTTTTATGTTAATAAAAGAATCTGGTTTATAAATCTATTTAGTTGAAATTAATATCAATCCATTGGCTACCGCTCGTTCTCCTGCTGTGTCGGAAGGACGATTCCGTATTTCAAACCGATTGGAGATGAATTCGGGTGTGTTTCTGATGAAAAAGGTTGTTGAACCACCGCCATCGAGATTGATTGCGTTGTAAGCACCTAAAGCCAGCATACATTTGCTCAGTTCTTCAAAACTCATCCCATTGGAATACGAAGTACTGCGACCATCCACAGCCAGAAAGAAAACTTTCTTTCCATCTTTTGAAACTCCGGCGCATGTTCTTGGTTCGGGTGTCGTGTTGTTCACACGGGATAATGTGCTGTCGCGCACAAGCCAGTATAAACCGCCCACAGCCTCTTGTATGTTATTTCTTACAATAGGATAGGTGTTTTGATCCCCGACAATAGCTTTTTTATCTTTGGTGATGGCGAAATAAGTCCGGTTAACATCCTGAAAAGCGGTTTTAATTGCTGTCCCTGATTTGTATAATATACTGCGGGGAACTCCGGTTGTCAAATCGAAAAAGTCCCCGTTTATTCCTCCTGATACGATATGCCCCGGCTGATCTTCGTATACTGCTTGTTCAGTCATTTTTTGCCGGGTGAATGTGGTTGCATTATTCGGGGTCGATGCTTCAATACTGATATAAGGATTGGTTAAATCCACTTCAAATACGAATATTTTCATTGCCTGCGAAGCGGTGGAAATATAACTGATTTCTGTGGCTGTAACCCCTTCTGTAACAGTAAATGATGTGTCTGATAATATTTGTTCAAACAAACCGGTTCCCTGCACGAGCTTTTCTCCGGTTACAGTAAAAGGGATTGCCGGTGAAAGGGTAGAGGCAAACGTTATTAATTCGGCAGACGTCATGCCTGAAATTAATGCAGGATTATTGCTTCCGCCAAGCCGGCAGGTTTTATTATATCCTCCATTGTTGGCAAGTGTTTCTATCATGGAAGTGTGATCGAACGTTTGCCCGGAAATTATTTCGCCGGATGTGTTGTATACTTTGTCGGAGATGACAGTGTTCCTGACCGAATAGCCTGCTCCGTTGAACAAAGCTATATCTTCATTGCTGTTGCCTGAAACAACAGAATTACTGATACTTAGTTTGCAGTACTGATCGTTGAGCCGGATGCCACCTCCATCGTTGAGTGCACCGGTGTTGCCTGTGATGGTGGAACTGATGATGTCCAGTTTGGCGGCATTGTTTTTCTGATTGTTGGAGTACAGGCTGATTCCTCCTCCACCCGTGGTTTCGCGGGTTGTCGAATTACCATATACCGTACAGTTAACCATGACACCTATCGATTTCTCACGACCGTAATAGCCGGCTTTGTGGCTGGACTTATTATGGCTGATTGTTGTGTTATACATGTAAGTTTTCGAATTGGTTGATAAGTTCAGGGCATAGATGCCACCACCAACTCCTATGGTTTCGTTGTCAGAGATATTGCAGTTATACAATGATACCGTTGATCCGTCGTTCCAGATTCCACCTCCGTTGGCAGCTCCGGTATTATTTTCAATCGTACAAAAACTGAATGTCACTTTCGCCTGCGAGAAAACATATACTCCGGGGGTGTGGTAAAGCGACTGGTTGTTGTGGATGCGGCAGTTGTATAGTTCTACAGTAGACTTTCCAATCATCATTCCTCCTCCGTTGTATCTGGGATAACTGATGCCATTGGCAGAAATATTTCCACTACTGTTTGCTCCGGCTTTACCGCCCGTAATTGCCAGATTTTTCAGTTCAACTTTATTGTTTGCTTCGGCCGGAGCAGTAATGGTCACAACATGAAATGCCTGCGTGTTTCCGGTATTTCCATTGAGCACTGTCAGCAGGCTTTCATCAGGGAGATCCCCGTTTACAGGATTGACCGGATAGCCACCAACCAGAGAGATATTATTTTTAATTTCAAAAGTGACATCTTCATTGAGACTTCCACCGCTTACTTTTTTGTCAGGGGTATAATTTCCGGCAGCCAAATGGATGATATCACCACTTTGAGCAACCGACAGGGCATTACTTAAGGTGGTGGCTGTTTGCCAGGTTAAACCATCGGAGGATGATGTCCCTGTTGTTTTGACATAAATATCGGCAGCTGACAAGTTAGGACTTATCAGGAATGCTGATAGGATCAATGCAGCAGGCAACAGATGGTTATATTTTTTTAAGTCTCGCATCACAATCATCTCATTGGGATAAACCGGTAATTTGTGCTATTTTTTCAGGGACATCGGTATTATCCATTATGCCGCTAAACATTTCTGCTCCCGAACCAATAGCAAAGACAGGTACAAAAGCGCCTGAATGATTGTTGGTTGTCCATCCGGCATTAGCGTATTTGTTTATGATCTCAACAGCAAGCATGGCCATCGGTTCATCTATTGAATAGATGGTTTTAATTTTCTTGCTGGTTTTTGTCACAAAAGTTTCTTCATAACTTTCCTTTAAATTCTTTTCATCCTCCTGAGATACAGGGATGTTCTTCCAGAAACCGAACTGTTCGGTTAAAAGAGCGACCACATCTTCCCAAAGTACTCCTGTAGGTTTCTGCTGATGTAAATCATTGATCATGCCCGACAATTTTCCCAGAGATACTTTTTGTTGTGATAAACTCTGAAGTTTCATGACAGTACCGCTTCTGCCTATTGCCAATCCACCGGTTTCATGATCAGCGGTAAGGACGATCAGCGTTTCTTCCGGATGCTTTGCATAGAAATCAAAGGCAAGTTGTATGCTTTTATTAAAGTCAATCAGTTCGGCAATCATCGTTGCTGCATCATTCAGGTGCGAAGCATGGTCAATCCGGCCTCCTTCAATTACCAGCATAAACTTATCCACTTTTATTTGTTCAAAATGCTCCATTGCAGCGTTAGTCAGATGGTAAAGCGTAAGATCATTTTCGTGACGGTCGATAGCATAAGGCAATGCTGTTCCGGGATATTCACGTTCGGGAATCAGTACTACATTTTTCTTAAATGATTTGGTTTGATTATATGCCTGAATTCCACGAAAAACATCATAATTGCTTTTTGGAAAAATCTCCAGCAAATTTGGGTCACTTTTGTTTTCTTTATTGTTATAGGACTTAAATCCTGCTCCACCAAGGAAGTTTATGCCCGAACTTGCAGCTTGTTTGCCTATTTCATAGTACATATTGCGATCAGATGCATGGGCATAAAAAGAAGCAGGTGTGGCATCGTCGACACTGGTAGAAGTAACGATACCCGTCGACCACTTTTGATTATGTGCTTTCATCAGGATCGATTCAACCGGTCGATCGTTCATGTCAACTCCAAGTGCTTTATTCTTGGCTTTGCTACCAGTTGCCAATGCTGTTCCTCCTGCTGATGAGTCGGTGATATAATGTGAGCCGGATTTCGTTTCCACAATTCCGGTAACGGGGAATCGTGTAAATACCATGTTCTGAGAAAAATCAGCTACATTCTTTGTTTGATACATCATTGCTGCTCCAAGGTGGTTAAATCCCATTCCGTCACCTATAATATAGAAAACGTACTTTGGAGATTTTGCCCACAACAGGCAGGTTAACGACAGGATTATTACACTGGCAAGTATTCTTCTGAAATTCATTATACAGGATGATAAATTATTGTTATAGGAATGATAGATGTACGCTATACTGCATTTTTGACAATATAGCGTACAACTTATTGATTATTTCACACATGCGCCGATGGAAGTTTTACCACTTCTGTTCAGGCCCAATTGATCGTAAGTGATGATGCCTTGTTCAATAACAGGATCGAAACCTAATCCGATGGCCAATAACTGAGCGGCCGACATTCCCATTGTTGCGGCGGGATTGTTGTCACCGATCAACAGGCAGCTGTAAGCATTACCATTCTTAGCCAGCGGTGCCAGCATGGTGGCAGGGTCAAAGGTTTGTCCTGCAACTTCCGTCCCTGAACCATCGTATACTTTCTCAGATATGATGGAATAGGATTTTGAATAGCTCGCATTTGTGCCGGTATAGATGTCTCCAATAACTCCTGCACCAATATTCCCTGAAACGATGGAATTATAAATATTCATAGTACAGTTTCCATCGTTGATCCTTATTCCTCCACTGGCATCGGCACTTCCCTGAGAAATATTATTTGTAATTGTAG
>Ga0209417_1004361_pt1 | contig 16982 bp, 9 predicted proteins | sample RifGroF2_FD_184002 | JGI IMG/M metagenome (GOLD analysis project Ga0209417, IMG submission 184002) | Groundwater microbial communities from Rifle, Colorado, USA - Groundwater F2 (SPAdes) (version 2) | ecosystem: Environmental > Aquatic > Deep subsurface > Groundwater | place: Rifle, Colorado... | reverse complement strand
CAGATCTAATATATTTATATTTTTTCCAAAATTGCAAGTTCTCATATACACTAAACAAAAAAATTGGCCAAAAATTACACTATGTGTGAAAAAAAATAATAGGGATAGTGAAATTCATTTCACTTTTACATCCTAAAAAAAAGAAAGGAACACGAATTCGTGTTCCTTAAAATTTATAACTTATAATTAGCTTCGCTGCAAAATTAAAGAATTTAAATTACTTTCCTTTTCCTTTGCCTTTATTCTGATTATTATTATCATTTATCTGATTTTTCTTGTCTTTAATCATTTGCTTGGTATTGCAATTACCCGGCTGACAACTATGCTGTCCAAGTCTTTTGCCGAGTCCCATTCCTCTACCGCAACGAGCATCATTAATTCCGTCACCGTCATTATCAATGAATTTATCCATATTTCGGTTTGCTTGAGCAGAGTCTTGGTGAATTCTTGCTCGTGTTCTTGTCTTTAATCCGGTTTCTTCATTATTCAATTGAGCCAAATCCTGCGAATAAGCAATCGATGTTGAGAAAAATCCGAGAATCAATATGTATAGTAATTTTTTCATAACAATATTTAATATTCAAATTTAATATTCAATATTTGTGCCAAATTTAAAAACCAGTAAATTTACCACACTTATCTTTTAGCTAAGTGTAATATCGATTTAAACTTAGATTTATTGTAAAAAAAAGAACAACTCACATGTTGAATGCAAGTTGTCCTGACAATATTGTAGGAATTCAAGTCTAATTCGACAAATTTGTCGAATTAATACATTTTCTCTTGGATATATTCACGTATTTTGCTAACAGAAATTCTGTCCTGAAGCATTGAATCACGATTACGAATTGTTACAGTATGATCTTCGAGTGATTGCCCGTCAACAGTGACACAGAATGGTGTTCCTACTTCGTCCTGGCGACGATAACGGCGACCAATAGCACCGGAAGTATCATATTGCACTCGGAAAAACTTCTGCATATCTTTATAAATTTGATGTGCGTATTCGGGCATTCCATCCTTATTTACCAATGGAAATACTGCTAAAGTAATTGGTGCAAGTTTTGGATTAAATCTCATCACAACACGTGTATCTTCTTTACCATTTTCCAGAATTTTTTCTTCATCGTAAGCATTGCAAAGGAATGCCATAAATGAACGGGAAACACCGCCGGAAGTTTCTACAACATAAGGAATATATCTATCTTGATTCACTGTATCCACATATTCCATTTTTTTGCCGGAATGATTAGTATGACTAGTTAAGTCAAAATCAGTACGTGAATGGATACCCTCGATTTCGCCAAATCCAAATGGAAATTCAAATTCGATATCAACAGCATAATTTGCATAATGCGCTAATTTTTCGTGCACTTTCCATTTTAGCGAGCTTTCTTTCATACCCATAGATAAATACCAGTTCCAACGTTGTTCTTTCCAATATTCAAACCATTCTTTTTCGGCACCCGGTTTGATGAAGAATTGCATTTCCATTTGTTCAAATTCACGTGTACGGAAAAGGAAATTCTTAGTATTAATTTCATTACGGAAAGCTTTGCCTATTTGTGCAATACCAAATGGCGGTTTCATTCGGGATGAATCCATAACATTTTTGAAATTCACAAATATTCCTTGTGCAGATTCCGGACGAAGAAAAACTGTACCGGATTCATCTTCTACTGGTCCTACAAATGTTTTGAACATCAAATTGAAATTACGGACTTCTGTCCAATCTGTTGAACCTGAAACCGGGCAAGTAATACCATAATTCAGAATAATATTATAATAATCTTCATTAACTTGTGCATGTTCGAGTTTTTCTTCGATTTCGGCAGCAAGTTCAGTTTTATTCTTATTCTTTAATTTCTGAATAAATTCTTCTATTAAATTATCTGCTCTATAACGTGCTTTGCTTGTTTTATTATCAATCATAGGATCAGAAAATTGTGCCACATGTCCGCTTGCAACCCATGTTTTGGGATGCATAATAATTGATGCATCCACCCCAACAATATTATCACGGTATGTCATTTCTTTCCACCACGATTGTTTAATATTGTTAAGCAATTCAACACCCAAAGGACCATAATCCCAAAATCCATTCAATCCACCATATATTTCGGATGATTGGAATACAAATCCTCGTCTCTTTGCAAGTGAGATAATTGTATCTAATTTAACCATTTTCTTTCCCATTAATTTTTATAGAATTACAAAAATACGAAAATTAAAGATAATGTAATTTTTGTGAAAAAATTGTCATGGAAGTTTTTCACTTACAACATTATCAATTAAACAATAAATTGAGAAAATCGTCTCAAATATGTCTTTAATTTTTAAAAGAATGAAAATAAATCCTAAATTTGTATTTTTAATATTAACTTATTTCATTATTAATGGAATAAATCTGAATGCCGAATTAGATTCAGTTCGCCAAAAGGAAATAAACTTTGCAGTTAAAAAATTTCAATATATGCTTGAAATTGCTGATAAGTTTCATAAAGATTCTTTAAGAATTCCAGAAGTTTCCAGCGCTGCCTTTAAAGCATTCTTAAATTCTCTTGATAATCAAAGTATTTATTACAACAAAGATGAGTTCACAAAAATTAATGATGCAAACACCGGTAATTCCGAAGGAATTGGCATCGAAATTGTTCCTCTAGCAGATACATTAACAATCATCAAAGTAATTCAGCATTCACCAGCAGATTCTGCGGGATTGCAGCAAGGTGATAAAATACTTTTCATAAATGGACAATCTGCTATTGCTATGGCAAAAAGCAGTGCAGACAGCATGATTGCAGGAGAACCGGGCACAAAAGTGCAGTTAATAATTAAAAGGCAATTCGGTACTAGTTTGCTGAATGAATATATAGTTGAACGTAATGAGTTTAATTTACCAAGTTTAGATGCTGCATTTATTATTGAGAATACGAAAATCGGATATATGAAACTTTCAAGATTTTCTTCCAAAACCGATGAAGAAATAAACGAAAATCTTGCTAAGCTTTCCAAAAAAGGTATGAATACACTAATTGTGGACTTACGTGGAAATTTAGGCGGAGTACTAAATGCTACTTTAAGTGCTTTAAGTAATTTCTTTCCGAAAGACACAAAATTATTGAAAATAAATGCAAAATATAAAGATTTCGATACAGTACGTAATTCTGAATTTGAGGGTAAATACCAAAAATTGAAATTAGCTGTGCTGGTTGACAAAAATTCCGCATCAGCATCAGAAATCTTTGCAGGAGTATTACAGGATTATGACCGTGGCTTGATTATCGGTGAAAATACATACCAGAAAGGTACTGTACAAAGAATCTGGAATATGGTGGATGGGACAGGATTCCGAATTACAATTGCTGAATATGAAACACCTTCCGGCAGACGTATTCAAAAACCTGAAGACAGCCTGAAACATTATGAGACGGACCCCGCTTTCGAAATGAATGCTTCAGCCGAGGAAAAAAAGCGTATTAAAGAGATGATTAAATTGACCGGCGGACATACTTATTTCCCAATTGTAACAACCCAAAACGGACGTTACATTATTGTGAGAGGTGGTGTCGTTCCGGACATACAAGCTGTTAATGATTCAATTAATATTCTAACTAAAGTGCTAACGAAAAGAGGGTATTTTTTAGAATTTGTATATAATTTTCTATATAGTCAAAAGGATGAATTGCTAAAAAAATATAAAGAAGATTTTTACAAATTCAATAATGAGTATAAGATTGATGATAATTTCTTAAATGATTTTAAATCATTTTCCCTTAGCAAAAATGTATGGAATGAAGAATATTATACACAAGATAAAGAATATTTTAGAATATATCTTAAAGCATTGATTGCTTATAATCTCTGGGGTGAAAACGGTTATAGATGCGTGATGATGAGGTGGGACAAAATAGTACAGACAGCGTTAAATTCACTTAACAGATACGAATCTATCTTACAAATTCATTGATAACCGTAAAGATTTATTTGTAAATTGTTGAAAACTTTGTAACTTATAAATAAATATTAATATATTGAAAATTAGTAATTTTGAAAAAAAACATAAAAGGTTTATTATGAAAAGAGTGAAAATACTTTCATTACTTGCGTTTTTATTTGGATTATTTGCAGTAAGTTCATCAAGCGCATTACCCACGTTACTTGAACCTGCAAATAGTGATGCATGTGTTGAAACTTCAACAATGTTCAAATGGAATAGTTTAGACAGTGCTGTGAGATATGTGCTGTTATTATCTTCTGACATGGACTTCCCAACCGAAAGTCCTGAAACTTTCGTTGATACTCTTAATACTCAATCTGATACAACACTTGCAAGCGAAATTTTACTTGACGGTGGTATTTTAAAAACAAATTCTTTCTATTACTGGAAAGTTGTCGCAATTGGTGGCAATGGCCAGCGGTTCACATCAGATATTTTTTCATTTCATACTCGTTTGAGTGAAATAGTACTAATTAGTCCGGTAAATGATGTTTGCTGTTTGGAAAGACATTTGCAATTCAAAGTAGAAACAGAATATGCAAGCTTGGATTCTTTTAGGCTTTTAATTACCGCAGATACTGCAATGACTGATATTATTATTGATACTTTAATTGCTAATCCATTAATAAGTTCCGGTATAATTAACATCACTGTAGATTTACCGTTTAATGCACAGACATATTATTGGGCTGCATATCAGAATGCTTCAGATTGCTGGAGCATTTTCAATATAGAAAATCAACACAATTTCTGCACAAAAGCAGGGGCTCCGGATTTGCTCACTCCTGAAGATGCATCTCAAGGCACCCCACTCTTCGAAAATGGAATGCCTTTTGAAGTAACTTTGAATTGGTCTCCTGTTGAAGGTGCTTTGTATTACACCGGATATTATTCAGAAACGCAAACATTTGGAGCTTCTACTGAATTCGGAACTACTGATACATCATTCACATTTACTTTACCTGATGAATACAATAAAACATATTTCTGGAAGGTTTTTGCAAAAACTGACCCTGTACTTTTAGTTGAAGATGTTTTGGATTCATGCAGTTCTGAAATGTCAGAAATTTTCATGTTCAAAACACCAATTGAACCAGTTTTATTAAACAATCCGACCGATTCATCCACTTGCGTTCCAATGATTACCAATGTTGGATGGGATACAGTTGCAGTTGCTGCAAATTATCATTTGCAAGTTGCAACTTCATCTGATTTTGCAGATACAACTATTGTTCTCGATAATGCAAACATTGGCGGTGTAACAGCTACCATTGCATTTCCAAAGGGAATTACTAGTTATTGGTGGAGAGTAAGAGTTAAAAATACTGACAATATTGGCTTATGGTCAAATGCCAGAATGGTAACTACTACTGCCGAAACTCCAGGTGCAATTTTACCTCTTAACGGTTCAACCGGTAATCCACTGCAAACAACATTCTCGTGGGATGCAGGAAAAACAGGTTCTTCATATAGATTACTATTAAGTGAAACTGATGATTTCAAAGAACTTTTGGTTGATACTAATCTTACGTTGAACACATTCACTTTTGTATTACCTAACTATGATACAAAATTTTACTGGAAAGTAATGGCAACATACGGAGTTTGTCCTGGTGCTTGGTCAAGTACATTCAATTTCAAAACTTATATAGCACCTCCAACTCTGAAAACTCCTGTTAAAGATACAACAATGGTTGAACCCGTACTTGTAATCTTTGAATGGACCGGTGCTCCGGGAACTGTATCTTATGACTATGACATAGCAAATGATTCGTTATTCCAAGATATTCATACATTCGAAAGAAATAAAAATTCCACATGGTTGAGATTGGATAATTTGGAAGAAAATTCATCATACTGGTGGAGAGTAAGAGGTGAAAATGCTCAAGGTACCAGCGAATGGAGTGAAGTATGGCATTTCACAACTGGAATAATTCGTCCGAATGCTCCTATATTAATTTCACCTAAACTCGATTATACTAAAGTTCGAGTAGATACAACTTTATTTACTTGGGAACCTTCAGAAAGAGCAGATGAATACAAAATTGTTGTTTCTGAAAGCAGCGATTTTGCAAATTTGATCATTGATGATACAACTACTGTTACACTTTATACTTTTTCAGGTTTTGATAATGCAACTACATATTTCTGGAAAGTTGGTGCTATTAATGCCCAAGGTATGAGTAATTATTCGAATGTCTGGAGTTTCAAAACGCTTCCTACTATTCCGACTGATACTGTGAACTTACTTGAACCTGCAGATGAATCTATCAATTTACTAACAGGAAGACAAACTTTCAAATGGGAAACTATTCCAAATATCGATTCATACGAAATCTGGTTGTCTGAAAATGCAGACTTTTCGACTTTACTTATACAGAACAACAAAGTATGGATTAATCAATACGTGAACCAAATTGAAAAATTAAAAGGACTCACAACTTATTACTGGAAAGTACGTGGCGTGAACGATGCAGGAAATTCCCCCTGGTCCGAAACATGGTCATTTACAACAGAAGATCCGGCATCAGTTAGTTTTACCGATTATTTCGATACTCATATTGTTCCTTCACCTGTAAGAAGTCAGGCAAATACATTTACATTGAATGAAGCTTCTGCTGTTACATTCGAAATTCTTGATTTGAACGGCAATATTGTGCTCACTCAGAATTTCACGCAAATGCAGGCTGGCAGTAATAATATTAAAATTGATGCAAGTGCAATGGCAAGCGGAACATATTTCTTTAGATTAGAATCTATGGGCAAAACTGAATTTGGAAAATTCGTTGTCAATAAATAATTTATTATAAATCAATCAAAATCAAGACTGCTCCCCGAACTAGGGAGCAGTTTTCTTTTTGGGGGTAAGTAAATTATGTTAATACTATTTAGTAATTGACTTTTTACTAAAATATGGCAAAAGCAAGTCTTCAAATGTGTAAAATCCTGCTATTTTATCCTTCAATTCCTGTGCGACAAATAATGCACCATTCCCGAATGCTTCTCTGGAAATTGATTCATGAGTTAACCTCACAGTTTGGTAAGGGAATCCAAAAATAATTTCATGCTTTCCAACAATTCCCCCAGCTCTTACCGAAAGTACATTACTTTTTCCAATATGTAAAGATTCTGCAATTTTCAAAGCTGTACCCGATATACCCGATTTTTTCTTGAAATGTTCTTCTATTATTTCAATGTCAGCTGAGGGTGCAATTTCTTTTAGATATTTGGAAGCTAAAAGCAGAAAATTCACACCCAAAGTTATATTCGGTGACCAGAAAATCACATTATCAGCAGATAAGTCATGCAGTAAGTTTATTTCACTTTCAGAATAATGTGAAATTGCAGATATGATTTTCACATTCCTTTTTGCTGCCTCGTATGCATAAGTATGCAATACTTCAGGAGCTGAAAAATCTATTATGAATTCAACAGGATAAGCGTCAAGAAGAAAATCAATCGATGTAGTTTTAGCAGAATAAATATGTCCCGGCTCTTCAGATTGTATCCCGAAAAAATCCGGAACTGACCTTTTTTCGAGAACTTTACTTTTTCGGAAAACCCACTCCAATTGGTAATTTTGATCTTGTAAAATCAGATTAGCAACATTCTTACCGGTGCGTCCGAAGCCGAGAAGTCCAACTTTTGTTTTCATTGTTACCTCCTTTCTTCTTCAATTAGAAAAACGTTTTAAAATTAAAATATATTGTATGTTTTTTGAACAAAAAAAAGCGGGAAAATTACTTCTCCCGCTTTTCATTTATCAGACTTAATCTGAAACTTTATTTAGCTATTTTTTCGAGCCATCTCAGCATGGTCAACATCATTGTCATTGAAATTAAACAAGCTACAATAAAAATTGACCAGGTTGCCCAAATTGGTATGCTTTCGTAAAATATTGCCCCGATAAATAATAATTGATTTCCAAGAGCTGTTGCACCTAACCATCCACCTTGCATTACACCTTGATATTGAGGTGGTGCAACTTTAGAAACAAAGGATATTCCTAAAGGACTTATGAAAAGTTCAGCAATCGTTATAATAAAGTAAGTTCCCAAAAGCAAGTATGGAGTAACTTTTTGTGCTTCAGGTAAACCTCCCATCGCTGCAACTTCATTATGCAAAGGCAAACCAAAAGATCCAAATGCCATTAATACATAAGCTAAAGCAGCAATAAACATACCTATTGCAATTTTCTTAGGTGTGGAAGGTTCCATATTCCTACTGCGCAGCCAACCAAACAGCCACATAATTAACGGAGTAAGAAATACAACAAAGAATGGATTTGCAGCCTGAAACATTTCTGCTGTAATATTCATACTGCCAATTTTAAGTAAGGTGTATTCCTTTGCAAAGAATGTTAAAGTCAAACCATTTTGGTGGAATGAGAACCAGAAGAAAATAACAACTCCGAATACGGCAAAAAGAGCAAGCATTCTTTGTTTAATTTCTTCTGTACTTAATACAACTGCATCACTTGCATGTTCTTCAGTACGTACTTCACCTTTCTTCAAAACTTTCTTTGGATTAGGGAAATTCTTTTTGTTCATAACATAAACAACTGTAGAAATTAACATTGCAAAAATTGCAACAGCAAATGCATAATGGAAACCAGTAGCAAATGCATCCAAATAACTATTTACAAATCCTGCCATATTTCCGGAAAATGCACCGGTCATATCAGCTTCAGTTGCCATTTTAGTTAAATGCGCTGATCCTTCGGGAGTAATTGTACCGCTCAAATATTGATGACAAGCTGCAGGTAAATCTGAATTATAAGCAAAACCTTTAGATGAAAGCCACCAGTTTCTCACACCAGATGCAGCAAATGGTGCAAATATTGCTCCAACATTAATAAACATATAAAACAAAGAAAAACCTGAATCACGCATTGGTTGATATTTTTCATTGTCATACATTTGACCGACAAGTGCCTGCAAATTTCCTTTGAATAGACCATTTCCAAAGGCTATTACTAACAAACCGAAACATGTTATTGCTAGATAAAGTGTCATACTTGGAACAGGAGTAGGAGTAGGGATAGATACAAACAAATATCCGAGTGCCATTGTAATCAGACCTGCAAGGATTGTTCCCTTATATTTTCGTGTTTTGTCAGCAATTAAACCTCCAACTAGGGCCAAGAGATAAATTGAAGCATAAAAAATTGCGTAAATTATTCCTGCATTACTTCCACTCAATCCAAATTTTGCCTGAAGGAATAATACCAAGATTGCCATCATCGTGTAAAAACCGAATCTTTCACCCATATTCGCTAATGATGCCGCAAGTAGTCCTTTAGGATGATTTTTAAACATATAACCTCTCAATTAATATTTTTTTAAATAGTTTTTTTCAATTTGTAATCATAAAACATTTAATTTAATTAATCTTAACTAAATAACAATTAAGTATTGAATTTTCTTTACTTTGATTTTTATAGATTATATATACTTAGTAGTAATATAAAAAATGTCTCAAGCTCCTTAATTTTTAGTAATATTTTTGTATTTTTGCTAATAAAAAAATTGAAAAAATTAACTTTTGAAAAATAATTAATGAAAAATATATTTGGTGTTTCACTTGGTTCTTCCACTATCACGTTTGTAAAAGTATCTCAAAATGGAACTTCAAAGATAAAATATGAGCAAGTAGGAACTTTTCAGCATAATGGGAATCCAAAACAAGTTTTCGAGGATAATTTATTAAGGATTAATCCGAATTTGGAGCCGGTAATTGTAACTGGTCGTAAATTTAGAAACTTAGTAAATTTGACTACAATTTCCGAGGCAGTTGCTACTGAAACTGCATATCAACATTTGAAAAATGATTTGCCAAAGGTAAGAGCAATTGCCTCACTTGGTGCAGAAACATTTATTGTATACAATGTTGATGATTTTGGGTATATTTCAGCAGTACACACAAAAAATCAGTGTGCTTCCGGTACCGGAGACTTTTACCTCCAACAAATTCGTCGAATGGACCTGACTTTGGATGAATCTATGCAAATTTCTCATGGATGCGAGGCTCATCGTGTTTCAGGCAGATGTTCTGTTTTTGCAAAATCTGATTGCACTCATGCTCTGAACAAGGGTGTACCTAAAGCAGAGGTAACAGCAGGTCTGGCTCTTATGATTTCTGACAAAGTGAAGGAATTGCTCAGTAAACATCATGGTGAAGATGTTATGGTGCTTGGTGGTGTTACGAATAACTCCACAGTGATGAACTATCTGAAAAAAGATTTTTCAGTACATAAACCAACTGAAGCTACATACTTCGAAGCACTTGGAGCTGCAATATATGGCTTAATCAATAATTTCGAGGAAAAGCTTAATCCATCTAAACTATTCAAACCGCATGAAAATTCATTCACATTTCATAAAGCATTAAGTAATTACAAGGATAAAGTTCAATTCAAGGAATTACAAAATGTTCCCGCCGAAGCAGGCGATGAACTTGTGCTTGGACTGGATGTCGGTTCTACGACAACAAAGGCAGTTCTAATTAACCGAAAGACTAAGGCAATTGCCGCAAACGTGTATCTTTACACTCATGGAGACCCAATAGGTGCTTCAAAGAAATGCTATAAAGAGCTGTTGAATCAAATTCCAAAAGGAGTGAAAATTACCGGACTTGGAACAACTGGTTCCGGAAGACATATTGCAGGTTTGCATGCAAAATCTGCAGGAATTTACAATGAGATTATTGCACATGCTACTGCTGCGGTTTATTTCGATCCAGAAGTGGATACAATATTCGAAATCGGTGGTCAGGATGCGAAATATACATATATCGTGAATAAAGTTCCTGCTGATTATGCCATGAACGAAGCATGTTCTGCTGGGACAGGCTCTTTCATCGAAGAATCCGCTTATGAAACACTTGGCATTAATGTAAAAGAAATTGAATTAATTGCAATGTCTGCAGTACAACCTCCAAACTTTTCTGATCAGTGTGCCGCATTTATCAATAGTGATATTAAAACTGCATTACAGGAAGGAATCGGGAAAAATGATGTTGTTGCAGGATTGGTATATTCCATTTGTATGAATTATGTGAACCGAGTAAAAGGCAATCGACAGGTTGGAAAAAAAATCTTCATGCAAGGTGGAGTATGCTATAATAAAGCAATTCCTATTGCTATGGCGGCTCTTACCGATAAGGAAATAATTGTTCCACCGGATCCGGGATTAATGGGTGCTTTCGGCGTTGCTCTGGAAGTAATAGAAAAGCAAAAATTTGGATTCCTGGATATTGGAGACTTCGATTTGCAGGATTTGATTGACAGAAATGTCACACATCTTAAACCATTCATATGTGCAGGCGGTAAAGAAAAATGCGATATTGGATGTGAAATAAATTTAATCGCTGTGGAAGGCAAAAAGTATCCATTTGGAGGTGCCTGCAATAAGTATTACAATTTACTCCAAAACAAGAAATATGATGCTTCACTATTTGATTATGTTAAAATTCGTGAAGATATATATTTCAAACAATTTATTGCAGAAACAGAAGTTAAGGAAAATGCTCCAACTATTGGGTTCAATTATTCCTTTATGACTCATTCGCTTTACCCTCTATATGCAAATTTCTTTAAACAATTGGGCTGTAAAATTGTGATGAGCGATGAATTTGACGAAAGAGGTTATGAACGTGAATATACATCTTTTTGTTATCCTTCTCAGCTTTCACTTGGATTATTCCAAAATCTTTTGGACAAGAATCCCGATTATTATTTCGTACCAAATATTTATGAAATGTATGTTCACGGCTCGGAAAAGGACAGATTGGATTTCAATTCTACTTGTGTTTTTGTGCAGGGCGAACCATTTTTCCTGAAGCAAGCTTTCAAAGAGTACGATCTTGAGAAAAAATTACTACAGCCAAAACTGAATTTTTCTAAAGGCTGGAGTACACAAGAGGAACAATTTATTGAAATTGCTAATCAAATTGGCGAATACGATTCTGAGTATATTCTTCGTGCATATCATTTTGCAGTAGGAAAACTGGAAGAAGCCAACGATGAATTGCGAAATATCGGCAGAAAAGTATTACAAAAAATCAAAGATGAGAATGCGTACGGAATAGTCCTTTTAGGTCGTCCTTATAATTCATTCAATGATATAGCAAATAAAGGAATTCCGCAAAAGTTTGCTTCACGTGGTATTTACATCATCCCTTATGATATGATTGATTATCGTGAGATGGGAATTGATGATAATATGTATTGGGAAGGTGGTAAGAAGATTTTGAAATCTGCAAAATTTGTGAAAGATAATCCAAATCTTTTTGCTACTTATATTTCCAATTTCTCTTGCGGACCGGATTCTTTGATTATCACTACGTTCCGTGACCTTATGGGTACTAAACCAAGTCTGACTTTGGAATTGGACAGCCATTCTGCGGATGCCGGAATTAATACACGCATTGATGCATTTCTGGATATTGTACAAAATTATGTTATAATAAATGAAGTCAACAAAATCAACGATGTTTCTGAACAGAAAATTGCTCAATTAATTTCTGAAGATGGATTCGGGTACTTCCTTACTTTGGATGGGAAGAAAATTCCGCTTAATAGTCCTGATATACAGATATTAATCCCGTCAATGGGAGATTTAGCATCTCCCCTGTTTGCTTCAGCTTTACGCAGCTTAGGTTTCAATGCAAAAGCTCTTCCTGAAGCAACACAGGAAACACTGAAATATGGACGCTCTATTGCAACTGGCAAGGAATGTTTACCTCTTTTAATTTTAGCAGGGAGCTTAATTCAGTATGTTGAGAATGAGTGGGATGGTGAAAAGTACATAGCATTTTTCAATGTACAGGGTGCAGGAAATTGCCGCCTGGGGCAATACCCCGTGTTCCTAAGACACATCATTCGAAAAAAAGGATGGACGAAAGTAGCACAAATGACTTTGATGAATGAAGATGGTTTTGCAGGATTTGGAGAAAACTTTGCTGTACGAGGTATTCAGGCAATTATGGCAAGTGATGTATTGGATGATGTGCGGTCTGCAATTTTAGCAAATTCAAGGAACCCAGACCAAGGAATAAAGATTTTCAATAAGTATTTCAAAGAATTGAAAGATGTGATGGGCACAAATCCAAAAAGATTTATGTCTGCTCTGAAGATGTTTGCTCAAAATATTAATGAACAAATTCCTGCTAGAATTCCGATTACTGAATCGAAATATATTGGCTTGATGGGTGAAATTTTTGTACGACGGGATGGATTTTCGCATAAATGGCTGAACAAACTCTTTGCAAAAAATGGTTTCGTTACAAAAGATGCTTATATTTCCGAATGGATATTTTATGTTGATTATCTGATTGATAAGCAATTGCTGGAACCTGATGAATCGCTTCGTAATAAAATAGAAAGAAAAATCCGAAATAATTTTATGAAGCGAACTGAAAAGAAAATTAAGAAAATTCTTGAAAATTCCGGTTATTATGAATATAAAGGAAACCATATTGAAAAAGTAATGAAAAGTTCTGAACATATTATTCCGTTGGATTATAAGGGAGAACCCGGGATAGTGCTTGGCGGAACACTTACTCATGGCTTAAGTGATTATGCAGGAATAGTTAATGTTGGTCCTTTCGGATGTATGCCTACAAGAATAACTGAAGCAATTGCAGTCCCGGAAATTTCTGTTGAAGGAAAAGTGAAAGCATTGCAACAAGTGAAATCCAATTTCTCGATGTCTGAAATTTGGAATGGTAATTCTAAAATTCCTTTCTTAACAATCGAAACAGATGGAAATGTATATCCTCAGATTATAGAAGCAAGGATTGAAGCTTTTCTTTTGCAAGCTGAACGAGCTGCAAAGTTTATGAAGATTGATAAAATGACCAGTAAACATAAGAATGAGTTAAGTTCGAATAATTTAGAAGAAATACAAAAATACAATTAATTTTCAAAATTATAATATTCATATTCATTTTCTGAAAATTAGTTAAATTGCGTTTTTATTATTTTTTATTTTACGAATTTTATGACAAAAACCCGTGCAAATGATTTTACACCTAAATGGATGTTAATACTTGTATTATCTCCTATCTTTTTCTCACTATTATATTATTTTGTTGGAAAAGCCCTAAATTATTCAAATATGTCCTATTTCAATTAACATCGCTCATAGCAGCTGTTGTTGCGGGTGGATATCAAATATATTTCTGGACTCAAAGAAACAGTAATTTCTTCAAAACTAGACAATTAAAATTAAAAATAGATGATTGGTTCCCATTTTGGCCGTCTTGGATTTGGATATATTCTTTCCTTTATTATATCTTAATTGGTGGTTTCATCATAGCAATTCCAAATATTGAACGAGGTGTTTATATTATTTTTGGCGGTTTATTATTACTTGTTTTTCAGGCATTACTATTTATACTCTTCCCTGCAGTATGTCCGACTGAATGGAGGGATTACAAAGTAGATACAATTTCCAAAAAATACCTAAAATTCGTTCAAGGTTTCGATGATGTTAACAATTGCTTCCCAAGTATGCATTGTTCTCTTGCTACATACATAAGCTTAACTCTCTTCCCCTTAATGGGATGGTATTGTCTGGTTTTTGCCGGATTGATTGGTATAAGTACTTTATTCACAAAACAGCACACAATTCTTGATGTTTTTCCTGGGATGGCGCTAGGAGCACTAGTTTACTGGATTATCGCTTAATTTCTTTTTCTTTTTGAAGGAAAATATTTTGAAACTCTCACGATTCACTCGAATTGTGAGTATTATTCCGAATGCACCTATTATGATATTTGCCAGCCACATACTCAATACCGGCGAAGCAATATCCCTGTCAGCAAGTTTTTCTCCTCCAATCAGGAATACCCAGTAAAAAATGTAAAATCCCAGTGAGAGTAGTGCACTAATTCCGAAATTTCCTCTGCGAATAACGATTCCTAATGGTGCTCCAATAAGTACGAATACAAAGCATGCAAAAGGTATTGCATATTTTTTCTGTATTTCAACAATATAGGTATTTCTTCTCTTTTCAATTGTAGATATTATACTATAATTTGATGCAATATTATTTTTGAAATAATCGAGTTGTAATTCAGAGTTTTTGAAAATATTCAATCTCAGAGTAGCCAGCGAATCAACTTTTGCATAAGAAAAACCTGCGTAAGTCTTGTAACTGCCAATACCACTGAATAAAAAGTCCATTTGATTCTGCAAATTATTTTTCAGGTCATTCCATCTTTGCCGCAAATTTGTATCAAGTCCACGAACAACTTCTTCCATATCAGAAATATGCATTTCCCTGTCGCCTCGTGAAAGCAATTCTTCATCGGTTCTTTTGAAAGCAAAATCTTCAATCCCAATGCGAATTTCAGATTCTTCAAAATTGATTATGCGGTAAAGTTCCGGTTTATTTGTATATGATTGATGCACTTCGCCTTCGAATAAAGTCATAATCATCTTTGTATAAGATGGATTAGGGCGAATATAACCTGAATCAGCAGAAATTACGAGTTGTGTTTGAAATCTGGAATTATCATAAATTGTTACCCCTGTCATTTTCCCGGACATTGAATCTACTTTTCTTGCCAGAATTGTATAACCTGTAAGTTGAGAGGAAAATTGTCCCGGCTCAATATTGAATGTAGGTTTTTTGCGTGTAATGTCTGACATTAGAACTTTTGCCTGATGATTGGATTCGGGCAATACATAATCATTGAACCAAAACAGGAAAATTGTAAGAACTATCCCAAAAAGGAATAGCGGTTTCATCATTGAAATTAAACTGCCGCCACTTGCCTTGATAACAGTTATTTCAGAATTTGAAGATAAATTCCCGAATGTCATCAAAGTTGAAAAAAGCACTCCCATTGGTACTGCAAGCACAACCATAGAAGCAAGGTAATACATTATCAATTGCAGAATTATCCAAATGCTCAAACCTTTTCCGACAAATCGGTCAAGGAAATTAATGAGAAATTGCATAAGGAATAAGAAGACCACCAGGGCAGTTCCAAAAAAGAATGGTGCCAGTTGTCCACGCAGTATATACCAATCGAATATCTTTATAGGTCTTCTCATAATACAAAATTACGAATAAAAGCAGATATTGATTATTTTGGGAGGGAAAATGAAAGAGTGGAGTGAGAATAAAGTGAAATTTTTGTAATTTGCAGATTATTCATTATTCATAATTCAAATAAAGTAATTAAATGAATGATTTCCAACTGAAAGATATCCAACTTGCACAAATTGTCAAATCTGATGGTAAATACGACCTTACCATTTTTTCACCCGAAAGTATAGATAGAATTGAAAATAGCATTACTCAAAAAGGTAATAAATTCTTTATTCCCTGCTTAAAGAGAAAGAAGGACATTCAAGTCAAACCGGAAGAAATTGTCAGGCAATTAATGCTCGATAAACTTATTAATGATTACGGCTATTCTGCGGATTTGCTCGAAGTGGAATATGTCGTTACTTTCGGGAGGGAGAAAAAATTTGCCGATATTATTATTCTGAATAAAAAGGATAAGACTTCGGTTTATTGCGTAGTTGAAATTAAAAAGCATAAAGCAAAAGACGGCAAAGAACAACTTAAGAGTTATACTAATGCTACCGGTGCTCCTCTGGCTATTTGGACTAATGGGGTGGAAATTAATTATTATGAAAGGTTGGACCCGAACTATTTCGAGCCGCTGACCAATATTCCGAAAGCAACCGAAACGATTGATGATGTTAAGAATGAGAAGTTCACTTATCTGGATTTGATGATTAACGACCGGTTAACTGAAGAAAGAAAATCGCTCAAAGATTTAATTCAGGAAATGGAAGATGAAGTTCTTGCTAATGCCGGTGTGGACGTTTTCGAAGAAATTTTCAAACTTATTTTTACCAAACTTTATGACGAAATTCAAAGTTCTGACGATAGGGTTAATATCGAATCGCAGTTTAAAATTATAAAGAAGCAAAATCCTGATTTAACCGAAAAACAAATAC
>Ga0209417_1004359_pt1 | contig 16985 bp, 19 predicted proteins | sample RifGroF2_FD_184002 | JGI IMG/M metagenome (GOLD analysis project Ga0209417, IMG submission 184002) | Groundwater microbial communities from Rifle, Colorado, USA - Groundwater F2 (SPAdes) (version 2) | ecosystem: Environmental > Aquatic > Deep subsurface > Groundwater | place: Rifle, Colorado... | reverse complement strand
GCGGCGGCGAAGGCCGCAGCAGCGGTGGCGGTCACCCGCGTTCACCCTGGGGACAGCTTGCCAAGGGCAAGAAGACCCGCACACCCAAGAAGCTTTCCAATAAATTCATTGTTGAGCGGAGGAAGAAATAATGGCCAGATCAATCAAGAAGGGGCCCTTTGTGGATGCCCCGCTGCTGGACAAGGTCGAAAAGATGAACAAGAGCGGTCTGAAGAAGCCGATCAAGACTTGGTCGCGCCGCTCTATGATTATTCCCGATTTTGTCGGACATACTTTCCAGGTGCACAACGGCAAGGTCTTCAACTCCGTATTCGTCACGGAGAACATGGTAGGCCACCGCCTTGGCGAGTTCTCTGTCACCCGTACCTTCAGGGGTCACGGCGTGGTCAGCGGCAAGTAAGCCCGCGCGAAGCGAGCCATTTATAAGGCATCCGCCTGCGGGCGGATGCCTTTTTATTTTTGAAAAAGGGACTTCCAAAGATGGGCATACTCAAAAAATCTTGCGTGCAGGTTTACACAGGCGACGGAAAAGGCAAGACCAGTGCGGCGCTTGGGCTCTCCCTTCGAATGCTTGGCGCAGGCGGGCGTGTGGCCTTTTTCCAGTTCTTCAAGGATGGCGCGAGCAGTGAATTTTTGGCGCTCTCCCAGTTTGGCGAACGTTTTTATCTCTGCCCATGCGGGAGCGGATGTTTCCTGAAGGGAAAACCGTCACAGGAGGATTTGTCTTCGGCGCGTGACGGGCTTGCCAGGGCGGCAGGGATGCTCGCTTCGGGCGATTTTGACCTCGTTGTGCTTGATGAGGCTGGCGCAGCCCTTTCCTGCGGCCTGATTGAGCTGGAGCCTCTGCTTGATGCCCTTTCGCGGCGCAGTTCCCACACGGAAGCCTTGCTCACCGGGCGCGGCATGGCTCCGGAAATTTGCGCCCTTGCGGATCTTGTTACCGAGATGCGCCCCCTCAAGCATCCTTACGATAAGGGGATTCCGGCCAGGAAAGGGATTGAGTGGTGAAAAATCCGCAGATTTTCGCCCCTTGGTGGGAACGGCATTGCGACGAATTCAGGGCCTTGCTTTTTGATATTGACGGCACGCTGATCTCCGGGGGGCACGTTCTGCCAGGCGCGGTCGAGATCATTGCCCGGCTTCGCGCAGAGAAATTCCCCTTTTGCCTCTTGACGAATGATGGCAACCACTCCACCGAGGAGAAGAGCCGCCACATGCGCAAAGGGGGATTGGAAATAGCCCCGGAGGAGATTGTATCCTGCGGTGACGCGCTATCCCTTTATGTGTCCGGCACGGGCTCTGAAGGGCAAACCTTTTTTGTTATGGGAGATCTTGGCAATCCCGATTACGCGGAGAAGGCCGGATTGATGGTGACCCGGGATCTCAAGCTTATTGATTTATGCGCAGGAGTGATTGTCGGCGAGGGAATCTACGACTGGCAGGCAACAATCAACGGAGTCCTCAATCATTTCATCAGGCATCCAAACCACCCGATGCTGGTGCCGAACCCGGACAGCTACTGGCCTAACGGGCTGAAAGGCGAAATCGGCATTGGCGCCGGAGGCAAGGCCCGTTTTATTTCCGGCATACTCGATGAGATGGGGCTGCAAATCGAGCCTGTCTATCTGGGCAAACCCTACGAGATGATCTATCGGCATACGATATCCGTGCTCTGCACCCGTTTTGGGTTGCCCCATGAACTGCCCATGCGTGAAGTTCTGATGCTGGGCGACTCTTTAAAGTCCGATATTCGCGGGGCGCGGCGATTGGATTTGCGCTCGGGCCTGCTTCTGACGGGGATTAGCACACTTGAACAGGCCTCCCAGGCCAGAGGGGAATGCCGTCCCGATTTCATTTTTTCCTCCCTTCTCTGAGGCTTTGAGGCTTGTCTAGTCAAAGGGAAAGAGGAGGGATAAATTGCATGATCTATTGTGATCCTTGTACCGGCAAAGCAGAGGAGCTTGGAAGATGACAGAATTTATAATGGTCAGGCATGGGCAGACGAAGCTGAACTATAAACTTGTTCTCCAAGGCCATATGCACGGGGAACTTGATGAGACCGGAATAAAACAGTCCAGGGCCGCCGCCAAAGAAATCAGCAGGATGGACATCTCTGCAATCTATTCAAGCGACCTTAAAAGGGCGCTTTCGACGGCAGAACAGATACAGAAGAAGAGCGGAGTCCAAGTCTTAACGGATTCACGGCTGCGGGAAAGAAAGCTTGGAGTATTCGAGGGGCTTACTCTCAATGAAATAAAAAGGAAGGTTCAAGACAACTTAAGTTGAAACAAAAGCAACCTAAGGTATTGTCTTGTAATGAAAAACAAATATATTTTCCGTTCCCGAATTTCTGAAAGGAAATTCCGTGAAATATTGAGATATTTTATTCTCGATATTGAGGCCTGCAAAATAGCGAGTTTGTCCGGCCTCAGCAGGAACTCTATCAATAAAATTATCAAAGGGGTCAGGCAGCGAATTGCCGAGTCTTGCGAGGCTGACAGCATGTTCAGCTCCGGCGAGATCGAAATCGATGAGAGCTACTTTGGCCCGCGGAGGGTGAGGGGTGTCAGGGGGCGCGGAGCCAGGGGAAAGACGATAGTCTTTGGGATCATCAAAAGGAAGGGAAAGGTTTTTACTCAGGTGGTCAAAAACTGTACGGCGAATGAGCTTATTCCCCTCATCAGTAACAGGGTGGACAAGAAGTCCACCATCTTTACTGACGGCTTTTGTTCCTACGACGGACTTGTGAGCTTTGGCTACCGGAAGCACAAGAGAGTCAGGCACGGAGAGAATGAGTTTGCTGTCGGCAAGAGCCACATCAACGGCATCGAGAACTTCTGGGGCGTTGCCAAGACGAGGCTTTCCAAGTTTAAAGGAATCCATAAAAGTACTTTCTATCTTCACTTGAAAGAATGTGAATTTAGATTTAATCATAGAAATGATGATTTGTACAAGTTACTTTTAAATCTCATAAATAAACGCCCGCTTAAGTTGTCTTGAACCTAAAAGTATGTCTTCATCATTCATTATAGCTACGACTAGACTCTCTGATAACCAGATTTGGGGTTAGCTTAATCGCGGATAATACAGGGGACTTTTTTCCTTTACATGAAATTTTTTTGAGCAATATTTTAGCCGCTTGTAATCCAATTTTATAAAAATCCTGACGAACAGTAGTAAGCGCAGGAAGCACATATTGGGAAATATCTATATCATCAAATCCGACAAGACTTATTTGTTCAGGCACTTTTACTCCCATTCCTTGTAATTCCCTCACGGATTTTATAGCAAGAAAGTCATTATATGCGAAAATTGCAGAAAAACCATCCTCGACTAATTGCTTTAAAATATCCTGAAGAGAACCTTTTTTTATTTGCCGAATAGGAACCATAAATTCTTTTGAACCTTTCAATTGGTATTTCTTAACTCCATCAAGGAATCCCTGCTTTCTCTCTTTTACACTTGTGGCGGATTCATCACTATTTAAATATGCAATTTTACTATGGCCAAGACTTGCAAGATGTTTCATCATTTCTGCTGCCCCCTTCCTACTATCTACGACAACATAATCATAAGGATTTATGCTGTAATTATTAACTAATACAAATGGAATTTTGCGTTCCTTCATTTCGTCAAGCAATAAATTATTCTTCGGAGTATCTATATACCAAAAAATAACCCCGGCGACATTATTATTCAGGCATTTCTCCAATGGAGATATTGTCGATGTTTCATCAGGCGGAAAATATGCAATATTCACTTGGAAATCAGGCTGTGACATTACTTGATATACTGCTTCCAGTATTCCATGCTTTATATATGGCGCCTGTATCTTTGAGTCCTTTGTATAAGAAGCAGGAAGCAAAACTGAAATAGCTTTGGGATTAGATGGATTATTTTTGGACCTAATTGGAATTTTTCTGTCACTTGCGACAAATGTACCACTCCCATGCTGCCTACAAAGAACTCCCACTTCTACAAGTTTTGCGATTGCTTGCCTCACTGTCATATGCGCAACATTGTACATTTGGGCAAGTTGTCTTTCTCCGGGCAGACTGTCTCCTATCTTTAATTCTCCATTCCTTATACGCCTATAAATATCTTCTTGTAGCTGATAGTACTTAGCTACACCTTTCTTTTGTAACTGTATATCCTGGATGTCCATATTGTAGTTTTACCTTATGCTACCTGAATCAACTGTTCTATATCAGTTTAGTATAACATAAAATTTCCTGTATGTCAATAGCCATTCTGTAAGAAATATGGGCTCCTCTTAAAATGCGGGTGAGAAGCAATATTCGAATTGATTGATGTGTTAAGAGGACAAAGACTCATAACGCAAAAGAGAGGGAGAGATGAGCGAGAGCTTTTTCGACGAGGACTTCCGGCTTGAGGAATTGGAGAGCTGCGGAGATCCGCTGGTGAAGCTGAACGAGCTTATGCCATGGGAGGAGTTCCGTCCTGAGCTTGAGGCGCTACGAAAGAGCGATAAGGAGAGGAAAAGTCTGGCGGGGCACAAGTCGTTCAATGTGGTACTAATGTTCAAGGAGATGATACTGCCGTTGAATTCCAGGTGAAGGATCGACTCTTGTTCATGCGATTTCTGAATCTGAGTCTTGCTGATAAAATTCCCGATGAGAAGACGATCTGGGCATTCCGCGAACAGTTGGGAAAGCTGGGCTTGGAGTCTAAACTTTTCGGGGAATTCGGCGGATATTTGAGGTTATACAAAGTTGCGACCAAAAAGCTATGTTTGTAATCCATTGAAATCCTGCGAAAGATCGGACTTTATGGTAGCGTTTACAATCTTGCGCACATTTAATTCTTGCAGTTTTCTTAGTTTTCGTCTTTGATTCTTAGCGCACGGGGCAGGAATCTCCGGAGGAGACCCCTGTGCGCCCCGAAGCACTCTTTTTACGCTGCCTTGCGGTCCTCTTGAGCGTGGATCGCCTTGAGCATCGCGGAGACCTCTTTCATGCGGGTTCTGGGCACGAGCCCGAATACATTTCGATACCAATGAACCACGCAGCGTTGCCACTTTGCCTCGGGAAAAATCTCTGCCACCGACTCGACCAGCCCGAGGCATTTGTCCGATACGATCTCACACCCGGAAACGGCAAAATCTCACTCATATGGCTGTTTCCGGGCAAAATACGGGCATCTAGCGGCTCGGAGAGCTTGGCGGGGGCCTTGAGGTTCTTTCCGAGCTAAAATTTAAAAAATACTCGTGTGTTTTATGAATTCATCATGCCTTTCACCTCATTGAATTCCGACAAACCGCTTAAAATATTGAAAATTTCGATAGCCAGTATAGATTTGACTCAAGAATGGGGGTTGGCTTTTCTCCCTGACGAAAATTTGTAAATGGTTTACCTCCCCCTCCAATTTTTAATTCAATCTAGGGTATGCAGTCTCATGTTTGAGCAAGCCTTCAGGAATATTGACGATGTCCTCTGGAAAGAGGCCGGATGCACCACCGAACTTGACTACACCGAACAGTCTTCATGGCTCCTCTTTTTAAAGTATCTCGACAGTTTGGAAGAGGAGAAGGCGCTGGAAACCCAGCTTTCCAGGAAAAAATATAATTTCATTCTCGATGAGCCATACCGCTGGGGAACTTGGGCTGCGCCCAAGGACAGCAAAGGGGCGCTGGATCACAATAAGGCCATGACGGGGGATGACCTCCGCGACTTTGTTGACAGAAAGCTTTTCCCCTATCTGCACAGCTTCAAACAGAAGGCCAGCGGCCCGAACACCATCGAATACAAGATCGGGGAAATCTTCGGCGAAATCAAAAATAAAATCCATAGCGGCTACAATCTGCGCGAGATCATCGACCATGTTGACGAGCTGCATTTCCGCTCTCAGTCCGAGAAGTTCGAGCTTTCCCACCTCTACGAGGCGAAAATCAAAAACATGGGGAACGCGGGACGCAACGGCGGCGAATACTACACCCCGCGCCCGCTTATCCGCGCTATCATTCAAGTCATCAATCCGAAGATCGGGGAGCGCATTTACGACGGCGCTGTCGGTTCCGCTGGCTTCCTTTGCGAGGCCTTTGAATACTTGCGGGCCCACCCACACCTGACCACTAGCCAGCTCAAGACCCTTCAGGAGCGCACGTTTTACGGCAAGGAAAAAAAGTCGCTGGCCTATGTCATTGCGATCATGAACATGATTCTGCACGGCATTGAGGCTCCGAACATCATCCACACCAACACCCTCGCCGAGAATCTCGCCGATGTTCAGGAGAAGGACCGCTTCGACGTCATCCTTGCGAATCCCCCCTTTGGCGGCAAGGAGCGCAAAGAGCTTCAGCAGAATTTTCCGATCCGAACGGGCGAGACGGCCTTCCTCTTCCTGCAACACTTCATCAAGAGGCTCAAGGCGGGCGGACGCGCGGGCGTGGTTATCAAAAACACCTTCCTTTCGAATACCGACAACGCCTCTGTAAGCCTCCGCAAGCACCTTCTGGAAAGCTGTTCACTCTATGCCATCCTCGATTGTCCGGGCGGAACATTCCAGGGGGCTGGCGTCAAAACCGTCGTGCTCTTCTTTGAAAAGGGCGCTCCGACCAGAAAAATCTGGTATTACCAGCTCGACCCGGGCCGCAACATGGGCAAGACGAATCCCCTGAACGATGAGGATTTGAAGGAATTCGTAGAGCTGCAAAAGACCTTCGCCGATTCGCCCAAGAGCTGGAGCCTGGACGTCAAGGACATTGACCGGACAAGCTTCGACCTCTCCGTCAAGAATCCGAACGGCGTCGAGGAAATCAAGCACCGCAGGCCGCAGGAAATCATGGACGAAATCGCCGCCCTCGACGCCGAAAGCGCAAAAGTCTTGGCTGGCATTCGGAGTCTGCTATGACACTCAATAGAACTTTTTTCGCATATCAAAAATGCTTTGCTATTTCCCAATCAATGATTGGGGAATCTGTGCTTACTGAAAAATCCCAATCGCTTTGTCTCCCCAGCAAGGAAGAACTCCAGAAAAAACTGGCAGAATGGGCGAATGAGGCAGACAATGACTAAAACAGCAGCTACCACACATGCGCCCGGCCCAAGAAATCAGAGCGCTGTTATGAAAAAGGGATGGCAGATAAAAAAGCTGAGTGAGGTTTGTGAGAAAATCACAGACGGAACTCACCAGACCCCGACCTACTTCGACGACGGGATCTTATTTCTGTCATCTAGAAACGTTACTTCAGGGATGATTGATTGGGAAAACGTGAAATACATCGACGCCAAACAGCACGGCGAGATGCAGAAGCGTGTTTCACCACACATAAACGATATTTTGCTCGCGAAAAACGGAACGACTGGAGTAGCAGCGATGGTTGATAGGGATGTCCCTTTTGACATTTACGTGAGCCTCGCATTGCTTAGGCCATTGGCTGCCATTCGACCAACGTTTTTGCTACACTTCATCAATTCTCCTATGGCAAAGCAGCAGTTCACGAAAAGACTGAAAGGCATCGGCGTTCCAAATTTGCATCTGGAAGAGATTCGAGAAGTTGAAATTCCCGTCCCACCGCTCTCCGAGCAGCAGCGGATAGTGAAGATTCTGGACGAGGCCTTTGAAGGCATTGCCAAGGCAAAAGCCAATACCGAAAAGAATCTCGAAAACGCCCGCGCCATCTTCGAAAGCCAGCTCAACGCCGTCCTGCGGAGCAAGAAATGGAAATGGAAAACGTTGGGTGACTTATGCAAAGACGTTGAGTACGGCTCTTCCGCAAAGTCGAAGAAGGAAGGGAAAGTTCCTGTGCTACGCATGGGAAATATACAAGACGGGAAAATTGATTGGGAAGACCTTGTCTACACGGACGACGAAGACGAAATAAAGAAATATCTGCTCAATTATAATGAGGTCCTGTTCAATCGCACGAACAGCCCAGAACTGGTTGGCAAGACCGCGATCTTCAAAGGGAAAATGCCAGCCATTTTCGCGGGTTATTTGATTCGGATTCATCGCAAGGAAGATTTACTGGATGCAGATTACTTGAACTATTTCCTCAATAGCCAAATTGCATTCGACTACGGCAAAACCGTCGTTATTTCGAGCGTCAATCAAGCGAACATCAATGGTACAAAATTGAAGAGTTATCCGATCCCAGCACCTTCTTTGTCAGAACAAAAAGCCATCGTAGCTCAGCTCAACAAATTGTCAGAAGAAACCCAACTGCTGGCGCAGGCTTACGAGAAGAAGTTGGCGGCTTTGGATGAACTGAAGAAATCGCTCTTGAATCAAGCCTTCAGCGGGGAATTATAAGGAGACATTACAAGCATGAAAACAAGCCCAGTCCTATATCACCTAGGGAAGTTTCCTCCAAAGAAGCTTGACTGGACACGTTTGATTCCTTTACTCACTCCTGCCAGTGCAGGGCTTGCACGTTACGACAGTTTGTTATCTGTTGTTCCCAATTCCCATGTCCTGCTATCCCCGCTTACGACGCAGGAAGCTGTTCTCTCATCGAAAATTGAGGGAACGCACGTGACAATAGGAGAAGTCCTTGAAATTGAGGCGGGTGGCGGGGCCGAGACCCTGACCCAGCCCAAGCGGGATGATGCGGAAGAAGTCCTGAATTACCGGAAGGCCATGAGCGCCTGCATCAGAGAGATGGAGCAGCGCCCTGTTTCACAGCACATGCTAAGGGCCGCGCATGCGATACTCATGCAGGGAGTAAGGGGTCGGGATAAAACACCTGGATGTTACCGGGAAAATCAGAATTGGATTGGTCCCAAGGGCTCCACTATTAAAGAAGCTAGCTTTATCCCGATCCCCCCAGAACATTTACAACAGGGGATGGATGATTGGGAGCGATATATTGGGAGCAGCGAGGAACTTGATGTGCTTGTCCAACTTGCGGTCATACATATCGAGTTCGAGGCTCTTCACCCGTTTAAAGATGGGAACGGGCGTCTTGGACGAATGCTGATTCCGCTTTTTCTCTACCAGAAAAAGCTGCTAAGCAGCCCGGATTTCTATATGAGCGGATACCTTGAGGCCAACCGGGAAGAGTATCAAGAGCGTATGCGCTCTGTTTCCCGTAATGGAGACTGGACAGGCTGGTGCGTATTTTTTATCAAAGGAATAGAAAAACAGGCGGCCGAAAATGCCCGCAAAGCCAGTGCTATACACTCCCTTTATAATCGAATAAAGACTCAAGTGGCGGACCTCACCCATTCCCAGCACTCAATACGTGTTGTCGATTTCATTTTTCAGTCACCAATCTTTGCCTCCACCCTATTCACAAACCATTCTGAAATACCGAAACCGACCGCAAACCGCATCTTGACTTTGCTTAAGGATGAAAAAATTCTGCTCCCGATTGAGGAGGGAAGAGGAAGAAGACCAGGGATTTATGCATTTAGAGAGCTCTTGAATATAGCAGAAGGGAATGAGTTTCTTTGAGTCTCATCCGTGAGACATAAAACTACTTGTGTCTCAAAAATTCGTTTTTTTGAGACACAAGTAACATAGCTTCTAACAAGTGAGACACAAAGACATGAACGAAGCTAAAACCAGAGCGGAAAAGATTGACGGAGCCTTAAAGGCGGCTGCCGGGGGCGTCCTTGAAAGCAGATTGAAAAAATCGCTCTTGAACCAATCCTTCAGCGGGGAACTTTAAAAAGGAACAACATAAGAGGGGCTCATAGATGCAACAACAAAACGTATCGATCAACACGTTGGTTGACATGTATAAGAGGGGAGAGTTGCGTCTTCCGGAAATTCAGCGGCATTATGTGTGGCGTGCTACCCGCGTGAGAGATCTGCTGGACTCACTTTATCGAGGCTACCCGAGCGGTTCTATTCTGATGTGGGAAACCGACGAACCCGTGCCCACCCGGGACGGGGCGATTACGCAAGAAACAAATGCGTTCGTGGGGCGCAAGCTGCTTCTTGACGGCCAGCAAAGGCTAACTTCATTGACCGCCGTAATAAACGGAGAGCAGATCAATGTGAGGGGGCGAAAACGCCCAATAGATATCCTTTTTAACCTGGAACATCCCGAGGGGCCGCCATCAGAACTTGTCGAGGTTGAAAGCGACGAGAGCTCCCCGTTCACACCTGACGACGAGGACATTGATGAGACCGACGAAAATGGAGACAGTGAAGTTGCAGTGGCGGAACGCTTCAAGAATTTCACATTTGTGGTGGCAAGCCGCGCGTTGCAGGCCCAGGCGCAATGGATTTCTGTAAGCGAAGTGTTCTCTTCCGCTAGTGATTCTTCCATCCTGCAAAAAGTCGGTGTTACGTCACTTTCTGACCCGCGTTTCCAAAAATATTCTGAGAGGCTGACAAAGTTGCGACAACTCCGCAATTATCAGTATGTGGTGCATGTGTTGGAGCGCTCAATGAGTTATACCGAGGTCACGGAAATATTTGTCCGAGTAAATTCTTTGGGCGCAAAACTGCGCTCTTCCGATCTGGCAATGGCTCAAATGAGTTCTCGCTGGCCCAACCTGCTTGCACAATTAGAGCAATTTCAAGATGAATGCGAAAAGAGCTGGTTTACGATTGATCTGGGACAATTAGTGCGCGCGATTGTCGTGTTTTCCACAAAACAGTGCCTATTTCACACAGTTGGGAAAACACAGATTTCGGCGCTGAAGGCTGGCTGGGAAGAAGCAAAAGATGGATTGAGTTTTGCAATTAACTTTTTGAGAACAAATATTGGAATTGAAGATGAATCACTTCTTTCCTCTCCCATGTTTTTGCATGTTCTGGCAGCTATCAGTCGGGTAAAGAACAACCGTTTGGCGGCGGATGACCAAAAAGCTCTTTTGCACTGGCTTCTTATCGCAAATGCACGCGGGCATTTTTCTCGCGGATCAACTGAAACGATTCTAAATGAAGATTTGACCTTAATCTTCAAAGGGAATCCGATCTCATCCTTGCTTGAGCCTTTGAAACGGCAATTCGGACGTCTTTATATTGAACCTGGCGATCTGGCAAACCGTGGGTCCGGCAGCCCTTTGTTTTCACTGGCATATCTTGCGCTTAAAGACACCGGGGCAAAAGACTGGTTCAGCGGTCTGGGGCTTTCATTAACTCATCAGGGCAAACTCCATTTCATCCAATGGCATCACATTTTTCCTAAATCCCTGCTGAAGGAAAAAGGATATGAAACTGGAGAAATAAATGAAATTGCCAATATGGCGTTCATTACTGGACAGACAAATCGGCGCATCAGCAATAAACTCCCTGTGGATTATTTGAATGAAATTGTCAAGACACAAGGGCAAAAAGCATTGGATGCACAGCTTGTTCACTGCGATCCTGCCCTTCTAAACCTGGATAACTACAGGGAATTCCTGCGCGTGCGCCGCGAGGCACTTGCAAAACTCATGAACAGTTTCATTAACAAACATGCAGGTTTGGCATGAACGAAGCTGAAACCAGAGCGGAAAAGATTGACGGAGCCTTAAAGTCGGCGGGGTGGGGCGTCGTAGATGGAAGCCGGATTCGCCGGGAATATTCGATCACGCAAGGGCGTCTGCAAGGGCATGGCAAACGTGCCCGGACTCTGATCGCCGACTACATCCTCGAATACCGCAACACCAAGCTGGCTGTGGTTGAGGCAAAAGCTTTTGACAAGCCTCTGACCGAAGGCGTAGCCCAGGCCAAGGACTACGCGAAAAAACTTTCTATCCGTTTTGCCTACTCAAGCAATGGACAGGGTATTTATGCCATTGACATGGAGAGTGGCAAGGAAGGCGAGATAGGGCAGTTCCCCGGCCCGGATGAACTCTGGAACAACAGCTTCCCGACTCAAAACGCCTGGCGCGACCGTTTCGCGGCGGTACCATTTGAAGATAAGGGCGGCTACTTTCAGGGGCGCTATTATCAGGACATAGCTATTGAGCGCGTCTTGTCTGCAATCGTCGATAAGAAAGAGCGCATTCTGTTGACGCTGGCCACAGGCACGGGCAAGACCTTTATCGCTTTCCAGACCGCATGGAAACTATTCCACAGCCGTTGGAATCTCCGTGACTGGCACAGCACGGAAGAGCCCGCAAGACGCCCCCGCATCCTATTCCTAGCCGACCGCAATATTTTGGCGGATCAGGCCTACAATTCCTTTTCCGCCTTCGAGGACTCAAATCCCGGCTCCCTTGTCCGAATAGAGCCGGATGAGATTCGCAACAAAGGCCGGGTGCCCAAAAACGGCAGCATCTTCTTTACGATCTTTCAGACCTTCATGAGCGGCCCGGAAAAGGACGGACGGCCTTCGCCCTATTTCGGCGAGTATCCGCCAGACTTCTTTGATTTTATAATAGTAGATGAGTGTCACCGTGGCGGCGCGAACGACGAAAGCACCTGGCGGGACATCCTCGAATACTTCAAGCCCGCCGTCCAGCTAGGTCTGACTGCCACGCCCAAGCGCAAGGACAACGTGGACACCTACGCCTATTTCGGCGAGCCAGTCTTCATCTACTCGCTCAAGGACGGCATCAACGACGGCTTCCTGACGCCGTTCCGCGTAAAGCAGATTTCAACGACCCTCGACGAGTATATCTATACCTCCGACGATATTGTCGTTGAGGGCGAGATAGAGGCCGGGCGGCGCTACGAAGAAAAAGATTTTAACAAGATCATCGAGATCAGGGAGAGGGAAAAGACGCGCGTCGGAATCTTCATGTCACAGATAAATCAGAAGGAAAAGACGCTTGTCTTCTGCGCCAATCAGGTGCACGCCTTGGTCGTCCGCGACCTCATAAACCAGACGAAAATCAGCAAGGACCCTAACTACTGCCACAGGGTTACCGCAGACGACGGAGCGCGGGGCGAGCAATTCCTGCGCGACTTCCAGGACAACGAAAAAACTATACCGACAATACTCACCACCTCGCAAAAACTCTCGACTGGCGTTGACGCCCGCAATGTCCGCAACATAGTCCTGATGCGGCCCGTGAATTCGATGATTGAGTTCAAGCAGATCATAGGGCGTGGAACCCGCCTTTATGACGGCAAGGACTATTTCACTATCTACGATTTTGTGAAGGCCCATCATCACTTCAGCGACCCGGACTGGGACGGCGAGCCCATCGATCCTGAAAAGTGTCCCAGATGCGGCCTATATCCGTGTAAGTGCGAGAAGCCGCCACCGCAGCCTTGCCCGATATGTGGGCAGCGCCCCTGCGAATGCGAAAAGCCGCCGCCACCCGTTTGCCCGAAATGCCATCAGATCCCTTGCATCTGCAAAACTAAAATTAAATTGGCGGACGGCAAGGAGCGCAGCATTCAACACATGACCGCCACGAGTTTCTGGCACCCTGACGGCACCCCTATGTCCGCCCAACAGTTCATGGAAACGCTCTTCGGAAAACTCCCGGAATTTTTTAAAAACGAAGCCGAACTCCGCGAACTCTGGAGCGCCCCCGATACGCGAAGCAAGCTCCTGCAAGGTCTCGCGGAAAAAGGCTTTGCCCGCGAACAAATGGCCGAAATGCAAAAAATCATTAGCGCGGAAAACAGCGACCTTTTCGATGTCCTGGCCTATATAGCCTTCGCCATGCCTCCCATGAGCCGCGAAGAAAGGGCGAAACTCGCCAAGCAGGAAATAGAGAATCATTTTTCCGGCAAACAGACTGCATTTATTAATTTTGTCCTTGCCCAATATGTAAAGGTCGGAGTTGATGAACTCGATCAGGAAAAACTCCCGCCGCTGCTCAAGCTCAAATACAACAACGCCATTGCTGACGCCATAGCCGAGCTAGGCCAACCCGCCGAAATCGGCAAACTCTTCGCCAACTTCCAGCAATACCTCTACAAACTCCAAGGCGCAGCATGATAGTGCTCAATAGACAATTGCAACAAAGTAGCCTAGTTCGATTTTAAATAGATTCTGTAAAATAGGGGTGAAACAATGGCCATTCCTGGATATCAGGCAATCATGTTACCAATAATGTTATTTTTGCGGGATGAAAAAGAACATACGTCCAGAGAAATAATGGATGCTATGGCAAGTAAATTTTCTTTATCAGAAGATGAAAAGAAAACCCTGCTTCAATGTGGCCAACCCTTATATGAAAACAGGGTAGGATGGGCAAAGACATATTTAAAGAAGGCAGGACTCATATCATCTCCAAGGCGGGGCGTGAACGTAATTACCCCAAGAGGATTGGATGTGCTCTCAAAAAAGCCGTCATCCATTACAGATGGCTTTCTTCGTCAATTCCCTGAATTTGTAGAATTCATCCAAGTAAAGAAAGTAATTGCAGAAGAAGCGGAAAAGGGAAATGATAATACGCCTGAAGAGGTTCTTGATGCAGTATATAAAGAAATGAGAGGAACTCTTGTTCAAGAACTCGTAGCAAAGATCATGGCCCAGTCCCCAGACTTTTTTGAACGACTGGTTGTTGAGCTCCTAGTAAAAATGGGCTATGGCGGATCAATCAAGGATGCAGGAAAGGCTATAGGAAGATCAGGAGATGAGGGAATTGATGGGACTATAAAGGAAGACAAATTGGGATTAGATGTGATATATATTCAAGCGAAACGCTGGAATCCTGATTTTAAGATAGGACGCCCTGAAATTCAAAAATTTGTCGGAGCGCTTGCAGGTCAAGGGGCTAAAAAGGGTATTTTTATAACAACCGCATTGTTCAGTAAAGATGCACTCTCCTACCAACCCAAAAATGAAACGAAAGTTGTTCTTATAGACGGTGAGATGCTTGCTCAGTTGATGACAGATTATAATGTAGGCGTTGCATCTGTAAATATATACGAACTTAAGCGTATCGATAACGATTATTTCATGGAAGAATGATGTCTTGGTGTGAACGTATACCCAAACAAATAAGCTAATGGAGGCAAATATGTCGTTCTGGGAAAAAAAGAAAAAAATCTCAGACCTAGTAATTAAACCATCGCGAGACATAATTATTAAAAGAAGCAGAATATTGATCGTAGATGATGAAGATCCTGTAATTATACAGTCAATGAAAGGGGCTGGTTTTGCGGTAGATCATTTTAGGGATATTGGAGATGATAATATTAAAAAAATAGATAATTATCTTTATGATTTGATTATACTAGATTTTGGTGGAGTCGGAAGCAAATTTGGAGAAGACGAAGGATTGTCGTTACTAAAATATATTAAAAGAGTAGCTCCTGCCACTGTAATAATAACATATACATCAAAGTCACTATCAGCTAAATATTCGGAATTTTACCAGGCAAACGGTGGGGTTTTAGGGAAAGATGCAGGAATTACCGAATCCTTGGAAAAAATAGAAAAAGCACTAGAGAAAGCCTATAGTATTGATACAATATGGCTCGGTCTCTTATGTACACTCAATATAGATAAAGACACCGACAAAGATTTGAAACTACAAGATGCTTTTGTTCGGACTGTTGAAAATAAGGGGCAAGATGCAAAATCAGAATTCATGCGCAAAATAGTTAAGTTAGGAATTACGAAAACCATAGAAAAAGGAGTGGAAATAGTCATAAGCAAGTTGTTTTTTTGTGCACTAGGAGTATAAACAATGGAATCATTACTTCTTTCTCCTTTGCCTTTTGTAAACTTAAGCGATATTAAGCTGCCATCTGACGGTTTTTTTCTTCCTCTTTCAAGAACTTGCCAGCAGCTCTATCGTAAAGATGACACTTGCAAGAATCACTATTTAAATCTTTTGCAAAAAAAATCACAGGCAGAGCTGTGTGCTTGTCCTCATGGTTTTTCTTCAAGAATATGCTATTATCGTGATGACACATATGCACTCACCGGTTTTATCCCATTCCCAAGAGCTGGAACCCCCAAAGAACGGTCTGTTGCTAAAAAAGAAAAGAAATACAAGTTGTCAGAAGATGCAGTTAATAAGGTTGTAACACAAATATCTGAAGTTCAAAAATATTTGAATAAACTAGAAGACAATGCTTTACGGAATTATTCAAATGCCCTTCATGAGATAAGAAAACTGAATGGAACAATAAAGCAAACTGCCGAAAAGATTTGTCTAGAAGAATCTCCAGATAATTTAGATAACGCAAATCCGAACATCGTCACTATTTACAAGTCTTCTGAAATAATGTCAAAGCAATTTGATATTATTGAAATATTAGCAAACGAAAAACTGATTGAGCTTCCACTAAATAGCTCGGTAGAAATTTACAAAATATTTGATATGTGCGTACGCATCCTAAAGCAGAAGCGGAAAAACATCGTGATCACAGGACCATTTCAAGGTTATCGGCCATTAGTAAGAGTTTGTGATAAGACTATTTCAATAATACCAACAGTTTTATTGACAAATGCAATTAAATATTCCATTACAGACTCTCAAATTAATGTATGTTTTGAAGATTCCAATAACACATGCAAAGTATCCATTTCTAATATGTGTAAAGAAGTAAATGATTTACCTAATAGCATATACACAAAAGGGAAACGAATTGCAAAAGATAATGATGGATCAGGGTATGGTCTGTATATTGCACAACGAGTTGCTGAACAACACCAAACTATGATATCCCATACAGGAATTATAGGTAAAAATGGGGTGCCTGGAGTTCGGTTTGAAATCAAATTCAAGAAAATTGATGAATGATTGCAGTATATCCCACATGGACAGTGAATCTGGAATAAAACAAACAGTTTTTCGGGGATTCCAGAATAACGCCCCGGATTGACCGGATTCCTTAGTCGCTATGCAGAAGCCAAATGAACTACTCAGGTGCAAAGCACGCGGTGTATCAAGATTTAGGGTAGCTAAAGCAGTTTGTAGTAAAGTTATTAATGAAATTTTGATACGCAAAATATCTGATGTGCGGGTGTGACTGGTTGAAGGCTTGAGGGGGGATGGGGCTTCGCGCAGCTACAACCGCGTAAATTTTAGGGAGTAAGCGTTGTTATGATCGCTAGAGGGCTCCAGTTGGATTCTTATTGTTGTAAAGGGTGCCTAGCTTCATTTCTTGTTATTGAATCCTCTTGGATTACGGCTTGCAGGAGGCTTCGTAGCTGTGGGCTTTGAGGA
>Ga0209417_1004358_pt1 | contig 16987 bp, 11 predicted proteins | sample RifGroF2_FD_184002 | JGI IMG/M metagenome (GOLD analysis project Ga0209417, IMG submission 184002) | Groundwater microbial communities from Rifle, Colorado, USA - Groundwater F2 (SPAdes) (version 2) | ecosystem: Environmental > Aquatic > Deep subsurface > Groundwater | place: Rifle, Colorado... | reverse complement strand
CTCCTGAACCTGAATTTTTTCTCAGAAAGATACAGGCTGATGTGGCAATTATAGGGGAGGGTGAAGAGACAATAGTTGAGTTGTTAGAAGCTATAAACACAAAAAGAAGTTTAGCTCATGTAAGAGGTATAGCCTTTCGAGATGGGAATAAAGTTGTTGTAAATGAACGGCGGGCATTGATAAGAGATATTGATTCTATACCCTTTCCTGCTTATGAGATGTTTCCTATTGACTATTACAGGCTACTCCGCATGCCGCATGCTACAAACAGTGACTTCATAATGCCTGTTTTGTCTGGAAGGGGATGCACATTTGAATGTAATTTTTGTTACCGCCTTGATGTGGGTTTTAGGCCACGCCGTAACGAAAGCATTATAGAAGAAATACAACTTTTAAAAAAGGATTACGGAATTACGTACATAGCTTTTTCTGATGAACTTTTGATGTCGTCTATATCGAGAACCGTCAGTTTATGTGAAGATTTTATAAAGGCAAAATTAAATATAAAATGGGATTGTAATGGGCGATTGAATTATGCAAAACCCGATGTTCTGAAATTAATGAAAGATGCGGGATGTGTATTTATTAACTATGGCATTGAGGCAATGGACAATCAGGTACTGAAAAATATGAAAAAAGGTTTAACAACTGAGCAAATTATAAAAGGTATTGAAGCAACATTAGCTGCCGGAATAAGTCCTGGGTTTAATATTATATTCGGGAATATAGGTGACAATCGAGAAACTTTGAATAATGGAGTAGAGTTCTTATTAAAATATGATGATGGCGCTCAGATGCGTACGATTCGCCCTGTAACGCCTTATCCTGGTTCACCGCTTTATTACTATGCTATCGAAAAGGGGCTTATGGAGGACTGTGAAGACTTTTATGAAAACAAGCACACCAACTCAGATTTATTAGCTATTAATTTTACCGAGATGAGCGATGATGAATTTCACCGGTGTCTTTTCGATGCAAATAGCAGATTGTTTACAAATTATTACAATAAAAAACTGTCTGTGACAATTAACCAAGCTAAAAAATTATATTTGCAAAGAGACTCCGATTTTCGTGGATTTCGACAAACATAATGGTTGATTTTCCATATAAAAAAATCATGGAGAAGCATTTTTTCATTGTCCCTATGATTAATGCTTAATAATTTGATGCGTATGTGTTTCGTTAAAGTGACAACGAAAACCTATGAATATGAAAGGATTAATGTATCGTGCTCGATTACCAGCTTGGTGAAATAAAGGGAACTGACGGCTCGGTTTTAAGATATGAAATAGAGGAGAAAGCACTGGAATTGTCTCTTTGTATTTCAACTATGATCGAATCAACTGAGATATATAAACAAGTAATTGAAAAATTACCAAGTAAACGGGTTCTCCTATATTTTCAGTACATCATAAAAAGGGAAATTTTTCCATTTGTACGTCAAGGTTGCCTGATCCAGTGGTATAAACGTAACGGAAAACCAATTTCTATCAGGGAAAGAACCGTTAGGGCTCCGAAGACAGGTGTTTTTATATTGCTAAAAGAGTGGTGGAATTTTGAAAACATACCGATTACGTTGATAAATCCTTTAATATATACTATCAAAAGTAACATACCATTGAAAATGTTGATAAAGAGTTATGCAAAAAAATTTGTTATCAGGGTATGTAAAAGTTTCAATTGGTATACAAAGAGAGGGCATTCTTCTTCGCTTTACGGAGAGCGTGGAACCATTGCATGTCATTATACTGAAGGAATTAATCCTTCACGAAGAAATGATTTAAACTGGTATATCGGAAGCAATATAGCACCAGAGAGAGTTTTAGTTTATATAGATAGTAATAATGTAGATAACTCGATAGGGAGGAAAGTAGGAGCGGAGACTGTTCAACAAATCGAGAAACAAGGGTTTAAGTGTGTAACTTTGAAAAAAGGAGTCGTTGAAGGAGGCGATGTGAACTATTGGCAACCATCCAAAATGCCAAGTGATTTATTTATTGGGAAAAAAGCGGCGCAGAATAAGGCTGAAAGTTGGATTATAGAAATTGCAAACAATTTGTTAGAAGAGGCTTATTACTGGCGTTATTTTTATGATGATTTCCATGTAAGGATTAATTACACAGCAGAAGAAGGCATTGCAAAAAATATAGCGCAGGCAATTGCATTTGATATTGAAAAAGGAAAGCCAGGGTTCCTTGTTAGCAAACAAAGGTCTGAGGTTTTTTTACCGTGTTCATTATATTGTATTGGTTATCATCCGAAGCATGTATTTTTTATCTGGAATAAGAGAGTAGAGAATTATTTTAGACCGAATTACAAACAAAATGAAGTGCTTATCGTTACCGGTTATCCAAATAACATTTTTGAAAAGCGCAAAAACATATCTAATTTGAATTTTTGTCAACAGTTGAGATCCAAAGGGGTAAAATTTATTATTGCAATGTTTGACAATGTATTTGGTCCTGATATCCATTTTTCGAAGAAGGGCATGACTGAATTTTATCAATCAATTTTGCAGTGGATTCTTGATGATTCAACAATTGGTTTAATAATTAAATCCAAGAAGCCTTTTGTTATTAATAACCTTCCAGAAATTCATTCTTTACTAAATAGAGCGTTGAAAACTGACAGATGTATAAAAATAGAGAATGAATTTGGGCGTTTTCCATCAGAGGCTTCTTTCGGTGCAGATATGGCTATTGGTTGTGGTATTTCTTCGGCAGTTATAGAAGCGATTATTGGCGGTTGCAAAGGTATACATTATGATATGACGCATCTTAAAAATCATGAATTTTATAAATGGGGATATGAAAAAATTATATTTGATGATTTAGATAGGATGATGGCATCTCTTAAAAAATATAAAGGGAATCCGCATAGTAATAGTGAATTAGGTGATTGGACACCGTTTCTTGATGAGCTTGATCCTTTTCGTGATGGGCGAGGCGGTGAAAGGATGGGGATTTATATGCGGTGGTTGCTTGAAAGTTTTGATAATGGGAAAAACAGGGATGAGGTTATACAGTCCGCCAATAAATTGTATGCAGAAAAATGGGGCAGTGATAAAGTTGTTAATATGGAGTAGTAAAATTAGCTATTTCTGAACAGGCTGTTTAGTTTGTGAATAATACAGGTTAAGTATATATTAGAAGCGAATTCAAATTTGAAATAAAATGATAAGTTTTTTTCATGGTAAATATTTTAAAAAAGTTGGATATTGGGGTTTAGTCCTTCCATTGCTCTTATGTAATAGTCTGTGGATTATTCACTATTTTAAAGTTGTTCCTTATTCGATCGATAAACATTATGAGTATGTTGGTGATTGGATAAATGATAATTTCCCAGAGGATAGAAAGAATAAACTGCTCATTGCAGACAGGTTAAGAAATGCTAGTATACAATTAATTGCAGGGTTGGGAGATCCAAATCCCCCGTATTTAATACTGACACGCCTGTCTGACAAAAACGACACCTTGAAGATCAGAAAAAAGTTTTCAGTTGAAGATTTTATGCAAAAACATGATTTGTCAATTGTTTATAGGGTATTTGACAATCAAAAGCCTTATGTAAAATCTCTTTTAAGTGAATGTGACTTGTTATGCAATGATGATTTTGTAATTCGAAATTTTGACGCTTTTCCATGTTCAGCGCCGCTTCTTTATAGTATAAGAAATTTCCACGAGTTACTCCTTACTGTTTGTTCGCATCCAAGCTCCCAGGATAGACCAAGAGTAATAGAATATGATGGGTTCCCTAAATTTGCTGTTGAAAAGGAAAATATCAGGAGGCTGGAAAGGAATGGAACGCTTTTATTGTCAAAAAAATACATTGTACCTGAATCAGAGGATATAAAACATAGTGATGGAGCGTTGATTTATAGAGCGGTGTTTTCAAAGCCTGTGGATATAAGGGATATGGAACTTATCTTTGAAAACGAAAATAAAATTTCTACAGCTCAAGCCTTCATTGAATACAAGACAGAGAGTCGTCCGTGGCGGCTTATGGGTGATGGGCCGGTTTTGTTGGTAATTGACCAAAGTGGTATTGGGCGAATAGCCTTTGATCCGGAAATACAAAGGCTTTCACAAGGGTATAATTCACTTTATTACATAAAAGACAGCTTGTCTCGTGTTGGACAGATGCAAGATGAAAACCGGCATATAGGTTTGGACGCAAGGCTTGTTTCCTTGTCAGATAATTTGCGAAAAGTAAAGGAATTGCAGATTTTGTTTAAGCCGTGCTTGCCATCTTTTGATGATAGTGAGGGTTTCGTGAAGGGAACAAAGGCATTTTTTGCAGATATTATGGATTCAGTTGAAAGGGGTTCTATTAATTTAATACAGGCAAAGATTCGATCTTCTCGGGAATACGAACAGTATGGTTATTATGCGGGAGTTGTAACAGATTTACGTCCGCACAAAACGAGTAACGAAGAGGGTTTAAATATGCAGGTTGAGATTAAAGCGGAGATGCCTGCGCAAACAGATGTTAAGGTGCTGACAAGATTTTCTAGTGACAAAACAAAGTGGTCTGATTGGAATTGTGTTATAGAGGATAGAAATTCCAAGGGATTTTATTCCGCCGCCGCAACGTACGATTTTCTACAATACAAATTGATCCTTTTAAGCAGGGATGGAAAGCAATCTCCTGTCATAAGGGACCTCCGATTTTCCTTGCGTCCAATTGGCAGAGATAGTTCTTATTGATAGATTAAACATTTTTGATAATGATAACTCAGTCCAATAATGTTTTTTGCCGAGTGGCGATGCCTAGGAGAGTGAAGGCTGTGACGCTCTTTATTGTATGCTCTTTGTTGTTGTATTTTGCAGGATTTTTGGGTATGTCTGCTTGGAATAGGGTAAGTATCGGATCCTATTTCCCGATCCATGCTTCCAGCAATGATCAAAATGCATCAGAAACTTGTTGGGAGTATCCCTTGGAGACGCTTATTACGATACCGAAGGACATTCATTTTCATCTTTATATGGAAAATACAAGTTCTTTGGTAGGTAAGGTATTATGCGAACCATTGTTTTTAACCGTTTATGGTTTACCTGATGGTACAAAGGTATTTTACGAAGAGAAAATTTATCCTCCGGGGAAAGGCCTTGTTTCTCGAAATTACCGCTGGAGTATCAACCAAAATTGGGGAAGAGTATATATAAAATTATCTTTACCTGATAGTACAAATACCGTTCAAGTAAAAAAAGCAACGCTTGCATGGGATCTTTCGCTCAATCCATCTATAATTAGTGTTGTATTCAATCAAGTCTTTTTGAATAGTAAATGGTTGCTTGCATATGTACTTATTAGCATAATAACGCTTAGAATGTTTTTCCTCCGATATTATCCTGCGCTGGCATACAAAAAACCAAAGATTGATTTTTCCAATTGGATACCTTGGATCATTTGTGTATTGGCCGTTGCATTTCAATTTCACTTGGTGACCATTTCAGCTTATCCGCTTTATGGACATGATTATGAAATTACACTTAGAGCTAAAAGTTGGTTACAAAAAGGCTCTTTCAGCAATTTTCTAACTGAGGTTGGATATGCAGAACACTTTGCTCCTCCGCCAGTACCAGAATTTTTATTAGCGCAATTAATATGGCTTTTAGGTACTAAATGGGGTTATTTTACTATTCTAGCATTACGTATCTTTGTTATTTGGGCAACATGGGATATTACAAAAAGAATATATAAAAATGCCGTTGCAGCGTATGCATCGATGCTATTTATCTGTATTTTACCGTTCAATCTATATTTTTCCCCTTTGATGAATGTTTCTGGATACGATAAGATGTATTATTTTGATTTTGGGAAAATTTTATCTGTTACGTTGCTTTATTCTAGTTTCTCTTTTGGACTCAGGATAATTAGTGAATTCAGGATGTGGCTATTTCGTTTATGGGTTTCCTTGTTTTGGGTTTGTGGAATATTAAGTGTTTTCTCCCGTTGGGAAGTACTAGCTACATATAGTTTCCTTTGCTTATTAATGTTTGGATTAATTTTATTTTCTCGCAGAAAGAGATTTTTGTTAAATTATATGCTTATTTCCTGTATATTGGGAATATTAAGTGGATTGGGTGTTTTATATTATTTAAGAAATATTACGGATGTAGGAGGTATGCATAGTAACACAATATCTGAAACAATTAAATTTATTTATTTATATTTTACAACTGAGCATGTTTATAATAACTGTATTATGATTATCGTGCCTCTTTTCTTTAGAATTCTTATGGTACGTTTTATTCTAAAGAATGTTTTGTTGGAGGCTGCTCTTTTATGTTGTTTTGTTTCAGTAGCTTATGGATTAAGTAAGCACTCTTTTATGTACTCAAGATTAATATACGCATTTCCACTTCAAGCGATTATAGCGGGAATAGGAATAATCTCATTGTATCAGTTTTTATCTCAAACATGGATGCTTGTAAAGATATCTTTACCTTTAAGAAGTACCCGTGAGTTTCAGCATAAAAAAGGATAATTTCTGTGACATTTTTTTATATGAGGTTTGTTGATGATTGGCTTGGGATGCCCCTTTGCAGTCTAATAGGACGGATTATACAAATTAAAAATTATTTTCTACCCATCAAAACTGAGATTGATGCAAATAAAGTTAAAACAATCTTGTGCCAGAAATACTTTGGAATGGGAACTATTCTTCATGCCATTCCTTTGATTAGAGCACTGAAACAACATTATCCCAATGCAAAAATAATATTTATGACCCTAGAATCTAATCGAGAAATTGTACAATTAATACAGATGGTAGATGAAGTTCTAACAATACGGTTAGATTCTCTTGGTATCCTTATTAGAGGGGTTTTAAGTAACATAATGTATCTTCTACAGCAACGAATTGATATTTCCATTGATCTTGAGTTTTTTTCAAAATTTACAATGATTGTTTCTTTCTTGTGTAATGCCAAAATACGTGTTGGACTTCATCAAAAGAGAATCAGACCAGAAGGTATTATGACCCATAACATTTATTATAATCATTACAAACATATATCTGAAATCTATTTTGCATTTACAAATGCCTTTGGTATTGAACGCAAACAGGAGTACTTCGCTTCTTATCTTCCATCCTTGAGAAACTCACAAGAAAAAGTTTTGAGAAAGAAATTTGGTTTAAAGCATGATGTTCAAATTGTGATTATTAATGTAAATGCCAGTGAGCTTTTTAAGTTTCGACGTTGGCCATCCAGTTACTTTATTGAGTTAGTCGAACTTTTAATTCAAAGGTATCCGAATTTCTATTATATTTTTATCGGTGGAAAGTCTGATTGTAAATATGTTGAGGAAATATATCAAAGTATAGATAATAGAAATGATCGTTTGATTAATTGTGCAGGCCAAACAAATATTAAAGAACTGGTTGCTTTAATTGAGATGGCTTATTTAATGATTTCTAATGACAGCGGTCCAATGCATATTGCCTCTTTATGCAGTGTAAATCTTGTTGCTTTTTTTGGTCCCGAAACACCGGTAGTATACGGTCCTATCAATGAAAATGCTCTAGTATTTTCACCAAATGGATTGTACTGTTCTCCATGCATGAGTATTTATGATAGCAAAAAGTCTTTGTATGCAGAGGAGTGTCTAGAGAATGAGTGTTTGACGAACGTTAAACCCAAAGAGGTTTTTGAAATGATTGAAAACCGATTTCTAAACCAAACAAGATGAAAGAATGAATAACAATCTATTTAGTTGTTTTGTAAGTCCAAAAACAGGTATTCCTTTACACGAGATGGATGGTAAATTAATAACTCCCGATGGCAAGGGAATTTTTATAATTAAATATGGGGTTGTTTGTTTGTTGGATATATATTCCCTTGGAGAAGTTGCATGGCATGAAATGAAAGTGTTCGATAATCTGGCGATTCAAAATGTCTCATATTTTCGAGAAAGATTGTTTGATGATGTTGTCAAAATCTTAAGAATGTTTAAAGTTTTTGACAGGAAGGAAAATTTTATTGTAGCTGAAATGGGGGGAGGGGAAGGACATTGGGGCAAATTTGTTAAAAAAGAATTTCCAGATGCAATTATTTATATTTCTGATTTAAGCTTTAAAACATTGGAAAGAGTACCTGAAAATTTATACAGGGTTTGTGCAGATATATCTCAACCTATATTTAAGAAAGATTTTATTGATTTGGTTTCGTTTTGGGTAAGCTTACATCATCTTGAAAAAGAAGCTATGGTGAATGCCATCAAGGAGGCTTCTAAATCTCTTCATGAAGGTGGTTTTTTAATTGCATTTGAGCCAAATAAGGACTTCTGGTTAAGAAAGATTATGTATCGGAGTCCATTTTCCAGGGATGTGTATTTCGACGATAAAGAAAAAGCAATAGATTTTAAAGAGTTATCTGATATAGCGAGGACTTTCGACCTTTTAGAGCTAGGAAGATATTTTTTGAACCCACCCTACAATACTAATTTTATCAGGGAGCTTAAACGATGGAAAATTTATCTTTTTATTGTGGAGATTCTTTATAGGTTGGATGTGTGGTTATTAAGTAAAATTATGGGAAATATTTTTTCTATAAAAAAACAGAATTATAAGAAATATTTTACCCTTTATGGGCTAGCTATCTACAAGAAAGTAGAAAAAGGAAAAACTTGAATAGGAAATGTTTTATTTGTGGTACTTTTGAATTTTCCAAAATAGGGAGTTTTAATACTTATAAATTACTAGAGTGCCGGAAATGCCTGTTGCAGATTCTCAACCCTATACCTAATGAAAAAAGCCTTGATAGAATCTATTCTGATTATTATAAGAGTTGGGAATTAATTAAGTTTAAGAAGGAGGTTTCCGACATGAAGTCAAAAACCTTTAAAGGTTATTTAAGTGAGATAACTGCGGTTGCTTCATCAGGGCGATTCCTTGATATTGGTTGTGCAACCGGGGAATTTATGGAGTCAGCTGAAAAAGCAGGATTTGATGTGTACGGTGTAGAAATTTCGCCTTTTGGTATTTTGAGATGCAGAGAAAAATTTGGTGAAAATAAAATTCTTGGCAGTAGGTTAAAAGTGGGAGATTTCCCGTCTGGGTTTTTTGATGTTGTAACCCTTTCCGATGTTATTGAACATATAACTACTCCCCTTTTATTTTTAGAGATTGTTCATAATATCCTTAAACCTAACGGAATCTTAATGATCGTAACACCCAATACATCGTCTTGGACACGAAAAATAATGCGGAAAAAATGGTTACATTATAAAGAAGAGCATGTTTGCTACTACAACGCTACTAATATTACCCGTCTTTTATCCTCTTATTTCAATACAATAAATATTAAACCTGCATATAAAACATTAACAATTAATTACATTAACGGTGTTATACTAGCTTATTTAAATAAAGGATTATTGAAAAAAATAACATATTTTTTAGATAAATTTCCTTGCTGCATGAAATTCCGTGATTTTAGGATAAATATAGGAGAAATGATAGTTCTGTGCCGGAAAAAATAGTAAAAATTTGTTCAAATGTACTTAAAAGTACTAGTAAATTGTTCAGCCGATACGGGATATCAGTAATAAAAAATGCTTATTGAATTCCCTCAGCAAGCTACCACGATCATGGTTATTTTGGGCAGTGTTAGTGCAATATATTGATATTTGCGGAGCAAACGCAATAACCATTTTTTATACTTCAAACCAAGAAAAAGATTTATGTTACCAACGTTATTAAATATTACAGCGAATACCTTAAAATATAAGTTTTTCAAAATAAGAGTTCCAATAGTTCTTTCAATAAGTATTACAAGTAGATGTAACCTGAAATGTACTTATTGTTATTCTGAGGAGGATAATCGCAATGCTAGGGATGTTTCTCCAGAGGAAATATTTAAGACCATAGACGAGTTTTATAATTTAGGCACACGAGTTGTGATGCTTCAGGGTGGTGAACCCTTGATTCACAAAAATCTTGACGATATAGTCAATTATATAAAAACGAAGAAAATGTATTGTTCTATTACTACAAATTCTATAAATTTTGAAAGGCATATTAATACCTTAAGGAAGTTAGATCAAGTTCAGTTAAGCATAGATGGGAACAAGGAATTAACGGATAGAAACCGCGGTAGTAGTGTATATGATTCCTTATTGAATGCGATCAAACTCTGCCACGGAAATCGAATTCCCTTTCATTTACATACTGTTATAACAAAGGATACAACTACGGAAAATACACTTGTGCCATTAACAGAATTGGCAAATAAATATAAAACTTATTTAAATTTTTGCATACCAGCGCCAACAGGTTCTGCAAAGGATAAAAACCTTGCTACTAATAAACAGATTCATGAGTTCTATAAAGTGATTCTTGAGTGGAAAAGAAAAGGAATGCCCACAAACAACTCGGAACTGGGAATTATTGATGTAATAAAATGGGGCGAGTCTCACTCTTTTGATAGTTTTATTCCGTCCAGGGATTATATTCAAAAAAACAAATATTCTAAGTGTGTGATGGGGAATTTGGTATGCTGGTTAGATTCCAGTAGTATGCTGCATCCCTGTGCAATTAGGTTTGGGCAAAAAGGTTTTGCCTATTCTATAAAGGAATTTGGAGTGAAAGGGGCATGGGAAAGGCTTAAAAACATTCCCTGTCATTATTGCGCGAATTCTACAGAATTTAATAATCTGTTTAATTTTAAAATAAAATCTGTAATCAATAGCTTAAAATTCGTGTTTAACCGACATTAATTAAAGATACGAAGGGACGATAATGAAAGTATATGCAATTAGCATGGATAGAAATTTAGTTGCTATTGGTTTTAGACGTGTTGTTTCCTGTGGTAAGAAAGCGGGATTCAACATTAAGTCAATTTATTTTTTAGACAACATTTGGAAGGCATCGTTTGCAGGTAGTTGGTGGAAACAAAAGACAGGAGAAGGTTTTTCTGTTAATTATGTGAAAAATGATGAAGCCATACTGCGTCTTGCAAATATTATTTCTGATGCTGATGTTATAGCCATTTCACTTATGAGTGTTCAGCGTAATATAGCAAAAAAGCTTTGCATGGAAGTTAAAAAGAATAATCCTAATGTTAAAATAATTATTGGTGGTTATCATCCTACACTCTTTCCTGGCGATGCAATTTCATTTTCGGATGTTATTTGTCAGGGAGAAGGAGAGCGTACTTTTGTTGAGTTTCTTAAGCGAGTAGAAAACAAGGAAACATTTTATGGATTAAAAAATACGTGGATTAGAAACAATGAGGAAATTATAAAGAATCCTAGAGGTTCTTTGATGACTCCCGAAGAAGTGGAAACCATGCCATTTATGGAATATAGCCTTGAAGAACAATACCTGTTCAGTTATGCGCACGGCATATTGAAGCCGATGGAAGAAAAAGATGTAATACATCATGTCGGTACTACTTACAATACTATCTGGTCAGTGGGATGTCCATTTAGGTGTTCTTTTTGTTCACAGCCAAAATTTATTGAATTAGATAAATCTTATGCTCTTTATCGTGGGCCGTCTCCATCATACATTATTTCTGAAATAAAAGAGGCTTTAAATAATTTTCCTCTGGATTATATAATTTTTTACGACAGTAATTTCCTAGGCAGAGATTTTAAAACACTGGCTGAATTCGCAGAAAAATTTAGGAAGGAGATCGGCTTGAAATTTGTTCTAAGCGGCACTAATCCTGTGTCTATAGAGGAAGAAAAGATGAAGGTTCTAATAGATGGAGGGTTGGTTAGAATAAAGATGGGTTTTGAATCTGGCAATGATTATTCTTTGAAACTTTTCAAAAGACCTGCCAGTACCAAGCAAATTAAAAAAGCTGCTGAAACATTATCGAAATTTAAAGGAAAGATGGTAGCACCCGCCTTTGAAATGATCGTTGATAATCCATTCGAAACAAATGAACATCTGTACCAAACAATTGATTTTCTTGACAAAATACCAGGTCCATTTACTGTAAGTCTCTTTTCCCTCCAATTTATGCCTGGCACAGCCTTAACTGAACAAGTTGATGACTTTAAGGTGGTTGAAGAACATATGGATAAAGAATATATGTTTTCTTATAAGCCAACAGCTATAAATTTACTCATAAGTATTTTTGCAATATTTAAACCGCCTCATTTTTTAGTTAAATTGTTGAAAAAGATTGTAAACGGCAAGGAAGAAAAATATTTTCCGTGTTTAAAAGTTTTTTTATATAAATCAATGCTTGTACGTAGAGCAATAAATCAGGCTAAATATGGGGATTTTAGCACTTTTCCTTACTGGGTAATGATGATTTATCATAGATACAGAAGGTTTACTAGTTTTGGAATTTAACAATTAACTGTTTTGCCGGTGAAAGTGTAACTTATTACAAGATTTAAAATATCAACCCCATACCTCAAACTATCAACAATCTTTAAATTTAGTTTAAGAAATTTTTGAAAAGCTTACACCCACTTGGTAAAAGCAAAATATACTCATTTAATCTAAAAGGTGAAAATTAGATCCCAAATGTAAGCAGTATATTGCCAGTAACCACCAGTTCTTTTTTTTGTTGCGTTGAGGTTCCTTAGAATATTGAAAATTTACAGATATTATAGATTCTTGGTTTTATACAAAATTTTTGTGAGATTAATTTAATGAAGGTTTTATTTGTTACACAGAATCTGGGCTTTATTGAACCACTTGGTGTAGCATATCTTTCTGCTATGGCGAAGAAAGAGGGTCATAATGTTGATATATCGGTATTAAATAAAGACGGAAAAGACACTTTAAAAAAAATAGAAAATTATAATCCGGGAATTGTAGCCTATAGTTGTATGACAGGGCAGCAAAATAAGTTTTTTAATTTTAACAAAATAGTAAAAAAATTTTACCCAAATGTTTTTACTATAATGGGAGGGCCTCACGTAACTTACTTTCAAAAATGTATTCAGGACAAGCCAATCGATGCTATTTGTATTGGCGAAGGAGAGCTTGCTTTTATAGAAGTGCTGGAGATTCTGGAAAGCGATGGGGATTTATCAAAGGTTCAAAACATTCACACAAAAAATTTCCAAAATCCAATGCGAGATCTGATATATGATTTAGATGAACTTCCACTACCAGATCGTGATTTGCTCTTTTCCAATTCAGAGCTTGGGGAATTCCCATTTAAAATATTTATGACTTCTCGTGGATGCCCATATAAATGCAGTTATTGTTTTGAACCGGTCTTTCATGAAATGCATAAGAATACTAGGAAATATTTTCGTAAACATTCTGTTGACAGGGTTATTGAGGAAGTCAAATATGTCCAGGAAAGATATCCGCTTGAAGTTGTAAATTTTAAAGACGATTTATTTGTTTCAGTAGTAAACCCTTGGATTGAAGAGTTTTGTGACCGTTTCCCGCGGGAAATCAGCCTCCCTTTTGTCTGTTTGCTGCGTCCTGATTCTATCACGGATGAATTGGTGAAATTACTGAAAGAGGGTGGATGCCATGCCGTAGTGCTCTCTATAGATTCTGCAAACGAAAAAATTCGTAAAGAAATAGTTCGAAAAAAGTTTGCCAATGAACAGATAATAGAAAATCTGTCAATACTCAATCGTTATGGAATAAACATCTTTAATAATATGATAATTGGTTTACCTGGTGCTACTATTCAGGACGAGTTGGATGGAATCTACATGAACCTTAAATGTGGAGTAAAATTTGCTTCTTCCACAATACTTGTACCTTATCCTAAAACACCGATAGCAGATTATTGCGAAGAGAAGGGCTATTTTAAGTTGGATATTGATAGCTTTGATGATACAACATTGTTCGATAAATCTTCCTTGAGTTGTTTTACCGAAAAGGAAAAAGATATACAGAAAAATATTTTAAATCTTGCGAATTTTGCAATCTCTTCTCCTTTCTGGTTGAGAACTATTATATTGAAGCATTTAATTTATTGGAAACCTAATTGGGTTTTTGTGTTGATTGGCCGGTTGACCTATATATATAAGCTAAAGAAGCATATATACCCAATAAGGACAACATGGAAGCAGATATCTTTGAATATATTAAAAATATTATTCCCTGTTGAAAAATATTAACAGTATTTGCTTGATAATTCTATGATGATTATTTGAATTGAGCATATGTTCAATCCGTAATAAATTTACGAAAAGTTTTGCAATATCCAATAACTATGATTCAAAAACTTAAACATTTTGCATACCATACAAGAGTGATTAAACGCAGGTATAAGTTGATACCAAAAATAGTTTTGGGGTATGCCAAAACGCTTTTATTAGGACAAAATGTTTTAAGAACGATAGAATTTGCTTTATTAACTGAATGCAATTCTAAATGTATTATGTGTTACGCCTCTAAAATGAAAAAAGAGGATGATAAATATTTGTCTGTCGAAGAGTATCGCAATGTGTGGAAACAGGCGTCTCGGTTAGGGGCTTTTTCTGTGATTTTGTCTGGTGGAGAGCCTACTTTGCGTAAGGATTTGTTTGATATTATTTCAGTAATGGATCCGAAAAATACGATATTTGCTCTTGTTACAAATTCGTTAAATTTGAATAAAAGTTTTTTAACAGATTTGAAAGTTGCGGGAATTGAAACAATACACTTCAGTTTGGATAGTACTAATGAACTGGTTAACGATCAGGTAAGGGGCGCTCAGGGCCATTTTCAAAAGGTTATAGAATCTATCGAAATTGCAAAGAGTTTGGGAATGACAGTTTGCCTTAGTACCGTGATCATGCATAATGGGATGGATAAAATGAAGGAGATGGTTTGTTTTGCTAAAGAGAACGATATAGGCATTGTTTTTTCCCTGGCATGTGTGTCGGGAAACTGGTCCAAAGAACGAAGTGTTTTACTGACAAAAGAGGAATGGGAGTATGTTCAATCTTACATGAAAGCAAATCCATATATCAGGTCTGATTGGACTATTAATTTTTCAATGCGTCAAGAGTGTCCAGGTGGTCGTGAGAAAATTTCTATCTCCAGTTATGGTGATGTAATGGGTTGTGCAATGAATTATGTTTCTTTTGGAAATGTTCGTGAAGAACCGTTGGAGAAAATATGGAAACGCATGTGGAATTTTCCTGATTTTAAACGAAAAAGCCCTGACTGTTTAATCGGTGCAGATCTTGAATATATAAGGAAATATATTGAACCATTATCAAATCTTCAAGTACCTATTCAAATTGATAAACATCCCACAAACCCTATATCATTTGAAAAGTTGGAAATGAAGTAACCTCTAAACCTACTCTCTTATCGAAAATAAATCTTGCTTGAGAAAGAATATCGAAATGCTGCCTGAGATAGTTATGGTCCAGCCAAAAACATCGTTAACAGGTTCTTTTATAAGGATGTTGCCTCTTGGCTTACTTTATGCCTCTAGCAAGGTGGTAAAAGAGGGTTTCCCTGTTCATATTGTTGATGCACGCATTGCATCAAATTTTTGGGAAAACGGCCTCGCAAGATTGATCAATGAAAGAACGATTATTGTTGGCATTACGGTAATGAGTGGTGTTTCAATTAAGGAGAGTATAAATATTTCACGATATGTGAAAAGCAAGTGGCCTAATATTTTTATAGTCTGGGGAGGACCACATCCTACTTTTAGTCCGGAGGACATTCTCCAGGAAAAATCTGTAGACTTTGTTATCCGTGGATATGGATCAGACCCTTTTTACCAATTAGTGCTCTTTTTAACAGGTAGTGAAAAAACTTTGCCTTTGAACAAAATCAAGGGGCTTTCATGGCGTGATCATGAGGCGAAAGGAATCTTTCGCAATAATGAAGTTTCAAACAGTTTTGAATTTATCCACTATAAGGATATTCCTTACGATCTTATAAAGAATTTAAATGAATATAGGCATATTGACGGCGAAAGGGTTTTCCCAATGTATAGCGTGATGGGATGTCCTTATAAATGTACGTTTTGTAGTTCACCAGCACAATATGCGAAGTTTGAGAAACGATGGAATCCTTATCCAATCCAGGAAATTATCGATCATATAAAAATGGTAAAGAGAAAATATGGCGCTACCTTTATTTATTTTATTGATGATGATTCATTTGTAGATTTAAAACATGTAGAAAATATTATTGATGAAATAAATCACAACGGTATAAAGATAAAGCTAGGCTTCAGGGGAGCACGAGTAAATGAAGTTGCAAAGATGAGCGACGAGTTTATAAAAAAACTGGCAGATGCTGGAACTGATACGATGCATATTGGAATTGAATCCGGTTCAGAGCGTATTCTTAAATTGACCAAAAAGAATACCACGGTTGAACAGATAATAGCGATGAATAAAAAATTATCGCGTCATTCTAAAATAAAGGTCTTTTATAACTTTATAGTAGGTTTCCCCACCGAGACGTTAGAAGAAACTAAGATGACGAGAGACTTAATCCTTCGCTTAATTGCAGACAATCCATCGTGTTGCATAATTCCTCTCAATAAACCCAGGCCCTTGCCTGGAACTGAATTGTATGATCTTGCAGTTCATTATGGATATAAAGGTCCTGAAACATTACGGGAATGGGGGAAATATGATGTTGAATCATCAGACTACCATCCTGTATGGTTATCATATGATCATGATAAATTTATTCGGATGATGTTTCTCTGTATGTATTTCATTGATGATAAATTATTTCGGCTTTCAGACGATAGTAGTATTAAATATAATTTATTAAAAATTTTAGCACTGTTATATAAGCCGGTAGCTTTATTTCGTTTTAAAAGAGGCTTTTATCGGTTTCTTATTGAGGATAAATTCTATTCTTTTTTCACACGTTTTTTATGATGGGAAAGGATTTAATGAAAAGCCACACTTTTTTAAGAGATATTATCCAGAAAGCCAGGCTTTATATAGGCTTAATAAAGGCACAGCGGAACAAGAAACCTGGGTAGATTCAAGTTGTTAATGCAACAGTTCACCAAAGACCTCATGTGGTGTTAAAAATTTTAAAGTCTTCCGCGGTCGGTCGTTTAACATATCCTGTGCT
>Ga0209417_1004357_pt1 | contig 16995 bp, 6 predicted proteins | sample RifGroF2_FD_184002 | JGI IMG/M metagenome (GOLD analysis project Ga0209417, IMG submission 184002) | Groundwater microbial communities from Rifle, Colorado, USA - Groundwater F2 (SPAdes) (version 2) | ecosystem: Environmental > Aquatic > Deep subsurface > Groundwater | place: Rifle, Colorado... | reverse complement strand
ATTTTCAGTAATAAATTCTCCCGTCAAAGCAATTTTGAGCGGCTTGGTAGTAGCAGTAATTTTTTCAAGCATGGCTCGCTCACCTTCGAACCAGTAATTACCACCACCAGTCGGATGCTGATGCCCCGAATTAAAACAACTATGAGGAGTGGTACCCAACTGATCCAAATAGATTGCCTTGACGTTGAATTCATCTACCAGTCTGCTGCAATTTTCATTCACTTTATTCTGCCAGAATTCAGTATAAGGACACATTCCCACGAACTGTACCGTGGGATCAAAGAACGTCTCCGTCGAATCGACACAATCCTGGCTTTCCGCCACATACGAACTAGCTTGCTTATAACTTGGGAGTCCGGTATCCCACGAATGAACATTAATGTAAGGCATGACGATATGACCATTCGATTGGAGATTTTTAAATATTTCCGCCGCCCCTTTTCTTGCAGGGAAAAATTCAGGGTAACCTTTGTCGAAAGTTGTGAGATGCCAGCAATACAAATGCACTCCTACATTTAGCGGTGCAAAAAGCTTTTTGGCATTCTCCATATCCTGACAAACGGTATCAAACCCCTCATATTGTTTGGGTAATTGCATCCAGATGCCCACATTCAGATAATCCTGCGCGGCATCGCTGCGTTCTGCAAGCCAACCTTTGTGAGCCCACTTCTGTTGAAGAGCCCATTCACGGTAAATCCTGGCTGCTTCCCACCAGTCTCCCTTGTAGGCTTTGATCACAACTGGAAATGACGACACCGAATTCGAATCGGGAATTCCAGCATTTTCGGCCATGGTTTCAAACGTAACATGCTGATCGTCAGTTATTACCAGTTTTTTGGTTCGTGCATCACCATCGTGCGCGCCAATGTAGAGGCCGGCGTTCTGCTGGTTGAACGCCATAAATTGAAAAGGACAATACCCGGACGGATAAATTCCCGCGAACGTTTTTGTACTATTTCGATAAAGTTTTCCACCATGAGCAGTGGACTCCTTTTCGTCCCCGGGAATCAGTACATCGGCAGTACCTTTGGGACAAACGGTACGCAGGAAAGGATAACTCATCGAATATAAACCCCACTGTCTGCTTCGATTGTTTATATTGATTTGCCATGTGCTTGAAGCATCGCCTTTATCAAGAGTGATGATCGCCTCGACATCAAGACAGGCCTGCTCTTCGTTTATTGAAATCCCCTGCCATTGTAAAATTAATTTCTGACCCGATGCACTTTTGATAATATTAGCTATTCTTTTGCCATCGCATTGGCTATTTGATAAAGTTATGGTTTCATATTTCTCTTTACTATCTGTTGGTTTTTGAAAAACAATTTGCCACAATCCCGGCCATTTTCCCACACTGTTCTGGTCAGGTTGAATAAAACGGCTATTCCTTGCCATTTTATTCTTGATTGATAGACAATCGAACCCTTGTGAACTTTCTGCAAATGTGATTTTTATCGCTTGATTCTCTAAAATATACTGCTGCTGACCAGCAAACAATGGAATGCTGCATGCGATAAAAATAAAAACTGAAGCCGCTATTCCTTGGCAGTTAAGCATAAAGCCATAGCATTCATTTTGAGGTTGACTGTGAATTTTTTTTTGCAGAATCATTTTATTCACTCCATGTTAAATTAGCTATGCTCTGCTGTTATGATATGATACTCAACAAAAAACATGCTTACCATTTTCTCCATCCTGGAAACGTCGGTGCGTATTTTTCATGATTTTCAATTGCAAGCTTCTCGTCAACCAGGTTGAAACCGCCGCTTTCATTTGTATCTTTCTGTACTACATACAAAACTTCATAAGCTACCCACGCAAGCCACTTATCCTCGGTTTGTTTTCGCATAGATTCAAGAATGTCAGTTCCACCAAATATCACTATTGCATTGCCCACCACACGCCAGCCATAAGCAGCATCTATACGATTGCAACCATCTCCATAAGATCTAAATAACTTCTCTAAAGTGTTTAAAGTCGCTTTTTTCTGCAACGCTGTCATTTGCGGGGCCATTCTTGCCAGTGCCGCGGCCGCATGGAGTTCAACAACGGCTTGGGGGCCATGGCCCAGAAGCGATGTGAAATCGGTTATCAATTGATCATGCAGAATCGTAGCTTTTTCCCCGCGGATACCAAGATAGGCCAAGATTAAACCACGTATCGCATTAGAACGAACCAAAAAAACTTCTTCAGGGTTAAGCATCGTTTTTCGCAACACTGGATATATCTCCGTATCAGATGCAATAAACCGAGAAAGAATTCGCACACATACCTCTCGTATTCCAACATTCGGACTTTCCAGCCCCTTTAACAAAAGAGGAGTAGCATCTCTACCTATCGCAACAAGAGCTTGGACACATACCATTTTAAACTGGAAATGGCTGTCTCTTTCTAATGCTGCTAAAATTTGACTTGCTGTTTGATGGCCATGTAATTTGCCTAGTGAATCTGCCGCCGCTATGCGAACACTGGATTCAGTATCTGTCAAACTTTTTTCTAATAACAGTATCGCTTTGTCATTCTTGAAAACGGGTAAAGCCTTGACTGCTCTATGACGCACCAGAACATGAGTATCATCAACAAATGGCGCAACATCATTTACATCGGCTGCAATTTTCCCCTGGGCAATATCGGAAAGTGTTTGTGCCCTTAACTTCCAATCCAAGCTCTTGAGTGTCTTTAAACTTGTTGGATCAAGTGAAAGGCGTTCTATTCCATTTTTTTCCCATGTAATGACAGCTATTGGCGCGACACCTTGCGCCACGTAGGAGTCCCATATAGAACCCAGTGGATCTGCGGTACGAACAGTCAACTTAATGGGCTTGCCCGCACATTTAATTAATAAACGATCAAGTAATGCTTTCTGGTCAGCCGTACCAGCAAGTTGAACCCATATCTCGTCAACTATGCCGTCATCAATCCATTTTTCCCAGTCCATGTAAATCTTACCGGTTCCACGAATAGGCCTGCCCCACCACGGCTGTGCATAATTAGGCTCAACAGCATCTAGTATCATTGAAAGCTTTTTATTGTTTTTAGCTAATGCATTATGCAGTTCTGTTAGAAAATCTGTTACAAATTTTCCGCGGCATTTATACCAATGCCGCCTCTGCTCTTCTGTGAGAGTGTCCTTTCGAAGATTTACGTCAGGATAACGCTTGTTAAACTCATCGACTATCGGCTGGTTAAAGCCAAATTCATCTTCATATCTTATTCCAAGATTTTCAACATACGTGTAGAAATTGATGCCGTCATAACCATATTTTGTGACATTCTCTACATATCTTTCTACTAAGATTTTTCTTGCCTCAGGGTAGCAGAACGAAATTGGGCCGGGGCAACGACGCTGACCCCAGCGATCTAAATCACACCACTCAGGATGCTCGATTCGCAAAGTATCCTCAAACAGGTGAGGACTTATCACTCCAACATCCGGCTGTACTCCATAATCAAACAGGCCTGTGTAAAAAAATATCTCCATCCCATGACGTTTTGCGGATGCCACAGCAACCTCGGCGAGATTCACGTCTTCGTGCAGATACTTGACCCAATTTACCCAGTCCTCTGTATCGGGCATGAAAGGGCCTGTTCTATAATCTTTGAACCACATTTCCTGGCCGCGCCAGTACATCCTTTTGACTTGGTAAGTCTGCGACATCCATTCGAACATCGCATCAATGGCAACCGGACTGTCCACAGGTTCGACTTTATGATTATAGAGATTGTCGCCCATTCCGCAGAAAACTTGAACAGGCCATTTTGTAATATCAGCAGCAAATATTGGAGAAATACAGAAATTCAATCCAATTATTAAAACGCAGAAATTCATTTTTTTAATCATGTTTACCATCCTTGACATAAGGGATTGTAGTTTTAACTCGATTCTGATGCCGTTTGCTCCCACCTCCACGGTTGCCTTTTACGTACAACTCAAAAAAACTATGGAGCCCATACCCCTTCGGCATGGGCTCCATAATAAAAAATCTGCACATATTACAGTTGAGGCCAGAAGAGAGATTCGCTCAGCCAATCATTTGCCAGTAGAGCAAAGTCTTTCAGGTTAACCTTACTATCGTCGTTCAGATCGGCAATCGCTCGATTTGTAAAGAACCTCAGTTCCGCCAAACCGCAAATAATTCCATTGTCCCAGTTGCCGCCATAGACAGCATCGGTAATCACAACATACCGCGCAGTCACTCCGCCGAAATCAACCTCGGTCTCATGAGTATAATTATTGGTACCAGCGGACTGGGCAAATTCCTTCACACCAGTAAGCAGATTCGTCCAGCCTTCCAGCGTGTTCCAAACATATCCGTCAGCCGAGTACTCAATGGTAACTTCTTTCATACCACGACCAGTAGTACCGCTTCCGCCCAGATTCCATACCCACATCTTGCCAAGCTCGTACGGTCGACCAAGGTCGGCTTGTATCCAGGCAAGACCATCGGTACCGCCTCGATGATGCGTAATTGTCGCAAGAGTGGAAACCTGCCATGTGTCTGAGGCATACAGGTTTTGATGGAGCAAGCCCGACAAATCCAGCCCGGCTCCACTGACCGCAAATTGCGGACTGGTGGTTGACTGAGGAGCAGGCGCACCCGCGGCTGCCAACTGAACAGGCGGTATGAGCCCATTTGGCTCACCAAGCCACTGGCCTGCGAACAACGCCAAATCATTAACATCAACCTTACAATCGCTGTTCAAATCACCAGCAGCCTTTAAAAGTTCAGGAACACACCTCGGCGGATAGACTAAAATATAATCGAAATACACCGTGTCTCTGTCACCCGAAGGCTGACCTGAAGCGGTGCCGTCGCCCACGCCCAAGCTGATGCTCTTGATATTAAACATATTCACACCAGCAAAAGCAGATAAGGGAATATCCCATGGCCTATAAGTCATTGTCTGGCACATATTCGGGGCTGAATTTACTGTGGCGCTGTGCGGCGTGCCATCATCATCCGTAAGGGTAATGAAAACCGGCGAGTGGCCGCTGTAGTTGCTTGAGTCACCAGCGACAAAAAGACGCAAGGCGACACCACCTGCCCCTGCCCAATTCTGCCCGGATGCAAATGTACGCGTAGCCTTTGTCAGGTAGGGAGATTCAGAGTTATCGTATTCCAGTCTCAGGGATCCTGGAGAATGAGCGAAAAAGACGGTTTCATAGTTAACCCAATCACCGGCCTTATTGCAGACCCACGGAGTTACCGCATCGGCAGTCGGGAAGTCCTCAATCAATAAAGAGGTGGCGGTATGAAACATCCAAATGTCGCCTTTCCACACTGTCGTGCCGTTAACTTCATCAATCCGCCAATAATAGTCCTTATCGAAATCAAGGCTCAGATTGCCTGTTGCCGGATACACCGCGCCAATTTGACCGCTACTGACCGGCACAGCATCATCGGCGACATCCGCAGGATTCGTGCCAAAATAAACATTGTGCGTTGCAGCGTTCATTCCCGGTACCCACGTCAGATTGGTACCGGCAGGATTAACACCTGTACCACTGATGCCATTTGGTGGATTGAGAAATGTCGCCTTGTCCCCAGACAGAGTAAACTGCACTTCACTCAGGCCATAATAATTATCACCCCAGTTCCCATTGGTTTCAGCGGCGGTAATGACCACATATTTAACCATTAAGTCTTGGAAGCTTATATTTGTGGAAGGCAAATAACCACTGGAGCCTGATGCCATTGGCCACTCATAACTGCCCAGAGTGGTATACGTAATGCCATCAGTGGAATAATCCACACGAACATTTCGCAATCCACGGGTTGTGTACCCCGACTGATTACAGTTCCACACCCGCATTGCGCTAAGCTGGTAACTTTGGTTGAATGCATACATCGCCCATGCCTTACAGGCTAAACCAAGGGGATGATTACCGGTGCCGCCGGCGCCGGGATCCAGCCACATGGCCTGGTGGTCCGTCGAATGCGCCAGTCCGGTTAAACCCGAACCATTAACGGTATTAATAATAAGGTGCGATGTATCTATCGAGCCAGACGCGGTGGCAGTAATACTTGAGTTTGGAACGGCGTTTGCCCTGGTCGTGAAACTCCACACTCGACCTTTATAAACATTACTGGAAGCGTCAACCTCATCCACACGCCAGTAATAGGTCTTGCTGAAATCCAGAGAGAGAGAGCCTGTTGCTGGATACCTTGGCGCAGTTAGACCGCTTGCCACTGGCGTTACACTATTATCGACATCAGCAAAGGTTGTGCCGAAATATACATTGTGCGTTACAGCGCTAATTCCCGGTACCCACGTCAATGCCGTATCTACATTCGAAACCATCACGGCAGAATTGCTTGGATTAGGCACGGTCGCTGCCGTAGTAGCAGGACAGAACTGAACTTCACTTAACGCAAAATAGTTGCTGCCCCAATTTTGCGTGGAACTTATCACCACGTGTCTGACTTGGAGACCATTGAAACTGACGTTAAACGGCAGATAACTGCTAAGGCCTGTCGCCATTGGCCACTCATAGCTGCCCAGATTAGTCCACGTTGTGCCATCAGTGGAATAATCCACACTAACATTTCGCAAACCACGCATCTCATTCCCACCTCCCTGATTACAATTCCATACCCACATAGTACCCATCGTATAGACACGGTCGAATGAATACTTCGCCCACGTCTTACAGGTCTGGCCTGAAGGGCTAGTAGAAGCGACGGGAGTATCCAACCATATATAAGTACTGGCACCGTTGTTATGCGTCTGCTCACCAGGCAAGCCTGTACTTAAGCCTGAAAGGTTAATTGTATATTGAATGGCGTAAGTGGCACCTATGTTGCCGCGCGATGTGGCGGTAATATTGCCCGTCGGAATGACCGATCCAATAGCCGTGAAACTCCATACTTTACCTGTGTAAACATTAGCGGAACCATCAATCTCATCCACGCGCCAGTAATAAGTCGTGAGTGGGTCAAGAGTCAACGTCCCTACGGCGGGGTAGCTTGTGCCGGGCTGGTTCCCCATGAACTCCGGTGACGTGTGTGTGGCACTCCCAACCGCGGTTGAGCTGGTACCAAAATACACATCATGTGAAACCGCGCTCGCTCCAGCCGCCCAACTTAGGACAGAGTTCCTGTCCACGCCAGCCATTGCATTACTCGGAGCAGGACTGCTGGCAATGAAAGGAACGCCGAAAAAGCGAATTTCCGCCAGGCCATAGGTAGTAGCGTCGCCCCAATTTCCACCCGTTGTATTTGCGGTTATTACCACATACCTGGCGGTAATACCCAAAGTCACTTCAGTCTCATGAACATAATTATCCGTACCCGCCGATTGAGCGATTTCCTGCAAACCTGTAAGTGTGTTCGTCCATGTCGAAAGTGTATTCCATGTGCTGCCGTCCACAGAATATTCAATAGTAACATTTCGCAGGCCTTTGGTAGTCGCGCCGGGATAAGCCAAATTCCATACCCATATCTTTTCAAGGTTATATAAAGTGCCAAAGTCTGTCATAATCCAGGCTTTACCGGTAACACCGCCGACGTGATTAGTAACACTACCGCCTATCGTCTGCCAGGTGTTGATGCTAAAATTGTTTTTGTGCAACAGGCCTGTGATGTCAAGGCCGGTGCCGTTCACCGCCAAATCGGCTCTATAATTCACATGCCATGAGGCCGGGGCGCTGCTCACCGTCATCGTGAGCGCATCCCATGTGATCGCGGCGCCGCTCGCAACGGCTGTCTGAAACAATGCCAGCATCACCAAAAAAAACATTACTCGCTTGTACATAAAACTCTTCATTTTACGCCTCCAATTTTTAAAAATATTAAACATGAGCTTTGGCAACATACCAAATACTCTAAAATATTATCGATTATAATCTTTAAACTTTTTCATCCAGTCCGGCCATGTAGGTTTAACAGGAGTATAATTTCTACTCCACTTCATTTTCCATAACTCCTTAAGACCTATCTTCTTGACTGAACAGTCAACAAAGACCGCATTAACAATTCCATTGTGGCGGTTAATACAAGAACGCTCCCACCCATACCTGGCGGTAAAACCTTCAGGATTAGGCGGTCTGTCGGTGTTCATAGGTCGGAAAATCCACTGCATACTATCCAAAAGCATAGGCGCCTGATTACTACCTTTTGCATCTACCCTTCGCCAAAAATCAGTTGCTTTAGCGCCATCAAGATATGCATCTGAAGGGAAATTTCCTACGTACCAATTAATACCATACGATCCGCGCCGTGTTCCGCTGGCAATCCAGTCACAAAAGGCCTTTGGAACATACTCCGGTGGGAAGTGAAGGGAACCTATTGCCCATGACTCAAAAGTTTTGTTAATGCCATTAGTAGGAAGTTTATCACCCTCTGGACATAATAATATCTGTGGATTTTTTTTATAATAAGGGAACAAAGTAACCAACCAACTTTGGCCTTGATAACCGCCTGACCACTCTTTTTGAAAACTTCCATTGTACTCATTTGTGTAGAGTGAAAAATATAGACCCCATTGTTTAATATTTGATTGGCATACAATGGTTTTTGCCTGTTTTTTTGCCCGGCCTAACGAGGGCATTAGGATGGACAATAACAACGCAATAATCGCAATAACCACAAGCAATTCAACCAGCGTAAAACCTTTTTTCTTAATCATATTTCCACTTTCTCCATTAATGGCTTAGTAGTCGGCTGTTTAATCTCGACTAAACGAGTTCTATGTTCAAATTCTTTTTGACCAATTTGCCTGACTTTGACAAACTCACCTTTTGCCGCTGATTCTTTTGCAGCAAGGCAAACATAAACGCTTTGGAGACCCTCCCATATACTGCAGCGTGACTTCGCTGTCCCCTTAATAACACCCAAAAAGTCGCTTGCCAATTCTACATCTCCGCCCCAATGGGTTGCACCATAATCCACTTTGGAAACACTTGTAAAAGGCGCATGGTGCTGGACGTGTTGAAGCTCATTTTTATACCAATCGAAGCTTAGTGTTCCATCATAACCACTTATAATGGCCCCGCGTTTTTTTGCATCACGCCTTGAGAAAAAAACTTGTGTATAAACCCCATGGGCACCAGAGGCAAATTCCACAAGAGCGCTCGAAGAATCCTCATTTGTCTCTCCCCTGGAATTGCTGCAATCGGAGCCAAATACGCAAAGATGATCATCGAGTAATTCGCTTGAGCAATTACGCTTACGATTTTGAGGGCTTTCCAAGCAAACCGCCTGTTCTTCACACTTCGAGCAAATGAGCCCCTTAGGCTTGTTCCCGCCAAAAACTTTCCCTTTTGTGGCCATGGCCGCAACTCTCACTATTGGAGACCCCATAAGGTAACTCATATAATCAACATCATGAGTAGCTTTTTGTAAAAACAAACCTTGAGTAATATCGTAATTTCTGTATTCCTGTTCCCAATAGACGGTACCATATACAACATAATTTACTGCACAAATATGTTCACAAGAGCCTATCGCACCTTTTTGAATATAAGTCTTTGCTAACCGGCATAAAGGTGAAACACGCAGTGGAAAACTCACAACAACTTCACATTTGCTTTTGTCGAAAGCTTTCTCCAAAAATAAAGCTTGTTCCATTGATATAGCCACAGGCTTTTCGAGAAAAAGAGGAATATCGTATTTAGATGCCTGCACAGCATAAGGCGAATGTGAATTGCACCTGGTTCCTATGGCTAAACCATCCAGATTGGCTTTTGTTGCCATCTGATCTAAATTTTCATAAAAAACGACAGTACCCTTCTCGTCATCGCTTAATTTCGATAAACAGCTCTTTTTATCTGAATCGACAATACCAACTATTTTAACATTGGGGTCTATCTGCCGAAGACTATCTACCACATCTCGCATACGCCTACCAAAACCAACTATACCCAATCGAACCATACTCGTTTACTCTTCATCCTTTCTCGATGACAATATTCTATAAATATACACATCTCAATAAGACACTATTTCAATAATCAATAAATGGATTCATAATTGAATGCTTCACAAATAACTGAGGCCTTTCAATCTTCTGACCGGAACAAATCAAACTAACCATTTCTACAACAGCATTGGCTTGATCACGAACCGGCGTTCTGATTTCAATAACAGGTACGCCAAGTATCTTGCTTCCTCCTTCGATTACTTCAGAGACGATAACAATATCTTCAGGAATCTTAAGCCCCAATGACATAGCAGCGGCCGCAACGCCCCGACCCAAGCCTTCTTCGGTAACCATTACCGCATCCGGTCTTTTTTCCCTCCACAACTGCTTCATAGTATCAAACCCTGCCTGACTGGACGATGGTATTTCAACAACCATGTCGCTGCCAAGAATTTCATCTGCAAGCAACCTCCACTCTCTGTGATTCTGTTTCCCGTATTCATTCCAGTCTGTCTCGGGCTTGACACAAACAAGAGCGATTTTTTTTCGCTTCATTTTTTTTAATTCTTCAAAACCAGAGGACAGAATTGGCTTGATATCTACTGTGACCCAATGTTTCAAATCACCATTTCGGAAAACACCAATACAAGGAATTTTTTTGGCTTCCACATAGGGTCTTTTGTTCTCGAAAAACCACTGACTCACAAAAACTACCGCGTTAAATCTTTTTTGCTCCAGAATAAAATCAAAGCTTTGCTCACAAAACCTGCTGGTTATATTCAAAAAATACTGTATCCCGAAGTTTCTTTTCTTAAAAGCCGCTTCAAGTTCTGAAAGCAAAACAGGACAATACCAACCACTTTGTGGCGTAAAAAATCTTTGTTCCGATACAAAAGCCACGGAATTACTCACACCTGATTTCCCAACAAACAGGCCACGTCCATGCTGTTTTTCAATGAGCCCGCGTCTGGAAAGATCATCCACAGCCTTGCAGACGGTTGCAGGGGTAGCCCCAAATCGCTTAGCCAACTTACGAATACTCTGCAACCTGCCATTTCCGTAAACACTTTCTCTAACTACGTCCTTTTCAAGGCCTTGTGTTATCAATTCGCCTTTAGACAAAGTCGATACTGCCACGTTCTAAACCTCACATAAAAAAACCAAACATTACTGTTATATTACTGTTTCATAGTATCAAAGGGGAAAACACAAGTCAAGTCCTTTTTTACAAAATTTTAAAAAAATAAAATTTACTTGACTTAAAAACCTAAAAAGGGTTATACTTCAAATAATGAGAGCAATAAACCAAATAATGGGCGAGATTAAGCCCTGTGCCAAGTTATTTTTTACAGGTGCCTTAAAAAATTAATAACAAGACTGTACTATAACAGTTATTGAATATGGTAGACAAATGCGATAAAAAAAGAGGCAAAAACCCTGTTGTATAATTAATTCAATCTTCAAATGTATTTGAAGTGTAATAAAGAAGTGTTGTTTTTGGCATAAGGATGCTAATAATGGATAAAAAAAACGAGATTTTTTCTAAAATGAATATCAGGCAAACAATACCAATTTACTCGGTTTCAATAGCATTACTTCTTATTTTTTCCAGTACGTGTACCGCCACCAAACTCACTCCATCGCAGGTTACGGCTACGGCATCAAGCGAGTATGACACTACTACACATATTGCAGCAAAAACTGTAGATCGCAGTGGTGTATCGAGCAACGGCTTATATCATGATAGTTCGCACCCAAATATGTGGATATCAGCTATTGACGCTAATCCAGCAGCAACTCGCTCGATTACTTTTGGATTTGATAATACTTATAATATGCAAGTTTTGAAACTATGGAATGGTAACCAGATTGGTGTAACAGATCGCGCTATGAGACATGTTACAATTGATTACTCAACTAATGGTATAGTCTGGAAAACTCTCTATACTGATTACGAACTTGCAAAGGCTCCCGGTTTGAGTACCTACGCAGGCGAAAGCATAGCGCTCAACAACGTAGCTGCAAAATTTGTAAGGTTAACTGCCCATGCGATAACAACCGACTCTGATAGCGGTAGCTGGGGACATGCAACCCAGATTGCTCTTAGCGAAGTAGAATTCGACGCACTCGCATTAACAACAAACTATGCAACAAATCCAAATCCTGCTGAATACTCACAAGCTATTAATCTTAATATTACACTTGCATGGCAATCCGGGGGAATGGCTCTTTCACATGATGTCTATCTCGGCGCTAACTTTAACGATGTAAATGAAGGCCAAAGAATCCAAGGGGATATAGATGGAAATGGAAGAACCGACATAATAGATTTGTTTTTATTATCTGAACAATGGCTTTCTGCTTCTCCTGAATTGGCATCACTGTATGCAGACTTAGATAGAGATGGGGATATTAACTTCTCAGACTTTGCCTTGTTGAGTAAAAACTGGAATAAATACGCACAACCCGAATTTAAGGGCAATGTTAGCCTAAGTTCGTTTGATGTAACCGGTCTCCAGCCCAAAACCACATATTACTGGCGTATTGATGAAATCAATGGCCATAATACCTGGAAAGGTGAAGTATGGAGTTTCACTACACCTGAGGGATTATATGCTTTTTGCGGCACAGGAGATCATCTCTGGGTTGCCGAGAAAGAGCCTGTGGACAGCTCCAATACAATTGATGCTATGTTCGAGTGGATGGCTGATACTTATAATATTAATAGAATGTATTGGCGAGGCGGCCAGGAAAAGACTTGGTCGGACAGTATGCGTTTTGGTGAAGAAACTCAGCAGTGCTATGACTTCACTAAGTGGTCTGGCCACGTTTATGATGACCTGAATATAAATGCTGCCGCAGTTGCTGCTGCAAAACGTCATGGGATGGAAATATTTTTATACACAGGTCTGTTTGAGTATGGTGTCCAACCAGATGTAGGTATAATAAGTCCTTACCTATTCGAGGATACCCTGCGTATCGCGCATCCAGAGTGGTGTCCTTTAGATCGCTGGCTGGAGCGTCGTTGCCCCGGGCCTATTTCATTCTGTTATCCAGAGGTCAGAACAGCCATTATAAACAGATTAATGGATAACATGATAAGTTATAATTATGATGGCATTAATTTTTATACCTATGTTGAAAATCGTGGAATAAGATACGAAGATGAATTTGGCTTTAACCAACCCATTGTAGATGAATTCAACTTAACATATCCTGATGTAAATCTCAGGACAGATGTTCTTACTCAAGCCCAAAAAGAATATTGGTATAAGTGCCAGGGAAAATTTGTAACAGATTTTCTAACAGAGCTGCATAATGAATTAGCTGCATACAATAAAACACTTTCCGTAATACTTGATGCTGTTGAGCCTAATTATCCGCAGCCTTCTTGGGGTCAAACTATTCGTGGGACCGGTAAGATTTATATGGACTGGGAAAAATGGATTGATGATGGAATTGTAGATGAGATATGGGTTCAACTTGCTGGTACGGCTGACCAGAAAGCATTACTTGATCGTTTATTAATTAAATGTGCGGGTAAGCCCATTAAGTTGACTGTTCGTACCGCAGATCCGCTGGGTTCTACATGGGATTCTTATGTGGCACAAGGCGTAACTCCGGTAGCCGTAATTACTTGGGAAAATAACAATGGAATTGAAAAATATAGCCTTGAACCCACAAGTGCCGGCACTCTCACCAGTTCTGATTGGAAATTGCGATTGCAAACTTTGACCGACATCGCCAATGGTACTCTCTCCGTTAATGCTGCTGATGTGGTGCCGCTGGTTAACGATCCCAATGTTCTCGTGAGGCGTATGGCTGTAAAAGCCCTGGCTGCTCTTGGTAATACAAGTTTTGTATCGGCAATTGAGGGAGCATTAAGTGATTCTGAATCTTCTGTTCGCATGGCAGCAGCCGCAAGCCTGGCATCTTTAAGCGGTTCCAATACCATTAGCAATATCTTTTCAGCCCTTGAGCAGGATGAATACTTTCAGTTTAAGAACGCATGTATCGACACCCTTGGTGTAATTGCAAGCGTAAGTGATATTACCGGCCGAATGAACAGCAGTTCACAAGCCATACGGGAAGTATGTGTCCGTACGCTATTATACATTGGCAGTGCAGACATTAACAATGTTAACCTTATATATACGCCGCTGCGCAACGTTATGAATAACCCAAATGAAACTAAAGAGGTACGATACTGGGCCATATCCGTACTAAGGGGATTTCGAGGTTATTTAACAACAACCCAGCAACAAGAACAAGTAAGCGATTTAATCGCAATCGTGGATAGTAATGTGCCTCCAGTTGTTCAATTAGAAGCTGCTTCTGCTCTGACTAATGTTTCTATGACATCTGCTCAAAAAATAAATGCATTAACTACGCTTAAAAAACGGTTTGAAGAATATGGGGGTGGCAGTACTCGTACAGATGCTGCATATGGTTGGCGCGTCATCGGTAATGCTTTAAGAGGAGCCGGACTCGGCGCAGACGGAGAAAATATACTGCGGAGCTTTCTTAATGGCTATGTTTATCCGCAAAGCTCATACCTTATAGCAACCGCTAACCACTATGTAAACGCCAATTATAGCCCCCAACTTTGTGTTAATGCCGCAGGGCTGAATTCTTCTGGATTATTGCACAAAAACAACCTTTCTGTAAATGCCTGGCTAGCAAACAGCGGCAGCGGAAGTGCACATCCCGGTACTGTCGCTGGAGCTACCTGGATTGCGATTGACCTGGGCTATGTTTATAAACTCGACAGCTTATGGGTTTGGAATATAGGAAACACGGGAAACACCGGGCAAGGCATCAGGAATGTGACTATTCAATATTCTAAAAATGGGGGAGTTACGCCATCGGATTGGGAAACAGCGTGGACAGGAGCTTTTAATCAGTCGCTTGGCATTGATAATTATGCTCATGAAACAGAAGTTGACTTGGGCTACATAGAAGCACATTATATCGTAATAACTTCTAACGCCACCAATGGAAGTTGGGGACAGGAACCGAGAGGGTTAGCAGAAGTCCGCATAAATCTGGCTCATGACCAATGGCTTGCGTGGCTTGCCTATGAGGTCCTTTATAAAATCCAAGAACAAACATTACTGAACGGAGGCTTTAATTTAATTGATGAATCTACTGATATCATGAACCATGACATCTATGCTCCCACTTTCCCTGGTTATCGAAGCTGGTAAAATTAAGTGATAGCACACTTAATCTGGGAAATCCTAAAATAAATTAAAATTTAGAAATGGAGTATTTCAACACAATGGGATCATGGTTTGAAAAGTCTTACGCAAGAATTCTTGTTGATAATCATATTACAGAGGATAATCCTGTCTTTATGACCAGATTTGATCCACAGCAGTATGTCAATACTATCGCATCAAGTGGCTGTGATGTCTGTATGGTTCCGGCATGCTGCATTAACGGAAATTGCTACTATCCATCCAAAGTCGGACACATGCATAAAAATATTAAGGGTCGCGATATTTTTGGCCAGACCATCTCGCTGCTCAATGATTCCGGAATCACCCCCATAGCTTACTACAACGTCGTCTGGCATAAGCATGCTGCTAAGGACAATCCGGCTTGGCGTTTTCATGATGCCCACGGCAGTTTCAAGTCAGAACGCTATTGGTTCTGTTGCCCGAACAATACAGAATACCGCGAATTTTCTAAGGAGCAGATCCACGAAGTGGTGTCGTACGATATTGCAGGACTATTTATCGATATGACATTCTGGCCAGGCATCTGTTACTGCCCGGTTTGTCGAGATCGTTTCAAAAAAGAATGCGGGCTTGAGATGCCGACCCGCATTGACTGGTGCGACAAAAACTGGGTATCGCTCCAGCGGACACGCGAGCGATGGCTTGACGAATTCGCCGCTTTCCTTACAGAAGCCGCCAGACTGCACAAACCAGATATTTCGGTGGTTCATCAGTTCGCTCCGGTAATGATAGGCTGGTACTTAGGATTGGATTCATCATTTTCCCTTAATTCTGATTATGCATCGGGTGACTTTTACGGCGGCAGGCATCAGCACCGGCTTGGCACTAAAGTAATGTCGGCGTTCTCAACCAATATTCCTTTTGAATTCATGACTTCTCACTGTGTGAACCTATACGACCACACCTCCATGAAATCTGAGGATGAACTGCTCTGTTCGATCGCAACAACTCTTGCCAACGGCGGCGCATATTTATTCATAGATGCTATCAATCCCGATGGCACTCTCGAACAGCAGGTGCATTCCAAGCTGGGAGCGGTAAACTCGATAATAAGGCCATGTACTGATAAAATACAGGCCACAAAGCCTGTGCTTGTTGGTGATGTGGGATTGTATTTCTCGATGGCATCTTATTTTGAGCCCAGATTCAATGGTACCGATATTGTCGAATTGCTCAGCAAGACATCAATTTCCAATATGGAGAGCGTTACCAACGTGCGACCCTTAAAAGAATTGCTGGGCACATCGATAGTCCTCAATCAATTGCATCAGCCCTACCGGATAATCAATGACAGATACGCTAATCTTGCGTCATTAAAAACCATAATAATCAACAGTGCATCAGTAATGTCAAAAACCGAAACTGACAGACTTGGCGATTTCGTGAAAAATGGCGGCACACTTATCGTCACCGGCGAAACATCTCTCTATTCTCCGGACGGCTCAAGCCGCTGCGACTTCGCACTTGCCAATGTTATGGGCATTTCTTTTACAGGCAAGAAAACTGGCAGGATCAATTACCTCTTAGATAAAGAGGGGTACGTTATGTGCGATTATCCCGCGCCACTCGTCAAGGCAACGACGGCAACAGTTCTTGCGAACGTGTGCGAACCATTCACTGACCCCGACGATCACAATCATTATGCTGCGATTCACAGCAACCCGCCTGCTCCGACGGGCGGGTATGTCGCTATGTCGGTAAATAAGTGGGGCAATGGAACTTGTGTTTATGTTTACAGCACATTGATGGCGTTACACAATCATGCTCAGCAGCATTTTGCGGCCAAACTATTCAAGAACTATTTAAAAAGTGACTTTCAGATTGATACAAATGCACCAGCGTGTGTTGAGATCACGATTTTGCGGAGTACAGTCGATAGCAATCTACTGAT